>JFJP01028057.1_pt1 | contig 10450 bp, 13 predicted proteins | sample 431651 | NCBI WGS metagenome assembly JFJP01 (sample SAMN02602958, study PRJNA72255) | Microbial mat metagenome, whole genome shotgun sequencing project. | biome: fresh water; feature: sink hole; material: water; isolation source: purple microbial (photo- and chemosynthetic) mats found in... | reverse complement strand
TTTAACTTAAAATTTCAAATTCCAAATTCGAATAAGGAACAAAAATTTCCAATTTTGAATTAAAATATTCAAATTGTAAGATTATATCTTATGCGCAACATCCATGCGTTTTAAAATGTTCACTAATTCTCGTATGAATAGTTGTAAAAGCATGAAACGTCACAAAATTCACTTTTCCAATTGTTAAAAGAAAAAAAAATGAATCAACAAAAAGAGAACAGATTAATAATGACATCAAAACTATTGAAAGAATAAGAAATGGAATTGAACATAAAATTTGGCATGAAATTCGTTCATCATCATTTGGATTAATATATTTTCTCTCTTCAGAAACAAATTTTTGATTAATATCTATCTGAGCAGAGATAAAAGCCTTAAAAACAACAAATTTCACTTTTCCTAATGTTGTCAGAAATATTAGAATATCGATAATTAGTGCAACACATGCAAAAATCTTTAAAAAAAGGGAGAAAAAAAAAGAATGGAAAACAACACAAAATATAATGAGTAATTCCTTCTGAGGGGCTTTGATATATTTTACTATTCATTTTAAAATTTTAATTGATTTATATTTTTCTTATGAAATTTAATTTATAGAATTTTTTTTTTATAGAAAATTTTTTTCTTTTATAAATTTTAAGTGGGAATAAAAAAAAATTTAAATTAAAAATTGTAAATTTCAAGTCTTTGCAAAAAAAATTAATTTTAAAATTTAGAAATTGTGATTATATATATTGACTAAATCCATGCGCTTTATAATCTTCACTAATTCTAAAATGCAGAGCTGTAAAAGCATTATAAATAACAAATTTCACTCGTCCTATTGTTAAAAGAAAAAACAATATATCAATAAGAAGAGAACATATTATAGCTATCAATAAAACCATTGAAATAATAAGAAATGGAATTGAATTAATAATTTGACAACAAATTCGAACATCATCATTAATAACTTGAATCGGATCAGTATACTGTTTGTTTTTAGAAACAAAATTTTGACTAATATCTGACTGAACAGCTATAACAGCATCAGAAGCAACAAACTTCACTTTTCCTAATGTTGTCAGAAATATTAAAATATCGATAATTAGTGAAACACATTTAATAATCTTCAAAAAAAGGGAAATCAAAGAGCATGGAATACGACACATAATATAATCGTCTGAGGGACTGATAAAAGTTTTGCCAGTCATTGTCATTTGAAATTTTAATTAAAATATATTATTTTTATAAATTCTTATAAATTTTTATGATTTTATAAAAAGATATTTTTCTCTATTTGTTAAAAAACATTTATTTCTTTATTTTTTTCTTATTTTTAATGAAAACTTGTAATATATAATAGAGAAAATTAAAATAAATTGAATTTTATAATTTTATAAAAAACAAATTAAAATTTAAAGATGTCCATAAATTCTTTAATTTGGTCTATTATTTGAGATTGCATTTGAATAGATCATAAAATCAGATATTTTAAATCACCAAAAATTTTTTTACTTCTGAACAAAGTGAAACGTGAGAAATTGGTTTTGATTTTGGGAAATCGTGAAAAAATAAGTTAAAGCTTATCATGATTAGAGATAATGGATTTGGATGAAAGTAAATAGATTTGAACTTCTTATTGTTGAAAAGATATATTAAACAGGAATAAAAGATAATATAGGAATATATTAAAGAAAATCAGAGAAATAATTATATTCCATGAGAGAAAAAAAGATAAAATCAGAATTTAATCAATAATTTAAAACACGAAAAAATTCAAAAAATCCTAGATCTTATCAATGAGACTAAAACTTTTTATCGCCATATTTTCCCTTTATATCCTTCTACGAATTTCCTCCTCCCAAGTCAAAGTCAAGGTCTTCTCTCCAGATAACCTAACTGACACCTACAAAAACAAAGGTTCTCTTGCAAACCATTCCAACCATTTTTCTTATAAACTTTTAAATAGAAATGGGCTTAACACTTGCAAATTATGGTTATGTTCCATATGGTAAAAGCCTAATAGGGACTCTTCATTTGGCCAATCCCCGAAACGGTTGTCTTCCATTAGAGCCTTTTATGACAAATAACAGCCATTCTGACCCTTCCCCTATTGTAGTAATGGAACGTGGAGGCTGCCATTTCGTTACGAAGACCCATTATGCTCAATTAATCGGTGCGAAATTGGCTTTAATTGTAGATGATCGTGAGGAAAATGAGGACTATATTATAATGGTCGATGATGGCTTTGGATTTGATATATCGATCCCGACTATAATGATATCAAAGGAAGATGGTAAGAACATATATCAATATCTCAAATCAAATGAGACAAATGTGAGGTATTCAGTAGCTTTATCTTTCCATTTTGAAATGCCGAATCCTGATGATAATGTGGAATATGAGCTTTGGATCACATTATGCTCTTTGGTTCTGTCCTATGTGTAAAGCTAGTGGTTTCACAACTCCTAATAATAATTGTGTGAGCAATGGTCGATATTGTGCTCCTGATCCAGGTATTAATTTGATATTAATTATTCTGAGGAGGTATTAATTTTATTTTATAGATAATGATGGCCCTTTAACTGGTCAAGACGTTGTGATGGAGGATTTAAGACAGATTTGTCTTTATCAGCTAAATAATGAGACTTGGTGGGATTATACAGTGGAATTTGGAGATAATTGCGTAACAACGAATAGGACGGATTTAAAAAATTGTTCAGAAAACATTTATACAAAAAAAGGGTTCAAAAAGGTTGATGTAGACTCTTGTGTTTTGAGAAGCTTTAAAGTTTGGAACGATATTCAGAGCGATAATTTGCTTTTAGAGGAAGAAAGAAGACTTTTCTTGGGAGAAGGAATTCAGATTTGGCCTTCAATCAGAATCAATAATGTCACTTATAGAGTAAAAAAAATATTATTTTTTTTGTAATTTTTGTATTTTTTGTAATTTTTGTATTTTTTGTAATTTTTAAGATTAAAAATATATTTAAATAGGGTAATTTAGTGCCGACAGATGGAGTATTTGATGCGATATGTGAAGGATTGCAGCATCCAATCGCCCAATGCTCCAAAGTTATCAGCCAAGAACCTGGACACAATTCTGAAGGCGGATCAGGATCTATAGTAGGGATCATATTCCTGGTGATATTCTCCTTATTGATCTTTATGATAATAATTATGATCTTCTATAAACGTTGGATGAGACAAGAGATTTCAAAGGATATTCAATTACAAGTGAATACGACTATTTCCCAATATTTCGCTTTGAGAGAAGAAAGGAAAGTGTGATTTAATTCAAAAAAGCTTATTAGATTTAAAATTAAAAATGTTTTTTTGGGCTTTTATCTAAAAATTCTTTAAAAATTCAAAGAAAAAAAAAAAAATTATTGCTTTTTTGCATTTAAACAATAATTTAATTCTTTTAATGAATCCTTCGCAGCAAGACCTTGTTAATATGGAGATTCTCGCTTTTGGACAAACCACAGTCAGCAAGTTCAAGAAACTCAAGATCCTTCTCTTTGGTTTAAAAGGAGTATTCATATATTATCAAATCCCCCTAAATTTCTTCACAAATCCTCTCAATTTTCTTTGTTAATTTTTTTTTCTTTTTTCTTAATAGATTGGTGTAGAAATCGCAAAGAACATCCTGCTTCTCGGTCCAGCCCATCTTGCTTTAAAAGACGATCTTTTGGTGCGTCCTACTGATCTTACTTCTAATCTTTTTTTGAAAGAAAGTCATGTGAACAAAGAAACAAGAGCAAGAGCCTGTTTTCCGATCTTGAATAAGATAAACCACCAAGTTCAATTGACAATACAAGAAGGCGATTTGACTGAGGATTATGTGAAGAATTTCGATTTGATAATCTTCACGAAATACTACCCTTTAAAAGACCTGATTTCTCTCAATAAATTCTGCAGAAATCAGAAAAAACCAATAGGTTTCGTGCTTTGTCAGACTTTCGGTTTGCATGCCTATTGTCTGATAGATTACGGTGAAGGCTTTAAGATATATGATAAAGACGGTGAAGAACCCAAGCCTTTTCTCATCAGTGAAATCACAAAGGCCAGCCCCGGAATCGTTACTTTAATAAAAGAAAAACCACATAATTTCACTGATGGAGATTTTGTGAGGATATATGAAGTAGAAGGCATGACAGAAGTAAATGGAACTGATACAAGGCCAGTAAAGGTGTTAAGTCCTTATAGTTTTACTATAGAAGATACAAAAGAATTCAGTCAATATATAAGAGGTGGCTTTGTCGAGATTGCAAAAGTTCCTTTTCGCATAAATTTCAGAAGTTTAGAAGAAAGGATGCTTAGGCCTTTCGATGAGAAAAAGCCTGTCAGTGAGAGAAAAAAACTGCTGCATTTAGGGTATTTATCTTTAATGGAATATGGAAATAGATTTGGGACTTTCCCTGAGCTGAATAATAAACAAAATGCTCAAAATATGGTAGAAATTGCTTATGAAATTGTTGAGAAACATAAGCAAATGGTGGAAAATGGGAGAAAAGATATGGTTTTATTCGAGAAATTTGATGAAAATTATATAAGGAATCTTGCTTTATTCGCAAAGATTCAAGTACCCCCTTTTTGTGCATTTTGGGCTGGGGTTATTTCATTGGAGCTCGTGAAATTCACAGGGAAGTATATTCCATTGCAGGATTTCTATCATTTTGATTCATTTGAATGTTTGCCTTCATCAGATGTGATAAGAGAGACAAATGGAACGAGATATGATGATCAAGTAGCGATATTCGGAAAAGAAGCACAAGAAAATTTACAAAGAATGAAGTAAAAATACGCTTCTATAAAAAAAATTTTGTATATTTTGTTTGATAGTGTATTAATTGTGGGGTCTGGGGCTTCTGGATGCGAGTTTTTAAAGAATTTAGCATTGATGGGGGTAGCTACTTTGCCAAATCATTCAATAAAACTGGTTGATGAAGCTGTTATTAAACCGACGAACGTGAATTCACATCATTGGCTAAGGTATTTTTAAGGAGTTTTATAGTTGAAATAAAAGGTTTTCCGTTAAATAGCAGCGAATTTTTGAAAGAACATAAGTGTAAAGCAGCTGCTTCATGGGTAAAAAAAATCAATGAAGCAGTGAATTTAGAGCCTATAACATTGAATCTTACAGAGAAAAACGATAAAATGTTCAATGAAGAATTTTGGAGGAAATTGGATGTGATAATTTGTGCAACAGATGATGAAGAAACCAGGAAAACTTTGAGAAATAAAGCTATCTGGTATGAGAAAATTCTTCTAGATACCAATATCTCAGGAACAAAAGCACATTCACAAGTGGTTTTACCGTTTAAAACGACACCTTTGGTCGATGAATATCTGCTTAAACAAATGAGATTGGATTTGAATAATGAGATTTTAGAATATTTCCCATATTTACCAGAACATACGGTTTTCTGGGCAAAAGAGATTTTCAATGAAATGTTCGTGGAATTAGGGAAAGAATGCAGGAATTTCCTCTTGAATCCTGCGAAATTCATTCAGGATTTCACACAAAATAGACTTTTAGAAAAGAATTTCGAATTGAAAGTAACGTTTTATAGAGAAATTCGTTAAGTTTTTGTAAAATATAAGCTTGTTTTATTGGCGAAAATCTTTGAAGATTCCACAAAGCCACTTGTTTTCGAAGATTTAGTGGTTATTGCAAAGGATTTGTTTGAATTTCTTTATATTGAGAAAATTCAAGGTTTGATTAAAAAATTTCCTGTTGAGAATAATAATAATACCTTGAATTTTTGGAGTGGCTATCGAAAAATACCGAAATCTGAAGAATTCGATCTTACGGAAGAGTCGCATATCAATTTCGTGATTCAGACTGCCAATATACTCGCAATCATCATGAATATACCACCCAATTTCAAGAAACCCAATATCATTTCCATCATCAAGAACGCCATTCAGAATAAAATCAAGAAATTGGAGATTTTGCTTGATCAACCTGAAAAAATTGATATGTTGTTGCAAAGTCTTGAAAGTAAGTAGTTTTTATGAAAAATTATAGATTTGCAATAAAAACTTTGAATTTTTTTGAGTGTTGGCAAGAAATTTGACTTTGTCGTGTTTTGCCTAAATTTGATTTTTTTTTTTAAATCTTTCATCAAATTTTCAAATTTATTTTCTTTAATTAGATTCCAAAACCAATCCTCAGGATTACAAATTCAAGATCTTCAACATTGACGATGACGAGGTAGAGCGTAACCTCTGTCTAGAGTTCATCACAGTGACCTCGAATTTGAAATGCCGTTGCTACAACCTCCTGGAGCTTCAACGTTACAAAGTGGAGAAGATTGCTTTCAACATCGAGAGAAACATTGGAATAACACATCAAATGATTGCTGGAATCCTTTGTATGGAGATTTTTCAGATAGTTCAAGTAAAAAAACTAAAGAAAATAATAAGAAAATCATCATAAATATTAAATAAATGAAATATTCAATATATATTATAAATAAATAAGTAATCGACTTTTATATAGAACAAAGAAAAAAGTTGTTTTAGAAATGCTACAATTGATCTACGTTGTAATCAATATGAATTCATGGAGCCTTCAAGTCCTAAAGCTAAAACTGAAGATTTTGGATTGGAAAAATACAAGAATATCCCTGAAGGTTAAAATAGTTTTTTTTGAAGATTAAAGGATATATTTGATAAAATTTAAGATTTTGACCCTTGGAAAAAAATTGAGATCACTAATTCTATGAGTTTGGAGGAATTGTTGGCGTATTTCAAACAGACTTACAATGTGATTCTCTTGAATATCTTCTTAGAAAACATCAAAGTTTATGAGAAAACAGGGGAAGTGCCGCAGATCATGCAAAATAAAAACTTGTGACTTTTTCTAATTTACTTTACTTTTTGTTTTTTTCAATTTTTTGTTCTGTTATTGTTAATTAATTTCATAAAAATATTTGATTTTTATGCAAAGGAATCTGAACATGAAAATAGAAGATGTCTATAAAAGTATAGAACACCCCAATTACAAAAAGCAGGCCATCGAAATCAGTGTAAGCGGCATTGATCCCGAGGGAGTCCATTGCAAAGTTTCCAAAATAAAATACCATTTATCCAAATAAGAAAATAAAATTTAACAAAAAAAAACTCAAAGAAAAAAATTTGATGAAAAAAAAACCAAATTTTAAGAAATAAAATAAAATAAATTTCTTAAAAATGATGAATAAAATCACTGATTATAGATCTCCTTCAAAGGCAAAGCATTCTTTAAGCCACCATGTCGCATTTTCAACCTCTAAAAGACCTATTCTCTTGTCAAATTCACCTTCAATAAAAGATATATCAGATAAATCACTATCTCATAACTCGAAAAAATCGTTAAATCTTCTTGAATTTCGCTCGCTTTTTAATTATAAAGACCCTCAAAATCAGGTTTTACAAAAGAAAAATGAGGTTTTCATCACAGATTTCGGATTGAATTTCCATGGGTTTTTGAAATTATGCAATGAAGGAGCTTTTACCAAAGAAAATTCCCGAAAAAACAAGGATTTATCAATAAATGAAGATTTTACAAAGGAAAAACAGGTTTCTCAAGTGATTTCTTTTAATGATCTGCGAAAAAAAGCTTTTAAATTGAATAGTCTTTGGGAAAAAAACACGAATTACGAAGAAAAATCCAAAGAAATACAGAGTTTTCTACCGAAATTCTCAAAGAAACAGCAGGATAAAAGCAAATTCAATGAAAATCATATAAGAAATATCGAAAAAGGAAGGGAAAAACACAATAAAATGTGTTATTCGCCTTTGAAAGAGCTAGAATTCTTCAATAAAATCAAAGAATATAACTTATTTCGTTTAGAAAAGATTCATGAACAAAAGCTTTTTACGATAAAAAATTACGCAAAAATTATTGAAAAAGAAGTCGATTTTCAGAACACAAATTTCAAAGGAATTTTCAAAGGTTTACTCAAAGATTATGAGTCTGTTTTAAAATGAAAATTCGAGTTTTTTTAATTAATTATTGTATTAATTTTATTTTTGTAAATTTCTGATTTCTTTGAATCTTTCTAAGTTTTTTTTTTTGGTGCAAAAAAAACACCATTTTTATTATTTTTTTTTAATTGAATTTCATTTTTTTCTTGAAAAGAACTCTTTCTAGATAAATAACCTTTAAATTGTAAATTTCTATGTTCTTTTCGAAAAACAAGCCATTTTCTTTGGATTTTTTATCATTAAAAAATAAATCTTGAAAAATCAAATTTTTCGCAGAATTTTTTCTATAAGAAATAGTTCTTAAACTCAGAATTTTATTAAAATGGAGCTAAGAATAACCAATTATATACACCCTTATGCAACAAAAGTTGAAAAAAAAACGTGTTCGAATAAAAGATCGAGCCAAACCTTTTAAATGTGATTGTGGATTATCGTATCAAACCAATGATTCTCTTCAATTCCATAAGAAAAAAAAAAATCATGAGAAAATTCAAATCAATTTCTCAAAAAACAAGATAAAATCACCGAAAAGACCAGGAAGGCCGAAAAGAAGTACAAAAGAGATAAAAAACAAGAAATTCTGTATAGAAGAAGAAGAAATATGGGAAAAAACGCTGTTTTTAATGTTTGAATTCAAGGAAAAAAGAGATGAAAAAATGAATATTTTCCTATCAACTGAAGAGGATTTCTTTGATATTGGAGAGGTTTTCGCTCTTGTGAAGACAAAAGTTTCGCATCCTTATACAGCATTCTTTTACAAAGAATTATACGAGTTTCAACAAAGCGAACTTATTGATCATTTATGGATTTTTGAGTTTGAAAATGCAGAAGAGAATTTAATGGAAGTAAAACTGAAGAAAATCGCATTATTATGCTTCAAATTCGCTGATTTTCTAAAAAAGGACTTTTTTGAATATTTCTTGTTTTTAAATATGGAGATTCTGGAGAATTTCTCCTATAATAGACAGAATGATTGGAATAATTGTCTTCAATACTATAGAAAAAAAATTAATCAACAGTTTCTGGTAGAAGAAATATTGATTTTCAGCAGGAAATATCAAGAAAATTTGATTAGGTTCTTGAACAGAGAATGAAGTTTTATGTGAAGAAAATTGCTATTTTTTAAGTTAATTTGTGTAAATTAAGTCTTTTTCGGTGAAATAAGTTAAAGCTATGAAATTTCCTTCAAAAATACAGAAAATTTGTCAAATACCAAAAAAAATTAAATTTTCTTTCAAAACACAAATTTTTCTTTTGAAAAAAAATTCATAATTTTTGTCATTTCTAAAAATTCACAATATTTATAAGCTTTTGATCGAATAATTCGAATTTATCTCAACTCCAGCCAATATCAGCATATTATAAACTGGGCATCGTTTCTTTAGAAGGGTGAGCATTTCTTCCATTTTCTCTTTACTGGCATCGCTTTCAATCTCGATTTCCTGCTCAATCTTCTCGAATTTATTATTGGGATCCAATCCATAAAAACCTTTTGTTTCATAAGTTGCTTCAGCCTTTTTGAAGTTTAAAACACCAATTTTCACTTTTCTCTCTTTCGCAATCACTCGAAAAGTGCTATTTTCGCAGCTTATTAATGAATATAATAGTAATTCTAATGGATTTGATGTGTCTATTTCCTTCTTGGTACTATCAAAGGTGGATTTTACTGAAATAGGGTTGTCTGAGCTGCCAGAGATCAAAATTTTTTTTACTGCGAAGAAAAATGTTGGGGTTTTTTGTTGGAATTTGAATTTTTTTGAGAGTTTAAAGAAGTTAAACATTTTTTTTTTTTTATAAAATATTTTTCAAGAATACAAAAAACAAAAAAACTTAAAGAAAAAGGTAGTTTTTCTATTTTATATTTTTTTCCATTTGATTTTGTACAAAATTTCATAAGAAGTAAAAAATTATAAGAATGAGCGAATAAAAAGAGTGAATTTGGCTTTATTGAGGCAAATTTTAAACCATTGATCAATAAATTTCCCTCATTTTAACATTAATTATTCTTTAATATTTTCTCTCTTAAATTGAAGACTGTGAATTGTGAATTTTGGTTTCATTTAAATAAAAGACTGCAGCAAAATCTTCTTAAGTGACTCTTCCTGGAAATATGAGTTGCTAATTGATAAATTTGTAAAGTAAAAATCAGCTAAGAGTTTCAACAGAAACACAAAGGAATTTCTACAAAACCAACCGAAGAACAAACTTCAAGACTCAAGTTTGGTTTGGTCTAAGTAATAAAATAAAAAGAAGTTAGAAAGAATAAAAGACAAACTCCAGGAAAAATTGTGGTTAAGTCATTAAATAAAATTAAATAAAAACATTGAAATACATGTCAAAACCTAACAAAAATCTGAACCACTTTTTTAGTTTATAACAAAGGAAAATTGGAAAAGGACCAAGAAAAAAGAAAAGAAAATAAAAAACGGCAAAAGACGGAATTTTCAAAACATTTTTTTTTTTTGATAAAAAATAAAAGAAATTAAAAAAA
>JFJP01040926.1_pt1 | contig 10451 bp, 9 predicted proteins | sample 431651 | NCBI WGS metagenome assembly JFJP01 (sample SAMN02602958, study PRJNA72255) | Microbial mat metagenome, whole genome shotgun sequencing project. | biome: fresh water; feature: sink hole; material: water; isolation source: purple microbial (photo- and chemosynthetic) mats found in... | reverse complement strand
GAAAATATTATTTGCGATTCTGACCTTGATTACCTGGGCAGAAGTGATTTTATTCCGGTTTCAAATACACTTTTTGAGGAGCTTAAGGCACAAAACAAAATGGGCTCACTGAACGACTGGAATAAAATTCAGGTTAAATTTATTTCGGGGCACCAGTATTTTACCGAAACAGCCCGCAGCCTACGCGAGGTAAATAAGCAGCTTCAGATTGAACGGATCCAAAGTTTGATTACGTAGGGTTTTAATTGCCTCACCCCAACCCCTCTCCCGATGGAGAGGGGCTAAAGCTTTGATATATAATGTTTTACTCCCCTTCTCCCCTGGGAGAAGGGGGAGGGGGTTGAGGTATTGATCTAATCAATGTATCACAAGAATTTTAGTAACAGTTGACTGTGACCCGTCGCTGCTGGCGCAGAAAACCAGATAAACCCCGGTTGCAACACGTTTCCCGTTATATGTCTTAAGATCCCAGGATGCCTGTCCTCCATCTGAAACAGTTTCATAAACAAGATTGCCGCTTATATCGGTTATTCTGATCTGTGTATCACGTATCAGACCGGTAATTGTTACATTGCCGGCAAAGTCTTCCCTTACCGGATTAGGGAAAGAGTAAACCTTTGTGAAGGTTTCACCGCCTGCTGTGGCCTGGCCTCTTACTGACTGGATTCCCTTTGATGTCCCAAACCATATATCACCCGATTTATTATCTATTGACAGTGAAACAACTGAATTTGAAAGAATTGGACTGTTAAGCTCATTGTGGTTTTTCAGCTGTGTTGTTCCGTCGGGAGAAAGGAGATAGGCCCCCGAACTGTAAGTTCCGAGCCATTTCCTGTTGGCCCCGTCAACTGCAATTGACGTTACCAGTTCTTTTTCAAGCATGTAATCGGCCAACCCTGTGCCATCGTTTCTCGGTACCTTGATCCTGAATGCCCTGAGGTCGGATTCAAAAACCTTTTCAGGATTATAATATATTAACGGACCCTGATCGGTACCAACCCAGATGTTCCCTTCGAGATCTTCTGCAATAGAATACACATTGGATATAACCCTGTTTTCGCTATCCTGAATCAGGATCTTTCTGTACACATCATCTGTGAATATTTCGGGCGTATTTTTGTCGTCAAGAATAAAAAGTCCGTAGCCCCTTGGAAGAACAATCCATTTATATCCGTTTTTTGCGATAATAATGTCTCCGATTGTCGGAGCATCTATTGTTACAGGATTAACAATCCAGGTGCCATCAGGTTTGAGTATTTTTATACTTCCTTCAACTTCTGTCTGAGTTAACCAGAGATATTTATTTTTATCCATAGCCAGTCCGCAGACTCTGACATAGGGTTTCCCGGGGATTATTGACTGCAAGGGAGAATTTGAAGCATTATACTGGTTTTTAAGTTCATTATTCTCATATTCAAGTAATCCTCCACCCCAGGTTGAAACGAAAATATGATTGCTGTTCCCTGGATCGATAAGTGACCTCATTGCGTCTAGAATAGTTGCTGATGGGAATGAAATCCAGTTATTATTTTCGTGTGTTGATACCTGGAGGGCTCTTCCCTGGTTATTCCATGCAACATCTGCTCCGCCCCCGCAAATGACTGTTTTCCCATTAAGAGATGTAATATTGTAGGCGTTATTTGAAACAGGTCCGGGAAGGACCAGGTTTGAATAAACGGACATGTTTTCACCTCTTTTGAGTCCGGAATTAATATCTGCCACCCACAGATCTCCGTTATCAGCAACTGCCTGGGAGATATTGGGCGAACTCCAGTCCGGAGTAACGATTTTGTTTACTGATCCGTCAGTATTATAATACTTTATCGAACCAGCCGAGCTTATTGTAAAACCTGATGATGCAGGGTCGAAAAATTTATTGTAAACACCTGACTGATATGAGAACAGAGATGTCGCTGCAGGATCTATTGAATAAACTTTATCACCGTCTGTTAGCGGAGCAGCCAGGTTAACATAAAGTTTCCCGCCTGAAAAAACCGCTGCAGTATACTTTCCTGCAGGATCGGGAAGTGAATTTATAAGGGTCCAGTTACCAAAGTATGATAATCCGGGATTGGATAAATCTGCTGAAAATACCCCATTGCCTGTGGCTGCATATATTTTCCCGTTTGCAAAGGCAATATCCCATATTTCTGTAGCGGAGGAGCCGGCTCCCGGTTTCCAGGTATCGTAAATCTCCTTTTTTATAAGATCAACTACAACTATCCCAAAGCTGCACGCCAGAAAGCAATATTTTCCATTGCTTCTCATCCTGTTAATCTCCTTCTTTCCCGGGATGTATTTTCTCTCGATATCGGGGATATTGAAAATTTTATTGTCTGTTACGAGATCAACATTTGCAGATGTGTAAGCAATTATGAGAGTCTTATTATCCTCCGACCAGTCTATTGTTTTTATTCCTGATTCGGTAAGACCGTTAATCCGTGACAATTTTTTTAGCTCATCGTACGATTTATTATATACCAGTATTGATGAGCCAGTTGAGGCATAAATTTCATCTTTTCCGACAGAAACATTAAGTGCGCTACTATATATAAGGTGGTCGGACCAGGTACCAACAGGAGTCTGGGCATGCAGGGAAGAGATCAAAAGAGACAGGATTGATATAGCTGGAATTCGTTTCATCAAATAATTGCTTTTTCCTTTGTGTTACTTTGTGTTGTCCTTTACGTCCCTTTGTGGTTAAAATGGCTTTTAATCGTTAACTTATAGATACTTAACAACTAAATTGTCCTTTTATTGTCTGGCCCGGTGTAGTGATTCAAAAAGTCTTTAAGTTTTTCAAAAGCTCTTGCTCTGTGAGAAACAGTGTTTTTTTCATCAAGACCCATTTCTGCAAATGTTTGTGTTTTCCCATTTGGGATAAACACCGGATCGTATCCGAATCCTTGAGAACCCCTTATTTCATCTATAATTTTACCCTCCACAGTTCCTTCGAAAAGGAATTCTTCATTGTTGATTATAAGTGCAATTACGGTTCTGAACCGGGCTTTCCTGTTTTTGTTTGTTCCCAGCAGTTCAAGAACTTTTTTTATGTTTGCTGCGGAATCTTTTTGTTCACCTGCAAATCTTGCTGAATGCACTCCCGGGAGTCCGCTAAGGGCCTCAATTTCAAGGCCGGTGTCGTCGGCAAAAACATTCTTCCCGTTTGCATTATGAACAAACCTGGCTTTAGCAAGTGCATTACCTTCAAGCATCGGTTCATTTTCAGGGATATCGTCAAATATGTTTACATCACCAAGGCTTAAAAGTTTAAAGCTTTTCCCTAGGAGGCTGTTTATCTCCTTCACTTTATGAAGGTTATTGGAAGCAAATACGAGTTCCATAAAAAATGGTTCATTTAGCCCACAAAAATAGTCAAAAATGAGCTTACCTTTTGACTATACTTTTTTAAGTGCTACATTTGGAATAATAAATACAGGTTAGTTTCCTATGTCTAATATATTCAGATATATAACTTTTCTGATTGTTATTTTACTATCATCGCACAAGGGGTTATCTTCCTCTGATTCATTTATTTCACCTGAGCTAAAGCGAATCCTTATAGGTTATGATTCTGTAATGCTTGTTCCCACTGATCCGCAGGCGAAAGAACAGTTTTACGGTACCAGGATTATTTTAACTCACAGAGATAATGATATTCTGTTTGAATATTCTGAAAATGAAAGTTTCGAATTTCAGTATTTTCTGAAGGGGTTTAAAAATGAATGGTCTTCTCCCACAGCCCGGAGCATTAAGGAATATACACATCTGCCAGCCGGGAAGTATACTTTTCAGGCAAGAATTACCGGTTCGGATAACAGAGTTGAAAATCTGCGCGAAATTAACTTCACAGTTCTCCCGGTCTGGTATTCTTCGGTTGACGCTATTTTATTTTATTTTGTCCTTCTCGCCCTTGTGGCATGGGCTTTATATGAACAGCTTGAACTGCGTTTTGCCAGAACACACTATTCGCTTGAGCAGATAATATACAAAAGGACAGAGGACATGATTATTGAGAAGGAGAAGAGTGAGAAGCTTCTTGCAAACGTACTTCCAAAGAATACTGCAAGTGAGATTATTGAGAAAGGAAAAGCAACAAAAATCAAATATAATTTCGTTACAGTACTTTTTTCAGATATTCAGGGATTTACAAAAATTGCCGAGGAAACTAATCCGGAAATATTAATCGATGAGCTCGATAAGTTCTTCTTTTATTTTGACTCTGTTGTTGAAAAGTTTGGTATTGAGAAGATTAAAACAATCGGAGATGCTTACATGTGTGCCGGAGGAATACCTGAAAAGAACAGGACCAACCCCGTTGAGGTAATCCTTGCTGCTCTTGAAATGAAAGCATATATGATTAAGCTTAAGGAAACTACAGAGCTTGAGGGGATGAAGTTCTGGGATATACGCATCGGGATCCATACCGGGACTGTTGTTGCCGGGGTGGTTGGACAGAAAAAGCTTTCATACGATATCTGGGGTGACACTGTAAATACTGCCAGCCGGATGGAATCATCAGGGGAGGCAGGGAAAATAAATATTTCGGGAACAACCTACGAGTTTGTCAAGGAATTTTTTGAATGCGAATTCCGCGGGAAAATGCCCGTAAAGTACAAAGGAGAGCTCGAGATGTATTTTGTAAACGGAATTGTTCCTGAACTGAGAGATGAGAACGGAGGTCCGTCAAGAAAGTTTATCCTTAAGATGCAGATGATAAAACTGCAGGATATTGAAGAGATGATAATTAAAATGTTTGATGATGAGGCCCCTCCAAACCTTTACTTTCATAACTCAGCCCTCGTTAAGAATATCTGTAATATTGTTGAACTGATTTCTACGGCAGAAAGACTGCCGGATGAGGATTTTATTAATTTAAAACTTGCTTCAGTATTTTTGATTACGGGATATATTTCGGATTACGAAAAACCGATGGAAGCATCATTAAGGCTTGTTGAAGAGATCCTGCCGGAATTCGGATTCAGCAATGAGAATGTTGAGTTGACCTCAAAAATTATTAAAGCTTCATACACTGAGCATTACGATACTCCTGCTTCAAAGATCCTGCATGATGCAAAGTATGATTATCTGGGAAGAGTGGATTATCTTAAGCTTACTGAAAAGCTTCTAAGGGAGCGAACTGAATATGGAAAACATACCGATAGTACAACATGGATCGAGACACAGAAAAAACTTCTTGCCGATCACGGGTTTATGACAGCTACTGCAAAGCTTCTCAGGAGTGTGTCTGCTGAGGAACAGTCAGCCGGACTGCCAGGTAAAAGTTAATAAACTGAAATATGTGAAAAATCAGCAAATTTCTCTTTTAATAGTGTACTTTTACGGATTATTTTACAAAACGTGATTATGGAAACGCTGGATTGGAAAAATCTGCCATTTGGGTATATTAAAACGGATTATAATATCCGGTCAGTTTACAGGGATGGGAAATGGGGAAAGCTCGAAGTATCTTCATCGGAATATATTGATATTCACATAGCAGCAACAGGGTTACACTATGGACAGGAAGCATTCGAAGGGCTAAAGGCATACATGGGAAAAGATGGTAAGGCAAGACTTTTCCGCTGGGAGGAAAATGCGAAAAGGATGCTCTCATCTGCCGATGGCGTAAAGATGGCTCCCGTTCCAGTCGAAATGTTCCGCGATGCTCTGTTTAAGGTCATAGAATTAAATAAAAAATTTATTCCTCCATACGGCTCAGGTGCTACACTTTACATAAGACCTTTATTATATGGCAGTGGTGCTGAAGTAGGCGTAAAACCAGCTGCGGAATATACTTTTTTGGTTTTTGTAACACCGGTTGGACCGTATTTTAAAGGAGGGGTGAAACCTGTTAACATGCTCATATGCAGGGATGTTGACAGAGCCGCTCCGCTGGGAACCGGCATTTATAAAGTAGGTGGCAACTATGCTGCAAGTATGAGGGCCATAATAGCTGCCCGCGACGGAGGTTATTCGAACACTATCTTCCTCGATGCAAAAGAAAAGAAATATATTGATGAATGCGGACCGGCAAATTTCTTTGGAATTAAAGACAATACATATGTTACTCCTAAGTCAGAGTCGATTCTGAATTCAATAACAAATATGAGCCTGATCGAAATTGCAGAGAGCCTTGGAATGAAAACTGAACGCAGGCAGGTTCCTGTTGAGGAATTATCTTCATTCATAGAGGTTGGTGCGTGCGGTACAGCAGCAGTTATTAGTCCTATAGCCAAAATAGTTGATCCGGAAAAAAACATGATTTATGAGTATTGCAGGGACGGGAAGCCGGGAGCAGAAACAATGAGACTATTCAATAAACTTGTAGCTATACAGAATGGTGATGAACCAGATACGTTTGGATGGGTAACTGTGTTGGATTAAGTAAAAAGTAAAAAGTAAAAAGTAAAAAGGCAAAAGGTTGAAGAGTAAAGAGAACGGATTATCCAAGGCCAGGCTGAGAAGCTCGTATCTGACACTTGTAGTGAGTGTTTCGCTGGTCCTGTTTCTTCTTGGTGTTCTTGGACTTGTTATTATAAATGCCAGGGAGCTGTCGGATTATTTACGCGAAAGCTTATCATTTTCAGTAATGCTCGATGATGCAGCAAAGGAGCCTGACATAAGAATGTTGCAGAAGGACCTTGATGCCAAGTCATTTGTTAAATCCACTCAGTATATTTCGAAGGATGAGGCTGCAGTTAAGATGAAGGAAGAACTGGGAGAGGATTTTGTTGGTTTTCTCGGCGAGAATCCCCTGCCTCCTTCGATTGACGTTTATCTTTTTGCAGGATATACAAATCCTGATAGTGTGGGCAAGATTGAAAAGTATGTACTTGAATATCCGTTTGTGAAGGAGGTACACTATCAGGAGTCATTGCTTTTCCTGATAAATGAAAATGTGAATAAGATAAGCCTGTTTCTTCTTGTTATCAGTACTTTCCTCTTCCTTATAGCCCTTACAATTATTAATAATACAATCAGACTTTCGATCTATTCAAGGAGATTTATTATCAGGACAATGCAGCTTGTCGGTGCCACGCGAGGGTTTATCCGGCGACCGTTTATTGTGCAGAGCGCCTTGCATGGCCTGCTTGCGGCTCTTCTTGCAATGAGCCTCCTGATGGGTATGCTCTATTTAATTGAAAAAGAATTTTTTATGATGTTCACTTTCGAGAGCACAAACCTTTTGCTCCTTCTCGGAGTATCGATTATTATAATCGGCATTCTTATAAATATAATTTCCACCTTTTTTTCCGTTAACAGGTATCTTAGTATTTCTGAAGACAAACTATATTATTGATTTATCATGAGTACAAAAAACGAAAATAAAGAAAAGATAAATTTTGCGCTTGGCCGCGAGAATTATAAGCTGCTCGCAATAGGTTTTGTTATAATTGTTATTGGCTTTTTGCTGATGCTTGGCGGTAAATCGGAGGACCCCAATGTGTTCAGTAATGATATTTTCAGCTTCCGGAGAATTACTCTCGCTCCGATTGTCGTTCTGGCAGGCTTTATATTCGAAATCTGGGCAATCATGAAGAAGCCCAAAGAATAATAATCAGTTTTCAAATAAAACTCTCAATTCGATACTGAATCAACTTCAGAGATATAAGTATCGGCTCAAAGAATATCTGAATTATGGACATATTTCAAGCTATTATTATAGCCATTGTTGAAGGGATAACGGAGTTTCTACCTGTTTCTTCAACCGGCCATATGATCATTACCCAGAAACTACTTGGTATCGAACCCAACAGTTTCGTTAAGCTTTTTACTGTAAATATCCAATTTGGCGCTATATTATCAGTTATCATTTTATACTGGAAAAGATTTTTTCAAACTTTTGATTTTTATTTAAAATTGTTTATTGCTTTTTTACCTGCTGCATTTCTGGGTTTCCTCTTTAGCGGATATATTGACCAGATGTTAGAGAGTGTTCTTGTCGTAGCTGTTTCCCTTGTTCTTGGAGGGGTGTTTCTGCTCTTTATCGATTCGTGGTTTAATAATCCTTCAGAAGATCAAAAAATAACCTCCGGGAAAGCCCTTACAATCGGGTTTTTTCAGGTAATTGCTATGATTCCGGGTGTTTCACGGTCTGCTGCAACAATTATAGGAGGATTGACACAAAAATTAAGTCGAAAAAATGCAACAGAGTTTTCCTTCTTTCTTGCTGTACCCACAATGTTTGCGGCATCGGCATATGAAATGATAAAATCGTATAAATCCATACAACCCCAGCATATCAATGTATTAATAATCGGAAATCTGGTAGCCTTTCTGGTAGCTATATTGGCAATAAAAGGGTTTATAACTTTTCTTACAAAGCATGGATTTAAAGTTTTCGGTTACTACAGGATAATCGTCGGCGCAGTTATATTGATACTTCTGGCCATGGGCGTTGATTTAAATATAGCAGGATGAAATTTCAGGAAGGAGAAGTATTATTATTTAACAAGCCGTTATACTGGACATCTTTTGATCTTGTAAACAAGGTCAGAAATATGATAAGGAGCAGTCTGGGCATAAAAAAAATTAAGGTTGGCCATGCAGGAACACTCGATCCGCTGGCAAGCGGATTGATGATTATTTGTACCGGAAAATCAACGAAGAAAATTGATGAATTCCGTGATCTCGATAAAGAATATGTGGCTTCGATTCATCTTGGAGCGACAACCCCCTCTTTTGATCTTGAAACAGAAACAGATAAGCACTTTCCGACAGATCATATTACCGAGAGTCTTGTAAGGAAAACACTGGAAGGTTTTTTGGGTGAGCAGCAGCAGATGCCCCCGATATATTCTGCAAAGCAGATAGATGGTAAAAGGGCATATGAGTTTGCCAGAAAAGGCATTGAAAAAGAGCTGACTGCTGTAACTGTTCATTTCAGGGAGATTGAGCTTCTGTCTTATGAAATGCCCATTGTTAAGGTAAGAATGGTTTGCAGTAAAGGGACATACGTAAGGTCATTTGCGCGCGATCTGGGAGAATCACTCAGAAGCGGGGGTCATTTGTCAGCACTCGAGAGAACTGCTATCGGGGATTATAATGTAAGAAATGCATACACTCTTGAGAAATTTCAGGAATATATTGAACAAACCAAATTATAGTGTGTTTCAGATAAGAGATCGCTAAACGGAATGTCATATCTGACTGTTTACCAGGTCAGTCAAAATTAATTTTAATTCCTTTGAAACATATTAGAAAATATAACGTATAAAGGACTTCGTGAAATCACAATGCATATAAACTAACTATGAAATTATCGCAATTCAGGTACAATCTGCCTCAGGAGCTTATTGCTCTTTATCCTACTGAAAACAGAGATGAGTCGAGATTATTGGTTGTAAACAGAAAAACAGGGGAGATTGAGCATAAGATCTTTAAAGACATTATTAACTATTTCAGCGAGAATGATGTACTTGTCTTTAATAATACAAAAGTATTTCCTGCCAGGCTTTATGGCAACAAGGAGAAAACAGGAGCTGAGATTGAAGTATTCTTATTGCGCGAGTTAAACCGTGAACAGCGTTTGTGGGATGTACTTGTTGATCCTGCCAGGAAAATCAGGATAGGAAATAAACTCTATTTTGGTGAGGACGATCTGCTTGTTGCAGAGGTTATTGATAATACAACTTCAAGGGGACGGACACTCAGGTTTCTGTTCGACGGAACGTACGAGGAATTCAAGGAAACATTATATAGTCTTGGCGAAACTCCGCTGCCAAAGTTTATAAACAGAAAGGTTGAACCTGAGGACAGTGAAAGGTACCAGACAATTTTTGCAAAGCATGAGGGTGCTGTAGCTGCTCCGACTGCAGGGTTGCATTTCAGCAGGGAGCTTCTTAAAAAGCTTGAGATTATTGGTGTCGATTTTGCCGAGATAACATTGCATGTTGGTCTGGGTAACTTCAGAAGTGTTGATGTTGAAGACCTTACCAAGCATAAAGTAGATTCAGAAAGAATCATTATTTCCGACGAATCGGTGCAGATTGTCAACAAGGCAAAAGACAATAAGTTTAAGATCTGTGCTGTAGGGACAACTGTTGTCCGTACACTCGAGAGTTCAGTCTCTACCGACGGCTATCTGAAGCCATTCGATGGCTGGACCAATAAGTTTATATTTCCACCTTATGAATTTAAGGTGCCTGATATGATGGTAAGCAATTTCCATCTTCCTTACTCAACGTTACTTATGATGGTATCTGCATTTGCCGGATACGATCTGCTTTTCGATGCATATAAAACAGCAGTGAAGGAGAAGTACAGGTTTGGAACGTACGGGGATGCGATGCTGATAATATAGACTTATATGGTTCGACGGTTCGATGGTTCGATGGTCCGACGGTCCTAAATCGTAACATCGAACAGTTGTACCGTCGATCTTCCGTACCTCCGCACCGTCGTACCTCCGCACCGTCGTACCGTCGTACCTTCGCACCGTCGTACCT
>JFJP01029067.1_pt1 | contig 10451 bp, 6 predicted proteins | sample 431651 | NCBI WGS metagenome assembly JFJP01 (sample SAMN02602958, study PRJNA72255) | Microbial mat metagenome, whole genome shotgun sequencing project. | biome: fresh water; feature: sink hole; material: water; isolation source: purple microbial (photo- and chemosynthetic) mats found in... | reverse complement strand
ATACCAACAGCAGAACCTAATCAACCGATTCAAACTTTTCAGCACATTTCTCATTTTCCAGATTATTTTTCTCATTTTCATGCTAATTTTCCTTATAATTCAAAACCATGAAAATTATGATCATATTATCATTTTCTCTTCTTCAGTGTTTTTTCTTATGCTTATAAGATTCTTCAATTTCAAAAAGACCTTTGTTTTTAAGCTAGGATTGAACCTTTTTTTCCTTTTTTTTGGTTTTCTTTTGACAGAATTCGCTTGTTTGTTAAGAGGCTGTGAAACATCAGATTGTCCTTCGACCATAGGAAGCATAGCCTTTATTATTCCAATACAAAGTTTTTGCTCTTTGATTGTGCTTACCAAGATGAATTGGATTTTGTCCAGTTTTTATTATATTGTGAATATTGTGTATTTTTTAGCTAGAATGCTGGATATTAATGGTAATTCACAAAATGTGATGATTTGGCTTGGATTTTTATTTGGAGTAATTAATTTCTCTTATTTGGCATTCAGAGAAGAAAAAAATTATAGAAAAATGTATAAAAAAAATTATGATTCCCATCAAAATCTCAATTTATTTCATTTATTGCTAAGAAATATCATTCCTAGCTCCATTTTCATTCTCAATTATAAGAAAAACCCTATTGAAATCGAATTTATCAATAAAAATGCCTTTAAAACAATTAGAAAAACATTGGGAGATAGAAAAAAAACAGCGTTTACGGATTCTATTTATCAAGAAAACGATCTTAAAAAAGATGTTTCTTTCAGTAAAATCGAAAAATTCTTTCTTAAATTTAATGTGATGGACAAGAAATTCAATAGTTACGATCAAAATATCTCTCAACTTTTCATGGATTTTTATTATTCAAAAATTGATATTCCTCAATCTCCTTCTAACGAGCATTCTAATGAGGAAATTGATTTTCTGACTTTGAATCTTTTTCGCAACATGAATGAAAAAGACGAATCGCCACAAATTAGGAAAAAAACATTGATTTCCACACCACAAAATGCTTTTGAAACTACAATTCATCTAGATTCTGTTTGCGAAAATATAGAAAAACACATTGAAATCCCTTATAATAAGCTTGAAAAATCAGAAAAACAAATTGAAGAAAAATCTTCATCTCCTTATAGCCAATGTTTTTCACAAGAAGATGACCCTAAAAACAAATACTATCAGTTGAAACTTGCCAAAATTCATTGGGAAAATAGCGAATGTCTTTTAGTTCTTCTATCAGATATTACCAAAAGTAAACAGATCATAGAATTGAGGAATTTGGACCATTATAAGAATGAATTGTTGGCCTCAATCTCTCATGATTTAAAAACACCTCTTAATGGAATAATTGGAATGCTGAATGTCGCTTTAAGTCAAATCACTGACATCAAAATACAAGAATTCCTTCTAATTGGACTCAGATCAGCTAATTTATTGGACTTTTTGATTAAAGATATTTTGGATTTCTCTCAAATTTCATATAAGAAATTAAGGCTGAATTACGAGCAATTTTCTGTGGATCAAATGTTAAAAGAAATTCTGTGTATGATGCAGTTTCAAGCCAGAAACAGTCCTATTCAATTGGAATATGATTCTCATGTGCCTGATGGATTGAAAATCTATTCAGACTTGAATAGAATTAAGCAAATTTTGATAAATTTATTAGGAAATGCTATAAAATTTACGAAGAAGGGGGTGGTGAGATTAAAAGTTGAAGAGATTCCTTTATTAAACCAATTGAAATTCTCTGTAGAAGATTCAGGTATTGGTATAAAAAAAGAGGATCAAGGAAAATTATTTCAATTGTTTGGGAAACTGGAACAAACAGATAAAGAAATTAATAAACATGGAATTGGGCTTGGATTAACTATCAGCAATAATTTGGCTAAATTATTGAATAAATCAAAGGCGAATTTGGGAATACAAGTGGAAAGCACATTAGGAATGGGCTCGATTTTTTGGTTTTATGTAGATATTGGAATACAAAACGAAAGGGAAAATTTCAATGAGCATTCAGAACTAATACAAAATTCGAGAGATTCTGAACAAATATTATTAGAGTTTGGCCGAAACCTCAACCTCAAAGATTCACATTTACAATCTTCTAAATTTTTGGTAGAAGCAAAAAAAAGCAGAGAAATTGGTGGTTCAAAAGAGAAAACTCTAAACGAAGCTCCAAATAAAAAAGAAGATTATTTTACGAGAAAAACTCCAAAAAAACTGTTATCACTGGAGTCATTATCTTATTTAAATGATGAAAAGTCTCCTAAAAACATTAAACCCATTATTCTAATAGTAGATGACGATCGTGTAAATCTTTATGTACTTGAGAAATATTTGGAACCTTTGTCTGTGGAGATTGTTAAAGCAATGAATGGTGTCGAAGCTGTGAAATTTATAGAAAAAGAAGTTTTAGAAAAAAATAAAAGGGTTTCTTTGATATTAATGGATTGCAATATGCCAATTATGAATGGTTATGAGGCTACTGAAGAAATTTTAAAGGTTTTAGAAAAAGAAGGGCGAAAAACAATACCAATTTTGGGGATAACAGCTAATGACACTGATGGAGACGTTGAGAAATGTTTGAAGGCAGGTATGCTTAGAATTTTGGTGAAACCAATCAAAAAGGATGAGTTTTTATTGATAGTTAAGGTTTTTTTGTAGATGGTTTTTATAATTGATAAAAAATAATATTGCAATTTTTGTTTGATCATAATTTTATGTAATATTTATTTGTTAAGAAAAAAATATTTAATTGTGGTAGTTAACAACAAAAAAATTGATTTTCGCGCATTTTCACAATGAATTTTGAGTCAGTTTCTATAAATGAGGCGGATTTTTTTGCAAAACAAACTTCTCTTATAGAGATCCTTCCGAATTTTTATGAAGATTCCCTTACTTTTCTCTCTGGCATATACGGTCCTTTTAAACCAAACAAGCCAGTTGAAGTTCTCAAATTTTTTCCATGCCATTTTATTAACATTTTCCCTTTATAGATCCCATTGTGGCTTGCAGTATACTTAAAGCAAAGGAATTTATGCAGAATCATACCTCCTGATTACCTGAATTGCGAATCTTTATCACTGATTCTTGAGGAGGAGAAAACACAAAAGGAAGTTTTAAGTGCTTTGCCAAGCTCCTCACATTATTATTTCGAAATATCTCATATTTTATTGCGCCAGTGAGATTTTTCTATAGAGACCATAAAAATTAGACAAATTTAAATTATAAAGCGCTGGCGATGATTTACCTAATTCCGCTAAAATCAGGGATTTGTTAGAGGACATAGAAACTATAAGAGAAGCAAAAATACAAGAAATTTTAAATAAAATCAAACCAGAAAACAGCTACTTAAAGGTTTAAACAAAAATTTCTGATCGACTAAAAATCCAAAAAAAAGGCTGATAACATGACTTTCTATGAGATTAATAAAAGAAGAAAGGTCTTTAATGAAATTATGAGAGAAGTTCAAGTGATTAAAGGGAAAGGTTCGCAGGTTTTTTTCGTTTTTAATCCCTGAAAAAAATGAAAAAATTTTTCTAAAGGAGGAAAATAACAATAACTCGAGCTTATTCAATACTCAAAGCCAGCGATCAAGTCAATTTTAAAAGAATTTTTGGTTTGGAGAATATTCAAAGATGAGAGGATTTTTCTTATGAAATTTAAAAGCGCTTTTTTTTTTAATTCAAAAAAATAAAATAAAAAAAATAAAATAAAAAAAATAATCTTTAATTTTTTAATTAGGGGAAAGGCATTATTACCAAATGTTTGTTTTTAAAATGGACATTGAAAATTCTCAAAATAAATATGCAGACATTTAATTAATCATATTGATCTTGGTCCTTAAAAAAAAATAATAATATGCAAAAAAAAAGCTATGATGCAAAATTTTCATTTAAAGCTTTCAAAAAACTTTCAATCTTTTCCATTATCTTTCTCGCAACTCCTATTGTAGAAGTTCTCCATATAATTCTTCAACTTCAACACCTTCCTCTTCTTCTGTTCGGGTTTTTTCTCATCCTCATTCAAAAGACTCCTCACAAACTCCATATTTGAATCCGAGTTTTTTGGCACTTCTTCATTGATTTTTCCATTAAATGAAGACATAACAGAGTTCACAAAGCTCGAATTCGTGCTTATTATTGAGTTATTCACAGTGATTGGGTTCTCAATATTGTTCAGATCATTGATATCAATTTCGACGGTCTCCATAAGATCGGAATAAAGATTTTGAAAGCCGATTTTCTCAAAGAAATGTTCAGGGTCTATTTGATTATCAGGTGATTTGGCTTTGCCACTGAATTTGTGCTTGATAAGCTTGATCAGATCCATTATTTTTCAGAAGAGGTCTGTTTGATTTTGGGGATTTTTATTAAATCTTTTTAGAAAAGGAAGGATATATACTCTAACGATATTAAGTCAGAGATTACGACTTATTTGAAATGTCTCTACGACGTTTTAATAAAAATACCTTTTTTTTTGTAAAAAGATTAATGGAAATAAAAGGAGTTTAATTAACAACAATTCATTTTTTCTTTTTTTTGATTTAAAAGATTCTTGGGGGGGGGGGGTTTTTTTAAATGACTCATGCATTTTGCAAATGAAATAAATCTTTTGGAGATTCAGAGATTTTGAAAAAGCCCAAAATAATGTTTTAATAAGAAAATTTAAAAAACATGAATTTATCAGTTCATTTTATTCTTAAATTTTCAACTTAGAAAAATGGAAAAAAAATGACATTTTTTTTTGGAAATCGAAAAATGACATAAATTCTCATTTTTCATTTGAAAAAAATAAATAAGTTATCCATTTATATCAATTAACTGTTTTTAAAAATTTTTGAGAAACACATTTTTATTTTAAACAAAATAAAACCATTACATTCAAATCAAAACAAATCTCACATGCATTTATATTGAAGCATGAAAACAAAACAAAAAACATAAAAAAATTTTGAATTAAATTTGATAATATTTCATGAAAAATGGTATTGCTTTATCATTAAAAAAAAAACAATACTCTGAATAAAAATTTCCGACTTTATTAAATTAATTGTTTTATTCCTTAAAAATAATTTTTCACAGTTTTATTTTCCTTAACAAAACAAAAAAAATGAGTGACAACGCTTCAACTTGGTCACAAATCACTAATTCCCCTTTAAACTACTCCAAAACTAAACAATGTTATTCCATTCCAAAAGCAACCCGATTCAACAATTTCAAATCAAACAAGTACTACCCTTTTCCGAATAAAATTTCTTATTTTTTAAAAAAGCGGCTGCAACGTTTTTTATGATTTGCCTCCTATGGGAGATAAGCGAGCAGCTGCTTTAGGATATGGCACAAAATATGACTTCACCAAAGTCGGACAAAAAACACCAGCTCCAAATGCGTATTCTGTCTCCAGTATTTTCATAGATAAAATGCGAGGCAAATCCTTTGGTGTGAGTCGGGATGTAATGATAACTTCAAAGCATTAAAATTTCTTTCAATTTTAGAATATGGCACAATCCAGCATTATGGGCAGCATTAAAAAGGGAGCTCCTGGACCAGGATCTTATGATATCAAGCCGACAAAAAACAATGTTGCTTATAGCATTCGTATCAGAACAAATATTTATGGTATTTATTTTTAGTTTAATGTTTTTAATCAATTTTTTTCAGCGAACACCAGCACCTTAAAAGTACCTGGACCTGGACAATATAATAACATTTCAAGCATCACCGGTGATGGAAAATTCTTTTTCTCCAAATACAAGGATTCTAAAGCCCCGGTAATCAATCCTGCGAGGTCTGGAAGGTTTGATAAAAGTCCAGCAAAAGGTAGAGATTGAAATGATAAATTTTTTGGATGAAATAAAATAATTTAAAGGTCATCAAGCACCTGGACCTGGTTATTACAATCCTGATGTTTCAATAAAACCTGATGGAAAATACTTTGTTTCGAGCTATAAGGACAGCAAATGTAGAAGTTTTAGTCATTCGGCTCGAAATGATCCAAATTCTCTAATGACGTTTAGTATATGAATTCAAATTATTTTTCTTTGGTTTATTTATTGAATATTTTTTATCAATTTTTGACAAATTTAATATTTTCTTAAATTAATATGTATTTATAAAGATAAAACACCAGGACCAGGCAGTTATCGTTTGCCCTCCGAATTCGGCCATTACGAGAAGTTTAAAAAGTCCGAAGAAAAGAACAAATCTGACGATGTCGTCAAAGATAAGAAAAGCTAAAACTGCCTTATATTGAGAATATTTTTTCCAAGAAACCCCTTGCTAATTTTTAAATTTTTGTGTTTTTTTTATTAATTTTCATTCCGAAAACTTTGAGAAACTGATTAAAATTAAAAATATCTAAATGGTCTAAGATTTTGTTAAAAAAAAACTTTCATATGAATCGTCCGTCTCTCCTTGAAATTTTTTTCATTCTCCACATGGGATGCTAGTGACCAAAGCATTAAATGAAATTTATCAATGGAGAAAAAATCTGCAAGTTTTCTCAACAGAAGCTGAAACTTAACATTGAAGAAGTGAATTTTACGAAGTTCAATAGAAAAAATGAAAAATCTCATAGAATTTCAGGCTAGGGGAGAGAGAAAAAATTAATTTATTAATCAAACAAATTCTTTTGATTTTGTTGTCAAATGCTTTGAAATTTACTTTGGAATGAATGTTATTCTTTGGGACTAATTTAGTTATCTTTATGATAATGAATATAAATTTCTGTTAGTGAAAAGTTTTTGGAAGGAATTTTTTTAATTTCAATAACAATAATATTTGGGAACTAAAAGTTAAAAAAGGAAATCACTCATGAAATTAATCTCATTTGTCAGTGCTTTTCACATTTTTCCAACATTTTTTAAAAAGGAAGGTTTGGAAAATTTTAACCATAAACTTTCTTCTATTTTGGCCAAAAATTTATCTGTCATAATCTTAATTGTTGAAACAAACACAAAAAAATCAAGAAAATTAAGCAATAGTCAATTGAATTGAGAAATTTTATGATAATAAAGAAAAAATGAAATGAAATATATCCATTTTTGATTTGTTGATTTGGAGTTTGAGGATAGAAACTCATTGGAATATTCAAGTTAGATTCAACAAAAGAAAATTTTTGAAATTATTATTCAATAAGCTGTTTTTAAAACCTATTTATTGAAAAAATAGCTTTTAAAACTTTAAAATAAAAAAGTTAAGTCTTTCCTTGGAGAAAAAATAGAAAAAACCTAAATTAATTTTAAAACTTCTCTTTTTTTCGCTCAAATTCTTTAAATTTTTTTTTATTTATGATTCTCCTCTACAAAACCCATTTTTATCACATTTATAATCAATACAACATTGAGAGAATTTCTTTTTGCAAGATTGTCCTAAAGTGACACACTCTTCAGTAATTCTAAAAATTTTCTGGCATTCACCACTAGCATTAACTTCGTTTGAATTATTGCATTCAAATCCCTCACAACATCCAACACCAGCAATTCCTCCACAAAAAGCTCCTAAACAACCATTTAAATTACGGGCACAATGACCATCAGCATCAGGATTATTTCCATCCAAATTACAGGTATAACCCTCACAGCATTGAATACCTCTCAAACCTCCACAAAAGTCATTTTCACAATTTGGTGAGGCATTCAAACCAAAGAGAAAAATTGAAATTATCAGAAAAAAGTATTTTAACATTTTCGATAAATTAGTTCTTGATTTTAAATTTATAAAATTTATTTATAAATAAAGTTAATTTTTTTTTTTATTTATAAAATAAAAATAAAGCTTAAAATTTTTTTTTGTTCATTTATTTTGTTGGAATTTTCATATTTCACTTTTTCAAAAAAATTTTAATTTTTTATTTACCTAATTTGTTTTTTCTAAAAAAAAATAGAAAATTTCTGAAAATATTTAGTTCACAATTGTTATTTTCAAAAAATTTTGTAATACAATCCCAAAATCCTTTCTCTTCACAGGTTTCGTAAGGAACTTCCTCATTCCAGCTGCAAAGCATTTCTCTTGATCTGCTACTTCAACATTCGCTGTTACAGCAACTATTGGAATTTCTGGCAGACCCACCTCTTTTAAAAATCCCAAGATTTTTTTACTTGCACGAAATCCATCAAGAACAGGCATATTGCAATCCATTAAAATCAAAGTAATTTCGTTGGTGGAGCCAAGCACATTGCTTTTAACTACTTCAAAAGCTTCTTCTCCGTTAGTTGCCGTTAGATATTTTAACCCGAAAAACTCCAAATATTTTTGAGCAACAAGAATATTGATGAGATCATCATCAACTATAAGAACTTTTTTTTCTTTGGTTTTTTCGACCACTGGATTTAACAGTGGTTTTTTGCATTGGTTTTCTGAAAAAATCTTGTTGGAATATGGTCGCAATAAAGGGAATTTTATCTTCAAACGCTCAGAGATCGAAAAAATATTCTCATCATCATCTTCCAATGAACGAATAAAGAACCAGAATTTCGATCCTTTGTTAAATTCACTCTTCAAATGGATGCCCTCCTCATTTTTATTCAACATTTTTACTAATCCTTGACTTATTGTCAGACCCAAACCCACTCCTGTTTTGTTAATATTTTTATCTTCTTGATTCAATTTTCCAAACAATTTGAAGAGTTTACTTTTGTCGTTTTCTTTGATCCCTATGCCAGAATCTTTTACTGAGAATCTTATTATAGTTTTCCCAAAATCGCAGGTGCAATCCACAATCGAGAGTTTAATAAACCCTTTTTGTGTGAACTTTAATGAATTCGATAATAAATTCAAGAGAATTTGTTTGATGCGATTACCATCAGTGATTAAATTATGATTTTCACTTATTCTTTTTAATTTTACAGTAAATAGTAGTTTTTTTTTTTTGGCTTGAAATTTTATTAAATCACAAGTTTCTTGAATAATATCCCGAATAACCACAGATTGCAAGTTCAATCTGATTTTTTTCAGGATTATTTGAGAGAAATCAAGGATGTCATTTATCATATAAAGCAATAAATTTGCAGATCTGAGACCTATCATTAAATTTTTCTTTATCTCACGATCTGATATTTGAGGGATCACCACTTCAAGTATTCCCATCAACCCGTTTAAAGGTGTTCGGAGATCATGAGAAACTGTGGCTAATAATCGATTTTTATATTCATCAAGACTTTGCAATTCAATGACTTTGCATAAATGAGTGTTGTCATTAAAAAGTATTAAAAGACAAGCTTGATTTTCCCAATAAATTTTAGTGATTTTCAATTCAAAATGTTTTTTTGTGCTTATTGAGTTAAAATTAAGTTGAACATCTTCATCATCTGCGTTTTCAGAATCATTATCTTCTGTCCTAATGTTGATTGTCAAAAATTTTATATTGTTTTCTTTTAAGATATCATATTGATTGATATTTTGAACACTTTCGCTTTTATAATAATTCTCGAGTGTTTTAGAAATAGAAATTTCTTTTGAATTATTTATTTTTATGAATGTATTGATAAATTTCTCAAAACTTAAGAAAAAATCATTCGATTTTCCAGTTCTCTTAAGAAAATTTGTGGAATTTATAGGATCACATTTTTTTTTTTCATTCAGCATTTCAAAGGCAGATTTATTAAAAAACTTGATTTTCGATTCATTGTAATCAATTATAAAAATAGGGTTAGGCATAATGTTTTGGACCAGTAGCTTGAAATGTGTGAGGCTTTTGTCAGAATCATAGATTGATTTGTAAAACCCTCTGACGGTTTTCTCTAATCTGTAGCTCATATACGCAAAACCTATTATTGAAAATGCGAACCCAATCAGAATAAGATCTTTATGTCCTTGTGCCCCTCCCCATTCATTCAAATTGAATACCCTTATGAACAGATAAATGCAACTTGAAGTATAGTAAAAGGCACAAAATATCCAAGAGGTTTTTGTTAAAAGAACTGCATAAGTATATAATTGCAAAGGAACATTTAAAGCAATAGCATCTTCAGAAAAGCCTTTTGTTGTTCTTGACATGTTTATGCTTTCTGTAAAAAGTACAGTAAAAGCAAAGAAAATAAAGATTAAATAATATAAAAGAATTTTTTGGCAGAATTTTTTGACAAGAATCAATCCAATGGCAACGATGAAGACCAGTGCTAATGTTATCATGCCAGATGGTTTTGCAGTGGTTACTACATAATAGATAGAACTCAGGAGTGATAATAATAATTCCATTTGCACTAATGAATTGAACCGTTGAATTTTTTCATGGTGTGCTTCGACTTGAAATTTTTGTTCCAGCTGTTTATCCAGGAATTTTAAAGAAAATTTGTTCATTAAAAATTATTTTTTTCATTCAGTTTTTAAAAATAAATTTATTAAAAGTTTTTTTTTTATAAATAAAAAAACAGTCTTAAAAAAAATAAAAAAAAAAAATAAACTCTGCTAAACAAAAATTTATATTTTTGAAAAATTAATGGAATCAA
>JFJP01040924.1_pt1 | contig 10452 bp, 10 predicted proteins | sample 431651 | NCBI WGS metagenome assembly JFJP01 (sample SAMN02602958, study PRJNA72255) | Microbial mat metagenome, whole genome shotgun sequencing project. | biome: fresh water; feature: sink hole; material: water; isolation source: purple microbial (photo- and chemosynthetic) mats found in... | reverse complement strand
ATCGAAGGCGCGCGAAAGCGTCCCGAGGAATTCAAGAAGCGGCTGAACAATTTCATTGCGAAAACTAGAGCGAACAAACAAATTGGTTTTGGTGGAATAGAAAAATATTATTAAGGTTTTTGCAGCTGTCCTCTACGTCCAGCGTTGCCAAACGATACCAAACAGGATATAAATACTTCAGAGGGTTATATTGCTATTCTAATAGAGGATTTACAAATGGCTAAAATCGTTTTAGATTTGCACGATATTTTTAATAAAGGCGAAAAAATTGAAGCCGAACTAAACCGGGTGATTGAGGAAGCAGTAGATAAAAGGATCACGCCGGTGGAAATTATCCCCGGCAAGGGCTCAGGACAGCTTAAAAAGAAGGTTCTGCGTTTCCTGGCCCAACCGGAGATTAAAAAACTTTACCACCGACTGGAAAAAGATGATAAGAATTTTGGACGAATTTTCGTCCATTTTAAATTTTAACGGGTGTTATTGTTTCTTGGTTAATTCAACCAGCGTGATCTCAAAAATCAGGTCCTTGCCGGCTAATTCATGATTAGCATCAACAGTGAAATTGGTCTTCGTAACCGCAGTAACAGTTACCATCAGATTTCCGCTTTGACTCCGCATCTGCAATTGATCTCCAACTTTAGGATCCATACCTTGTGGAAGATCTTTTTTATCGAAAACCGCAATCATACCCTCATTTTTAGGGCCGTAAGCCTCAGCAGACGGAATAGTAACTTTTTTGGTCTGGCCAACTTTCATACCCAGCACAGCCTTATCAAAACCAGCTATCATCTGACCGGCGCCCACCGTGAACCCCAAGGGGGTTCTACCAATTGAGGAATCGAAAACCGATCCATCAGTTAAAGACCCAGTGTAATCAACTTTTACCGAATCACCATTCTCTACCACTTCTGACCTTCCTTTTCATAATCAGTTATTAATAAAATGCTCAGGCATAATATCCAAATAAAAATACTTCGGTCGCGAACAACCAGGCACACGTCTTCCTGCCATGACTGATCTTCATAACTTAATTTTCAAGCAGCGCCTAATTCACTTTCTTGGTCAATTCAACCAGCGTGATTTCAAACTTCAGGTCTTTCCCTGCCATTGGTGGATTGGCATCAACAGTAATAGTTGTATCAGTCGTAGCCGTAACAGTCACCACCGTCCCGTTTGAAGACTGCAGCTGATCACCCACTTTGGGATCCATACCCGCCGCTAATTGAGATTTATTAACCACCTGGACCAAACTTTCATTACGCTGACCGTAGGCTTCGTCAGCTGGAATGGTGACCTTTTTAGTCTCACCTTTTTTCATTCCCAGAACAGCCTTATCAAAACCAGCGATCATCTGACCAGCGCCAACTGCGAATTCCAGGGGAGTCTTGCCAATTGACGAGTCAAAAATCGTGCCATCGCTTAAAGTACCCGTATAATCAACTTTTACCGCATCGCCATTCTCCACCACTTTTGCACCGCCGCAACCAGTTGCTAACACTATACTAAGGCATAATATGACAACAAAAATAAGAAAATATTTTTTTAACATCCCATCCTCCAAATTTGAGGTATACCCTCGCTACGGAACAAAAATAGATCGAAGAAGCAGCTAACCGATGATCTTTGAATTGTAACATAGTCATTTACTCACGGGCAAAAAACGAGCCTAAGATGTCACCAAACTATATTGACACCCGCAAATACATCCTGTAAAGTAATTGAAAAGGAGTTTCATTTAGATGGACCTTCAAAAAACTATTGGACAACTGCGAAAAAACGGACACAAGGTCACCCCCCAGAGAACGGTGATCATTCAAACCGTACTTGAAAGCTCAGAAATGCTAACTCCCGCCGCCCTTTATGAAAAGGTCAAAAAAGCCGACCCTGGGATAGGGGAGGTGACAGTCTATCGCACTCTTAACATGCTGCAATCTATGGGAATGGTCTGCGTAATCCAGACAGAAGATAATACTCACAGCTATATCGGTTGCCCCCCGGTGCATCACGATCATCTGGTCTGCTCAGGCTGCGGTAAAGTGATCAATTTTACTCACTGCAATTTGGGGTTGCTAGAAAAGCGGTTAGCCGCGGAGACCGGTTTTAGTATTGCCGATCACCGTCTGGATTTTTACGGAAGATGCGGGGAGTGTGGGGTAAGAACTCAAAAGTCATCCGCCTGCGGCAGACAAAAGTCAAAGGAAAATATTAAAGAACCAAAATAGCGACTACAAGTTTAAACAATAATTAACGGAGTAGATTTTAGTGAAAAGAATATGGTTAATTATATCGATCATGACGGTGATTGTTCTTCTGGCCGGTTGCCAGCCGGTTCAAACCACAACCGGAAATAAAAAAACGATTGTGGTCACCTACTCATTGCTGGGATCGCTGATCCAAAGCCTGGTAGGGAACCAGGCTAATGTAATCGTTTCCATTCCGAACGGACAGGACCCTCATGAATGGCAGCCTTCCGCCAGAGATATAGAAAATATTAATAACGCTTCGCTGGTAGTCTGCAACGGTCTGGAATTGGAAAGTGGTCTGACAGAAATTTTAACCAATGCGAAACTACAAGGAGTACCGGTCTTCACCGCAACGGATTATATTACAATCCGGCATGTCGGAACAGGTGAAGCGGTCTCCATCGACGATCCAGATCAAGCACCTGGTGCGGCCGATCCACACATCTGGACAGACCCGATAGTAATGCAAAAGGTAGTAGCTGCTCTAGTCCCCAGCTTAAAAACCATCTTGAACATCGACGTTGAATCTGAATCAAAGCGGCTGCAGGATGAATTGAGCGGACTGGACCAGCAGATACAGCAAATCCTCAGTCCGCTAGTTGTTGCCGATCGCAAACTGGTGACTGGACATGAATCCCTGGGATACTTCGCCCAGCGATATGATTTTAAATTGATCGGCGCTATCATCCCCAGCATTTCCACTCAAGCGGGGGTTTCAGCTTCAGATCTGGGAGCTTTGAAAATTCTGATTGAGAAAAACCAGGTCAAGTCTATCTTTACCGAGCTAGGCACCTCTCCGGCAGCGGCTGAAACTATTGGCAAAGAAACAGGAGTTAAGGTGGTAGAATTGAATACCCACAAACTACCTGCGGACGGCCGATATGCTACCTTTGTGACGACACTTGCTCAGGATATCGTTGAAGCATTAAAATAGTGCTCGGGGAGTAAGATGGACTGGTTTATTCAACCTTTTATCGCGAATGATTTTATGCTGCAGGCGCTTTTGGCTGGAGTACTGGTCTCGATTGCCTGCTCAGTAGCTGGAACGTTTGTTATTTTACGAGGGCTGTCTTTTATCGGCGACGCCCTGTCCCACGGTGTTCTGCCGGGGATCGCTGTAGCCTTCCTTTTGGGAATACCGGGTATTCTGGGAGCAGCTGTCGGGGCTGCTTTGATGATCGGAGGCATTTCACTAATCTCCCGCCGCTCGCGCCTCTCAGCAGATACCGCTATTGGATTGCTCTTTGTAGGTATGCTTTCACTGGGTGTGATCATTATTTCACGTTCCAGTTCTTTCAGCGGAGACTTAACGCGCATACTTTTCGGTGAAATTCTGGGCACCACTACACAATCGCTCATTCTACAACTGGCGGCTACACTAATAATCATCGCAATTACTATTGTCTGTGCCCGACCGTTTTTACTACTTAGCTTCGATCCAGAACAGGCCCAGGTGGCGGGGTTTTCATCACGAGTCTATCACAACATCATGCTTTTTATGATAGCCTTAACGGTAATTGTGTCTTTTCAAACGGTGGGGACGCTGCTGGTCTTCGGACTGCTAATCGCCCCTGCTGCCGCCGGGGCGCTGCTGGCACGCCGGATTCAAGTCATGATGACCTGGTCGGTTATCTTCGGTGTGCTTTCGATGTACGTTGGCCTGCTGCTAAGCTATTATTTCGACCTGGCCGCCGGCGCTTCTATAATAATGGTCACCGTGGTTATTTTCTTTTTCGTCTTCATAATTCAAAATATTCGCAGCCGTAAATTTTTCTCCCACAGAGAGCAAGCCCATGGATAAAAATATTTATCTTCATGCCAGCAGCCTGGATATAGGCTACAAAAACGAAACCATTGTTGCGGACATCAACCTGGAATTAAAAAAAGGGCAAGCTCTAGCCTTGATCGGTACCAATGGCTCCGGCAAATCTACTCTCCTGAGGACTATTGTTAATCTGCTGGAACCTCTTAGCGGAGCAATAACGGTCTTTGGCAAAACGCCTGGCAACTCGCCCAGCAGAGTCGCTTATCTGGGACAGTTCCATCACGGCGGTTTTATTCTGCCCCTGCGGGCGATTGAGGTGGTACGCATGGGTCGATTCCCTCTGCACGGTCTTCTGGGACGCATGAACAAAGAAGACGATGAGATTGTAAATTCAGCTATGCGTATGATGAATATAGAAAAACTGGCCGAGATGCCTTTACGCTACATGTCAGGAGGACAACAGCAGCGAACTTACCTGGCCCAGGTTATAGCCCACCAGGCAGATCTGCTGGTGATGGATGAGCCCACATCTGGACTGGATGCCGGAGGACGCGATCTCTATCTGCAAGCGGTTCACAGTGAAATGGCGCGAGGCGCAGCGGTTGTTTCAGCCACCCATGATATTCAGGAAGAAGCGAATATGTGCGATCAGGTCATGCTGCTGGCACGCAAGGTGATAGCTTATGGTCCTCCAAAAAGCACTCTCACGCCTGAAGCGCTGCTGAAGGCATTTGGTATTGTAGTCACAGGCGATAAGCGCCTGAGAGTTATTGAGAGTGTTCACGGGCACGACCATGGAGAAGAACCGCATTAGAAACCCTCGGAAATTCTAATTCTCTTCGGAGTGATCGAAGATGGGCATATTCCCATCGTCCCGCAGTTCATCCAGGATCTTTTCCCTCTCTGATTTGGGTATTCCCGAAACTTTATAGATCTTTTTCAAAAAGCGAAAGCTGGCTTCATACTCAGGACTAACCAACTCTGTTACTCCCAATCTTTTCAATTGCTCTGCATCTCTACCCCGATGAGCACGGACAATAATCTTGAGGTTTGGATTAATCTCCAGTGCGGCTTTGACAGTGGTGATTGTAGCCAGAGGATCGGGAAAAGCCACTATAAGCGCCCTTGCGATTTTTAGATCCAGAAGATCCAAAACCCTTGAATTACTGGCATCCCCAAAAATACATGAATAATCGCAGTTCTTGGCTTCAGCGATACGTTCCGGATCACAATCTACCACAATATAGGGAATTCCCGCGGTTTTAAGCCCGTAGGCCACGCTTTGGCCTATCCTGCCGTACCCGGCAATGACCACCCCATTTTTAAATTCTCCTAAATCCAGACTGCTCGCGGAATCATCGATCGTTATGCCATCGGCTATCCTGGCCAGACGCCGGTAAATACGGGAAAAGAAACTCATGGACAAAGGAGTTAACAACATCGTAACAATAGCGCCGGCGATGATTAAATCATAAAAATCCCTTGAGGCAAAGCCTGCCGCCACCCCACCCTGAGCTAGAATGAAACCAAATTCTCCAATCTGAAACAGGCCTGCGCCGGCAAGAACCGCGATCCTACCGCTATAGTTAAAAGCCTTCAATACTCCAACCACTATTAGTGTTTTGACGGTGGTGATGATAATTACAATGCTTAACAGTAGAGACCAATGTTGAAAAACAAACTGAGGCTGCAACAACATTCCCAGTGAAACAAAAAAGAGGGTAGCAAAAATGTCACGCAATGGGGTAATTTCAGCTAAAGCTTGATGAATAAAACGGGTGCGGCGCAAGATCAGTCCTACTAGGAAGGAACCAAAAACGGTAGACAGACCAAAAACCTGAGTTCCCGCGGCAGCGCCCAGACACAATACTAGTACAGTCAACAAAAAAAGCTCTTTGGAGCGGACACCTCCCACTTTGCCCATTAACCAGGGCAGCAGCCATAAACCAGCCACAACAGCAGCCGCCACGAAAGCCGCTGTTTTGCCAATGGCAATTCCGACAGCTAGAGGCAAATTGGGTGCGTCTCCACTCAAAAAAGGAATCGCCAGCATCATCACAACTACGCTCACGTCTTGAAGGATAAGCATAGCGATCATGATTCTTCCATGGACGGAATCCAGCTCACCTCGATCGGTTAAAATCTTAAAACAAACCGCAGTACTGGAGAGTGAAATAATCAAACCGAAGAGAATACTTTCCGGCAGAGACCAGTGTAAAAGAAAAAGTCCAACCAGGAAACCGGCTGTTATGGTGGCGATAATCTGAATCAGGCCACCCCAAATACCCACCCTCCCCACCTGTTTAAACTGACTGAAAGAAAATTCCAGGCCCAAGGTAAACATCAATAAGGCCACACCCACAGTGGCTAATGTTTCAACCATGCCTTGATCTGAAACCCAGCCCAGAGCATTGGGGCCGATGACAGCACCCACTAGCAGGTAACCCAGAATAACCGGCTGCTTCAAGCGGTGGGCAACCATCCCGCCCACCAGTGCCGCAGCTAATAAAATAGTAAAGCCAAGAAAAGTACTCAAAGACAAACACTCCCATATTTGATTTGGCCTCTATTCTTAGGATTTCAATAAGATCTATAAATCATTCTGGTTTTCAGCTTTCTGGATGCCTCTATATATGATAAGAATAATATCAGCCCGGCTCACGCTGTAAATATAACACTCGAGAAAAACAAATGTCTACAGCCCGGAATGGTTCTTATCAATCAGGGTTGTTGCCCTTCTGCGTATGTGATATAGTATCGGCATGAGTAATATGGATATTTTTATTCGTTGCCTTATCATCGGTACTATTGTATTTATTTTCGCTATGCTTGTTTGGGCTTTTCAGGTAATTGCCAAATTCTTCATGGATAACCCGTTCTGGTTCTGGTTTATAATTGGTCTTTTGGTTCTTATTGCGATTGGCTTTATATTCTTCTACATTAAGCACAATGACAAGGAAAAGAATAAATAACAACGCAATTACTATTACGGTAACTTGCCAAGGCATTATCCCAACCTCCTAACTCTCGGTGTTATCCTAACCGTTCTCTGTGTTATTCTTGGTACTCGTGTTTTAGGTAGTACGGTTTTAGGCGTAACAACTGATTTTATTCTTGCCGTATTCTCGTAAGGTTGTTCGGTAACATCTTTCCAGTTACGAAAGGGAAAGTTGATTCCAGATGCTTCAGCGGGTGTCTTTCCGTCCAATGACATATGCGGTCTAAAGAAGTTGTAATGAACAAGCCAACCTTCCATAAACTTCTCAAGGGTAGTCTTATTCTTCAACGCTCTCATAACCTTTGTACGTTCTTTTAGTGTACCGTGAAAGCGTTCTATGAGGTTAGTATTGTTTATTATATCGAAGGGTGCGCCTTGCTTATGCTGTGCGTCTGAACCGTAAGCTAATTCTATGCCGTCCAGATATGCGCCTAACTTATCTGTGATAACTACCTTTGGGATTTTACCCGCCCGCTTTGCCGCTTTATCCATAAGGATTTTAGCGTCTTGTTTTCCTCTAGTTGTTGCACAATGTGAAGCTAATAAGTATCTGATATCAGCGTCTATAATATCCCAGAATATAATCCACTTTGCAGAACGGCTTTTAGAATAAGGATTGACTACCCTATCCTCGCTCTTATCTATCCTGATATAAGTTTCGTTCGCTATCCAAGTATCACCCACTTTGGGAATGTGTTTATCAGCTTCAGTTACAGCTAAATCAGTAAAGCGGTTTACCCAGTTATAGACTGAACCAGTAGAAACAAAATTAGAGTTTTGCTGTATTAGGTTACGCCTAATCTCATTCTCACTCATTCCTTCATAGTACATATTGAGAACGTCCGCTATGGTTTTGATATCGTTGTGCATTTTAGGGATAGCGTTATTATTCACAAACTTTCGATTGCAGGCTTTACAATAAAAACGCTGAACGCCTTCATGCGTACCAAACTTAATAACGTGTGCGGACTGGCAATACTTACAAGTGATTGTTTTTATTTCCTATATCATACTAATAATCATAAAACACAATTCTTGATATTCAAGGGTAAATTGGTTCTTAGGTTAAAAATCTCTTACCAACCCCGATTGATTAGTAGGCCCGGAATTAAGCTATTGACAAAGCTAAAGCAACGGTGATATAGTTATAAAGGTTTCTGAAGTGCCCCTCAGCCAAAGTATCTCGAGGATAGACTAGTTGGGGGTTTTTTAAGTCAAATAATACCGCCAACTGGGTATTGTTGACAAAAAAATAGGAACCTGCTAATATAGCAAAGTTGTCCCAAAAAAGACGACAAGAACCTTAACAACTGGATAGCGGAAGGAAGTTTTTTTTCTAGCTAACAATTATCAAGAATTAACGAGCACAATAAACACTTCAATTTTTTGGAGAGTTTGATCCCGGCTCAGGATAAACGCTAGCGGTGTGCATTATGCATGCAAGTCGAACGGTGCTTCGAAAGGAGCGCAGTGGCAAACGGCTGAATAACACGTAAGCAATCTGTCCCAAAGTGGGGAATAATTCACCGAAAGGTGGACTAATACCGCATGTGGTAGTGGGGGTAGGTTCCCATTACTAAAGCCTTCGGGCGCTTAGGGAGGAGCTTGCGTCCTATCAGGTAGTTGGTGGGGTAACGGCTCACCAAGCCTACGACGGGTAGCTGGTCTGAGAGGATGTCCAGCCAGACGGGGACTGAGACACGGCCCCGACTCCTACGGGAGGCAGCAGCAAGGAATTTTGCGCAATGGGCGAAAGCCTGACGCAGCAACACCGCGTGAGGGAAGAAGGCCTTCGGGTTGTAAACCTCTTTTGTCAGGGAAGAATAATGACGGTACCTGGCGAATAAGTCACGGCTAACTACGTGCCAGCAGCTGCGGTAATACGTAGGTGGCAAGCGTTATCCGGATTCACTGGGCGTAAAGAGCGCGTAGGTGGTCCTTCAAGTCAGATGTTAAATTTTCCGGCTCAACTGGAAAATGTCATTTGATACTGCTGGACTTGAGGGTGGTAGAAGGAGGTGGAATTCCCGGTGTAGTGGTGAAATGCGTAGATATCGGGAGGAACACCAGTGGCGAAAGCGGCCTCCTAGGCCATTCCTGACACTGAGGCGCGAAAGCGTGGGGAGCGAACAGGATCAGATACCCTGGTAGTCCACGCCCTAAACTGTGAAAACTAGGTACAGGGAGTATCGACCCTTCCTGCGCCGTAGCTAACGCGTTAAGTTTTCCGCCTGGGGACTACGGTCGCAAGACTAAAACTCAAAGGAATTGACGGGGGCCCGCACAAGCAGCGGAGCGTGTGGTTTAATTCGATGCAACACGAAAAACCTTACCAAGGTTTGACATGCTTGAAGTAGTGAAACGAAAGTTTAACCAACTGTTAAGTCAGTAGCTTGCACAGGTGCTGCATGGCTGTCGTCAGCTCGTGCCGTGAGGTGTTGGGTTAAGTCCCCCAACGAGCGTAACCCTCGTTGCCAGTTATTTTCTCTGGCGAGACTGCCCCGCAAAACGGGGAGGAAGGTGGGGATGACGTCAAGTCAGCACGGCCCTTATACCTTGGGCTACACACACGCTACAATGGACGGTACAATGGGAAGCAATGGAGCGATTCGGAGCTAATCCAAAAAGCCGTTCTCAGTTCGGATTGCAGGCTGAAACCCGCCTGCATGAAGTCGGAGTTGCTAGTAAACGCAAGTCAGCAAATTGCGTTGAATACGTTCTCGGGCCTTGTACACACCGCCCGTCACGTCATGAAAGCCGGTAACACTTGAAGTCGATGAGCTAACTTTAGCAATAGAGAGGCAGTCGCCGAGGGTGGGACTGGTAATTGGGACGAAGTCGTAACAAGGTAGCCGTAGCGGAAGCTGCGGCTGGATCACCTCCTTTTTAGGGAGATGAAATTGGTGTGAACCATTTTCTTCCAGATCGATACTTATTAAGCAATTAGTAAGTGGTACTTCCTTCCGCTATCCAGAGGTTAAGGTCTTTTTCTAAGGCGACCGACGCGGGGTGGAGCAGTGGCAGCTCGTCGGGCTCATAACCCGAAGGTCGTTGGTTCAAATCCAACCCCCGCTACCAATTTTCAAACCTTCGTATCTTGTTTTACAACTGGGGATTATACAGGTCACTTGTTCAGGGAAATGAGATAAATCAAAGCTCTCCGATGTACATCGGAGAGCTTTTTTGTTTTGTCTAACGGATCGCTAAAAACAGTTTTAATCTTGGTAAAGCACAACCGGCCGCCAGTAGCGATGGCTACCGCACTGCATATTTTGCCTAATGGCTTAACTACGTATTTTTCTCCGTACTCTTCGTACTTAAGCCTTATCAGCCGACAGACCGGTGTAAACCCGACTAAAGGATCATTGTAATATTACCAATTGTCTATTGTGGGTGAGCCTTAAATAGTTTAGAGTCTGAAGAGTAGCAGTGTGTCCTTCAGATTC
>JFJP01040923.1_pt1 | contig 10453 bp, 8 predicted proteins | sample 431651 | NCBI WGS metagenome assembly JFJP01 (sample SAMN02602958, study PRJNA72255) | Microbial mat metagenome, whole genome shotgun sequencing project. | biome: fresh water; feature: sink hole; material: water; isolation source: purple microbial (photo- and chemosynthetic) mats found in... | reverse complement strand
CGTTGAACTCAGCAAGCGATAGATTTGTAGCTCAATGGATTGAAGTACAAGAACTTAGCGCAGAGGCAAAAACGGTTTTTGAAGCAGGAAAAGAAATTTACAGATTTTATTTTGCTCATTTGCATCAACTTCGTACACATTTATTTGAAATAAAAACATGGGACGCTGGCTTCTGGCAAATCAGAAATGTTTTGCGCGACCAAAACTTGGCGCACGATTTATTTAACGTGCTGAAAGAAAAACACGATATTTTGCGTGATAAACTTTTGCCACTCATTTATGCGTATGAGTTTATTCCACGTATAACGCTGTAAATAAGCAGCAATAAATTGCAAAGAATTACCGTATGAGTAATCCATTTTCGGAAATTGATAAACTAAAAGATGTAAATATACGCCGTTTTCATGGCGAATTTTTTACACCTATTCGTTTTGCACGCAAGGCGTTGGAATATATTGAACAGACTATTGGTATTGATTGGTGGCAGTTGGGCGAATATCGTGTTTGGGATATGGCAGCCGGAACAGGCAATTTAGAATACTATTTGCCCAGCGAAAGTCATCAATATCTTTATTTATCAACACTTTACCAAACAGAGGTTGAGCATTGCGAAAAACTGTTTCCGAATGCTACAGCGTTTCAGTACGATTATTTAAACGATGATATTGCGAATGTATTTGCCAATGATACAATAGATTACAGTTTTGAATGGAAATTGCCAAAGAAATTGCGCGATGACTTATCGAATCCAAAAATCAAATGGATAATTCTTATTAATCCGCCCTTTGCCACCAGTCAAACTGCGGGGAAAACCTCAAAAAGCAAGCAAGATGTGAGCAATACTGAGCTTAGAAAGGTTATGCACCAAGCAAATTTGGGGGAAGTGTCGCGTGAATTATTCAGTCAGTTTATATATCGAATTAAAAAGGAATTTGAAGGTAAAATTGCGCATTTTGGTTTGTTCTCAAAAATTAAATATCTCAATTCAACGAACGACCAAAAATTGAGAGATTCCATTTTTCAATTCGAATTCAAACGAGGGTTCATGTTTAGTTCACTCACTTTTTCGGGCACAAAAGGCAATTTTCCGGTAGGATTTCTCTTTTGGGACTTATCGAAAAAAAAGCATTTAGAAAGCCAAAAAATTTACCTTGATATTTTGGACGATAATGGGGAGAAAATGGGAAAAAAAGAAGTGCAAACATACTCCAAAAATGTTTTTTTGAGTAGGTGGATAAACCGACCGCCTGCCACCATTACTTTTCCACCATTGGGGTCGGCAATCAACATAAAGTGCGATAATAAGGATAAACGCGATAGAATTTCTGCCCATTTTTTGGCTTCGTTTATGTGTGCGGGAAACGATTTTCAGGCGCAAAACCAAACGGCATTTGCCTCGGCTCCTTTTGTGAGCGCTGGAGCTATGTCGGTTACACCTGAGAATTTTGAAAAAACGATGGTTGTTCATGCGGTAAGGCGCATTCCGAAAGCTACTTGGATAAACGACCGCGACCAATTTTTGCAGCCAAAATATGAGATTAAGCAAGAATTTGTATGCGATTGTACGGTTTGGAATCTATTTTGCCATTCGAATGCCACAGCAGCCATGCAAGATGTGATGTACGAAAACGAAACGTATCAAATTAATAATCATTTTTTTCCGTTTCTAATATCAGAACTACAAACATGGACAATGACAGATAGTGATATTTCGCTGGCTTTGACCTCTGGAAACGATAGATTTGTAGCCCAATGGATTGCAAAGCAAGAACTTAGTGCAGAAGCAAAAGCCGTTTTTGAAGCTGGAAAAGAAATTTACAGGTTTTATTTTGCTCATTTGCATCAACTTCGTACTCTTTTATTTGAAATAAAAACGTGGGACGCAGGTTTCTGGCAAATCAGAAATGTATTGAAAGAGCAAAATTTGGCGCACGATTTAGTTGAAGTGTTGAAAGAGAAACACGATATTTTGCGCACAAAACTTTTACCACAAATATATGAGTATGAGTTTATTCCAACGATAGAAGTGTAAAAATTAAATATCAAACATATAGAAATTTAACAACGAAGTAATGGTACAGAATAAAAAAATTGCAGTAGTACTTCCGGCTTATAATGCCGAAAAAACCCTCGAAATTACGTATCGCGAAATCCCTTTCGATATCGTTGACGAAGTAATTTTGGTGGACGATAAAAGCAAAGATAAGACAGTAGAAGTTGCCCGTCAATTGGGCATTAAACACATCATAGTTCATGAAAAAAACAAAGGCTATGGTGGAAATCAAAAATCGTGTTACAACAAAGCCCTTGAATTGGGTGCCGATGTGGTAATTATGCTACACCCTGATTATCAATACACTCCAAAATTGATTCACTCCATGGTGTATTTGTTAGCCAACGAAGCGTATCAGGTGGTTCTGGGTTCGCGCATATTGGGAAATGGAGCTTTGCGCGGTGGAATGCCCATTTACAAATACATAGCCAACCGTTTGCTTACCTTGTTTCAGAACATTTTGATGAACCAAAAATTATCGGAATACCACACCGGATACCGCACCTTTTCGCGCGAGGTGCTGCAAAGCATTGATTATATGGCAAATTCAGACGATTTTATTTTCGACAATCAAATGCTTGCGCAAATATGCTATGCCGGATACGAAATTGCAGAAATTACCTGCCCAACCAAATATTTTGATGACGCATCGTCTATAAACATTCGCCGCAGTTCAATTTATGGTTTGGGAGTTTTGAAAACATCGGTGATGTTTTTTTTACAAAAAATGAAGTTGGCAAAATTCAGAATTTTCCAAAAACCCGCGACCTTATCACCTAAATAATTACGAATGACAGACAACAGTAGCAATAACAACCATCTGGATTTCAACTTATTGAAATCAATACTCGACCATTCTATTCAGTCGTATTTTTTATTCGATACCAATAGAGAGTTGGTGTTTTGCAATAAAACAGCCGAAATTTTTGTGGAAGCATATTATGGCAAAAATATATTTTCGCAACAAAATGAGCTATGGCAATATATAAACAACCGCAACGGTGTACGTGAAATGTTGAATTTCGGCTTGACTGGAAATAGCTTTTCGCAGGAAGTAAAACTTTATACCGAAAACACTACATCTGAGTGGTTTGAAATGAATATTACACCATGGTATAGTCCAGACAAACAAGAGATTAAGGGAGTTTTGCTTCAACTACTTGGAATACGAAAACGAAAGTTGGCAGAGCAGCAACTTGAGAAATCGAAAAACAATCTGAAGGCAATGTTCGAGAGCTCGCCGCAAGTGTACGCAATGATTAATTCGGATGGCTTTGTTATCACTCACAATCGCAAAACCGACTATTATTATCAGAAAATAACAGGCAAGAAATTCGACAAAAATAAGTGCCTAATTTATCTGAACGATGAAATTTTTGATAGCGTGTTTGTGAAACTTTTCAAAAAAAGTTTGGAAGGCAAAAAACTAAACCGCGAATTGTTGTTGAAATCATTCGACGGAGAACAATATTGGTTTGAAGTGCATTTTGTACCTGTATATGACCACGATAAGACAGTTTTTGCCATTTCGTTTACCGCTATTGACATCACTTACCGAAAAAAAGCAGACGAAAGTATTCGCAAATCGGAGAAGCAACTCAGGGAGCTGAATATATCGAAAGATAAATTTATTTCCATTTTGGCTCACGACCTCAAAAGCCCTATTGCATCGCTCAATAGCTTATCCGAATTGCTGTTAAATCCGTCTATAGAATTGGCATCAAAAGACTTAGACGAGATGCACCTTATGATGAACAAAACATCGCAGCACGCATTAGAACTGTTGGAGAATCTGCTCATGTGGTCGCGTTCGCAGTCGGGAGGAATTGTATTTAAACCACGAATGATTAATATTCAGGAAGTTACAGATACTACGCTGAATTATTTGTCCACCATTGCCCAGCAAAAAGAAATTGAATGTTATTCTACCATAAAAGCAAATATTGAGGTATTTGCCGACCCCGATATGCTTGCCACTGTAATTCGGAATTTGATAAGCAATGCCTTGAAATTCACGTCAAAAGGGGGCAGAGTGGTGATTGGAATGGAGCTTGGAGCACGATTTGCAAAAATTAAAGTAAAAGATACCGGCGTAGGCATACCCGCAGATAAAATAAACGACCTTTTTACTATTGAAACAAATTTTTCGACTTATGGTACAATGAACGAAAAGGGAACTGGCTTAGGATTACTGCTTTGCAAAGAATTTGTGGAACGAAACGGTGGCACAATATCCGTTAGTTCGGTGGTAAATGTAGGTACCGAATTTTTGTTTACCGTGCCTTTGTTTGAAAAAATATCCACGTAAATAGCTAAGAATCAATGCTATTTACGTTTTGTTATTCATTCCAAAAAGTTTTTCTTTTTCTTCTTTTGTCAAACTTTCGTACCCATATTTCGATATTTTATCTAAAATAATGTCTATCTCTTCCTGAATCATATTTTTTTGCTTATTGTACTCATAATCTGTCATATTTTTTACATTGGCTTTTAAGTCTTTTGGCGAAACCTTATACGAATTTTTTTTGCTGCTCTTAAAACCGCTAAACCAATTTGGAATGTCGGCAATAAATTTATTGAAATTTTCAGCAATATCTTTTTTCTTTTTCATCTGACTCATATAGATAAAACCGTACAAAGCTCCCCCCATGTGGGTAATATGCCCTCCCATGTTTTCATCGGCTAAAATGCCCACAAAGTCGAGCACCAGCACAATCAATGCGGCGTATTTCAATTTTAGATTGCCCACAAACGATAGTTGTACCTCTAAATTGGGCGAATGCGTGGCAGCAGCAAACACAACTGCAAGCATAGGAGCCGAAGCTCCAAAAGCATACGATGGATATTGGTCTAAAAAGGGCAGGAGTGCATAGGCAAAAACAAACATGGCAGCACCCGTCAATCCGCCAATCAAATAGAGTCCGAGTAAATGCTTTTCACCCATCAGTCGCAAAAAAATATTACCATACCAGTACAAAATAAGTAGATTGAACAAGATATGTAAGAAGTTGATATGCAAAAACATATACGTAAAAACTGACCAAGGACGGAAAATTAGATTTTGATACCCCGACGGGATAGCAAAAAATTGCAGCATCACACTTTCGCTCTCTGGATTCATTGAAGCAGCTATGTTTGCAAGCATCGCCACCACAAAAACAGCAAGGTTTATGTAGATGATTCTCACCAACATACCTCCTGTATTGAAAGTTCGTTTTATGTCGTTTATTATAGTATTCATTTTTTTAGATAGTTGATTATTAATCGTTTATACTGCCATTTGCAGTCATTACCATTGAGAGTGCCGTTTGGGTTTCTGCCACAACTTAATCAATATAAAACCGAAAATCATCCCTCCTAAGTGTGCAAAGTGTGCAATATTATCGCCTTCGTATTGAGCCACTCCCAAATAGAGTTCAATTGCACCGTAGGCAATTACCATCCATTTGGCTTTCACCGGAATAGGTGGGAAAAGCAACATCAATTCTACATTCGGAAAAAGCATACCAAAGCCCAACAAAACGCCAAACACAGCCCCCGAAGCTCCAACAGTGGTTACATCGAGCTTCATTTTCACTATCATTTCTACAAAATTTCGTGCTTCGGCTTGGTATGCCGAAGTATCGGGGCTATCTTTCCAGCTTACAATAAAATCGTAGATATACGATTTTTTGCCCGGAATGTATTCGCGCACAAATAGTTCAAATTGTTCGATGGTGGGTTGCGAATAAAACAAATCGGCGGCAGCCTGCAAATTTGAAACCTCCCACGCATTTACAAGCGTGTGAAGCAAGGCTGCACCCAAACCGGTAACGATATAAAAGATAAAAAAACGTTTTCCCCCCCAAGTTTGCTCCAGCACCCTACCAAACATCCATAGTGCAAACATATTGAAAACCAAGTGCATAATATCGCCGTGCATAAATAAGTGGGTTACAAACTGATAGGGATGAAAGTATTCAGATTGGGGGTGATGCAAGCCAAGCAACTTATCTAAATCGTATTGAAAAAATTCGATAAAAATCATTTTCAAAATAAGTAGCAAAGCGTTTATTATCAGCAAATTCTTTACAACTGGAGGCATACCACCAAAGGGAGATGAGCTGTATTGATTCATTTTATAATTGTTAAATAATTTCGGTGAATTGCATTTATTAAAAGACTCAAACCGTATATGTTCAAATATTGTAAGCTTTTTGGTTAATGCAAATGTAGAAACTTTTTGAATACGAACAACAAATTTGTTTTGTATTGGGCTGTAGTGTTAAGCGTTTTTTGAATTGTGAGTGAAATATTTTTTGTGGTTTTGCATATTTTTTTTTGGAATTTTAATGTCAAATACTCTTTTGAATGCGTTTGTACGTACGAATGGATTTTTTTTAACCTATTTGGTACAAACCTACCATATTCCAAAATTAATAAAAATGTTTTTGTATATTTGCAGGTAAGAATGCAACGGTAGGCGATGAAATTACCTTTGGAAGTGGCGGGTTTGAGGTTTCGAAAAAAAAATGTAGTTTTGAAGTGTTTTATTTTGGGTGGGAGTAAGGTAGAGAAAAGTGGGCAACTACATAAACAACCGTAAAAAGTAAAATTAAATTAAAGAAATGAATCGAATACAAATTATTGGATACAAATCAATTAAAGAGGTAGATTTGCCTCTACTACCGATAAATATTTTTATTGGAGCCAATGGTAGTGGCAAGAGTAACCTCCTTTCATTTTTTGATTTTTTAAAGCAAATTTATAAAAACAATCTTAGAGAATTTGTTGCGCTTAAAGGTAGTGATACATTTTTGCACAAAGGAGATAAGGTTTCTTTAGAAATTTCAGCGCATTTATTTTTTAACGAAACGAATGGTTACTCTTTCACATTAAAAAAAGGCGATACTGGGTTGATATTTACAAAAGAAGGATTGTGGTACGAAAATCCAACTCAAAATAATCCTGTTGATATTGCATCGTTCAGTTATGAATCGAATCTTCGGAATCAAACTATACCTCGCGCGAATTTTATTCGAAATTATCTAAACAACTTAGTGAAGTATCACTTTCACGATACCGGAGAAAATTCTCCTTTCAATAAAGAGTCGAATATTGAAAATGATAAATTTTATTTCTACGAAAAAGGGAATAATATAGCATCATTCCTTTATAATATACAGAAAGAAAATAAAAAAGTTTATAATCTAATAATTAAGACAATACAGGCTATTGCTCCATATTTTTCAGACTTTTTCTTGGTTCCAGAATCCAATGGAAATGTAAAGCTACGTTGGCAAAGTAAATATTCATCAACTATTTATGGCGTAAACGATTTATCCGATGGCACTATCCGATTTATAGCATTAACAGTATTGTTTATGCAACCCAATTTACCAGAAACAATAATAATTGATGAGCCTGAATTGGGTTTGCATCCAACTGCTATTGCAAAATTAGCTGGCTTAATAAAATCTGTTGCATCAAAGGATTGTCAAGTTATAATAGCCACTCAATCAACCGATTTGATAAGTCATTTTGAACCAGAGGATATTATTACAGTAGATCAAATAAATGGAGAAAGCGTTTTTGAACGCTTAAATTCCAAAACTCTAAAACTTTGGCTTGAAGATTATACCATTGACGATTTGTGGAAACGTAATATTATTCAAACCGGTCAACCCAATTATCGTTAAAAATGAAAAGAATTATATTTATTTGCGAAGGACAAACCGAACAGGCATTTTGCAACACAAATTTACAAGCATTATTTCAGACAAAGGATATTTATATTCAAACCCCTTTGATTAAGCATTCGCGAGGTGGAATTGTAAAATGGTCAATTTTAAAACAGCAAATCGAAACTCATTTAAAATCAGATAGAACTGCATTTGTTACCACTTTTATTGACTATTATGGATTGTATTCAAAATACAACTTCCCGAATTGGGAGGTATCCGAAAAAATTACAGATAAAAATCAACGAATGGATTCGATAGAAAAATTCATGCACGAAAGTATATCAGATGATTTGCGTTATAGATTTATACCCTATTTACAGTTACATGAATTTGAAGGTTTGCTTTTTAATGATATAAAGGTTTTTTACGAACAGATACCCAATAATGATATTGTGAATATTGATGAATTAGAAAAAACTTTTGAGGATTATAGCAATCCGGAAATGATTAATAATAACCGTAATACATCTCCTTCGCACCGTCTGATGAGAATAATAAGAGGATACAACAAAGTTGTATATGGCGATATTTTGGCAGAAGCGATTGGATTGACAAAAATTAGAGAAAAGTCTCCAAGATTTAATAATTGGATAAAAATTCTTGAAAAAATATAGGTGAAAATATCTGACTTACAGATTATTCATTTTTAATCAATAGCCCTGCCATTTATGGCAGTGGAAAATGAAATATCCCAAATTTACAAGCATTATTTCACACAACCAATTTGTCTCCATTTCAAAAAAAAGTATATTGAAATTATGAAAAGCAATATTTTTCGGAAAAGAGTTATCGGCGACACCGCCGAGTCGAATATGAATAGGACGCTCACTCTGCCTTCGTTGGTGGTTATGGGCATAGCGGCAATAATTGGTGCAGGAATTTTTGCCACCATTAGCGAAACACTTAGTCATGGTGGGGCGGGGAGTGTTTTTTTGTTTGCATTTACTTCATTGGCTTGCTTGTTTAGCGGTTTGTGTTATTCGCATTTTGCTTCGCAAACCACCGAAGCCGGTAGTGCCTACACCTATTCGTACTATCAATTGGGTGAAATAGTGGCATTTGTAGTGGGGTGGACATTGATTTTGGAATATGCCATAGGAAACATAGTGGTTGCCATTTCGTTTTCCGATTATTTTTCGGGCTTGTTCAAAAGTTTTGGAGTACATATCCCCGAATACCTTGCAACTGGTTATCAAACAGCTAAGTTAGGGGTAAATGATATGGCAAAAGCTGCTTGGCAAAATGCCCCTGAATTTATGGGTATCAAACTGATAGTCAATCTTCCAGCATTCTTATCGGTGGCAATAATCAGTGTTTTGTGCTATATTGGAATCCGCGAATCGAAAAATACCGCAATAGCTATGGTAGCACTCAAAATTGCTGTTTTGCTTTTGCTTTTCGGCATCGGTTTTTTCTATATTCGAATCGAAAATTATACCCCCTTTTTTCCTTTGGGATACAAGGGCTTGATGGCTGGAATTGCCAGTGTATTTTTTAGTTACATTGGTTTCGATGCCATTACATCGCTTTCGGAAGAAGCCAAAAATCCAAAGCGCGATATGCCGCGAGCAATTATTTTGAGTTTGGGCATTACCACTCTCCTTTACCTGCTCGCTTGCTTGGTGATGATAGGGGTTTTTCCGTACAACGAATGGGCGGGTGTAAAAAACGCACTTCAAGAATTTTTTTCCCGTTTGGGAATGACTGCTCTGGGCGGTGTGGTTTCTGTAATTATCTTAATAGCAATGACATCGGTGCTTTTGGTATATCAACTGGGGCTTCCCCGAATTTTTATGAATATGTCGCGCGATGGTCTGATTCCCAACATATTCTCAAAAATACATAGCCGCTATCGCACCCCCAGTTTTTCCACATTTATTACAGGTGTAATTGTTTGTATTCCGGTGTTATTTCTCGACCAACAAGCAGTGCTTGAGCTTACCTCAATTGGTACTTTGTTTGCCTTCGATATTGTTTGTATAGCAGTACTTTACAACAAAACGGTGGCAAAAGAAGGCTATCAGGTAAAATATATCAACAGCCGATACGTACTACTGCCGCTTTTGCTATTGTTTGGCGTTTTGTACGTTGTTTCGCCCGATTTGTTTACACTAAATTTTACTGCTCTCAACATTCCATTTTTGATATTTATAGTTGTTGGATTTGGTTTTATCGTATTTTCAATTGTCAAAAAACTATCGTTAATACCGGTGTTGGGGCTTTTGTGCAACACATATTTGATGTCGGAATTACCCCCACATTCGTGGATTCGGTTTTTTGGCTGGCTGGCAATAGGTTTATTGATTTACTTTTTCTACTCCCGTAAACATAGTAAACTGGAAGTGAAGTAGTTGGAAAAGTAAATGAGTATAAAATAGTTCACTCCGTTAATCCATTCACATATCAATCAAAAAGTTAAATATGCAAAACATTATCAAAGACATAGAGATTAAGAATTTTAAATCGGCAAAAAACGTTTCGTTGAACGATTGTAGCCGTATAAATTTATTTATTGGTAAACCCAATGTGGGGAAATCGAATATATTGGAGGCGTTGAGTTTATTTAGTCTGCCTTATTTCAAAAACAATAACAGTAAAAAAATTTCAGATTTTTTACGATTAGAAAACGAAGCCGAACTTTTTTTCGACGGTAATATTGATACGCTCATTGAGATAC
>JFJP01042554.1_pt1 | contig 10454 bp, 6 predicted proteins | sample 431651 | NCBI WGS metagenome assembly JFJP01 (sample SAMN02602958, study PRJNA72255) | Microbial mat metagenome, whole genome shotgun sequencing project. | biome: fresh water; feature: sink hole; material: water; isolation source: purple microbial (photo- and chemosynthetic) mats found in... | reverse complement strand
ATTTTTATGACAGTTTAATACCAGAACCTTAAAAAACCTGCAATAAATGAAAAACAGCTTTTTGAAAATCTTAATCCTGACACAATTGGTTTTATCCGCATGTGGCAGACCCGAAAATAATGTCAATTACAAAAGTAATCCAGAACCTCTCTATCGTAATTCTTTCATCAAATTGCCTCTAGGAGAAGTTAAACCTGCAGGCTGGCTTAAAGATCAGCTGGAGGCTCAGGCGGCAGGACTTACCGGTCATCTTGACGATTTCTGGCCCGATCTGGCAGAATCCTCATGGCGCGGGGGAACAGGTGATGCATGGGAACGTGGCCCCTACTATCTCGATGGATTAATTCCTCTGGCTTACATCCTTGATGATGAAAATCTTATAAAAAAATCAAATACATGGATTGAAAAAATTATAGCCAGCAGCACCGATTCAGGATGGTATGGGCCAGCAAAAAATAAGGACCGCTGGCCACTTGCCGTGGCAAATAAAGTACTTATGCAGTATTTTGAAGCTACAGGCGATAAAAGAGCCCTTGAGATACTTACAAAATACTTCAGGTTTCTTCACGACGCACCTCCTGACTGGCCAGATAAAGACTGGCGAGGAGTCAGAGCAATGGAGAATGCAGTTACAGGATACTGGCTATACAGACAGACTGGTGAATCCTGGATACTTGAGACAATAGAATCTATACAGAATAACAGTTCTGACTGGACAACTTTCTATGAGAAATTCCCATGGGATTCATCAGCCGTTGCAGATAAAAAGATACCACTCGACTGGGGTCCTGTAGGATTGACTGCTCATGTGGTAAATAACGCAATGGCTATTAAATATCCCGGACTGTGGTTTCAGCAATCAAAGGATGAAAGGTATAAAAAATCAGTATTTTCAGGGATTGAAAAATATGATCTGAACCATGGTCAGGCAGGTGGAAGGTTTTCTGGAGACGAACATTTGTCAGGAAACAGCCCTGACAGAGGAACCGAACTGTGCTCAGTAGTCGAATATATGTTTTCCCTGGAGGAACTTTATGCGATCTTTGGTGATGTAAAGCTTGCCGACAGGATTGAACTTCTCACATACAATGCATTGCCTGGAACAACAACTCCCGACATGTGGTCACATCAGTACGACCAGCAATCTAACCAGGTATTGGTATCAGGTGAAAAAAGAGACTGGACATCAAATGGAGAATATTCCAACATCTATGGACTTATGCCGAACTTTGCATGCTGTCTTGCTAATATGCACCAGGGATGGCCCAAATTTGTAGGGAACATGTGGATGGCTACTAATGATAACGGGTTGGCACTAGTGGCTTATGGACCATCAGTTGTCAGAGCTAAAGTTGGTAAAGGAAAATTAGTCACTATCACAGAGCAGACTAACTACCCTTTTGAAGGGTCAGTTCTGCTTACAATTAGTACTGACGAGGCAGTAAGGTTTCCGATTGTACTGAGGATTCCGGGCTGGGCCGATTCTGTCACTATCAGCTTTAAGGGTAAAACAGTTGTAGTTAAAGGAGGTACAAACTATGAGATTGAAAAAAAATGGAAAAATGGTGAACAGATCTCTATAGGTATACCGATGAATATGCGTATTGAAAAAAGATATAATAATTCATTATCAATGCTTCGGGGACCTCTCTATTTTTCTTTGAGAATCGACAAAGAATACAAAAGTGTTAAGATCAATTATGACAATTATTCCTACATGGGAAGTATTGACTGGGAAATTTATCCCAAAAGTGCCTGGAACTATGGTCTTATTATTGACAAGAACAATATTATGAGGGGACTTAAGCTTGAAATAAATCAAATCGGAAAGTATCCATTCTCTGATAAAGGGGATATGATCTGGATGCCCGACTCTGGTAAATATATAGCTTCAATGACCGAGGCTCCCCTGGTAATTACTGCGAGAGGCATGAAAATTCCTCAATGGACAATGAAAAACAACTCCGCTGATATCCCTCCTTTCAGCCCTGTTAAACCTGATGGTGATATAGAAATAATAAAGCTTATCCCTTATGGCTGTGCACGACTCAGGATAACTGAATTTCCTGTTATGGATATAACTATGATGGAGGATATTATGAAGTAAGAAGGCAGAACTTTTTACTAAAAATGTAGCTTTCTGATTTCCGGCAATATTTTACTAGGTTCACGGTATAATATTTGTCTTATCTCTTAGCCATTTTACTTCTTCTGAGTTCAGGTAGGGATAAAGCTTTTCAAATACTTCTGTATGGTATGAATTTAGCCAGTCTTTTTCTCTCCTGTCTAGCATAGATAAGTCAATTAATGATTTATCTATATAACACAGGGACATAGTATCAAATTTCAGGAATTGGCCGAATTCTGAAACCTCATCTTCATAACACAGAAGCAGGTTTTCAGTTCTTATTCCATATTCACCTTCCCTGTAAATAGCAGGTTCATCTGATATCAGCATTCCGGGTTCTATAATTGATTTTGAGCCTGGACCTGTACCAGGGCCAATATTCTGTGGACCTTCATGAACATTCAGGCAATAACCAACACCATGCCCTGTGCCATGACCATAATTCAGCCCATTCTCCCATAATGCCCTGCGGGCAAGAATATCGAGCTGATTCCCTCTTGTTCCAGCTGGAAACTTAGCCATTGCAAGGCTAATATGACCTTTTAAAACCAGTGTGAAATCTTTTTTCTGTTGTGATGTTGGAATACCAATAGCAATTGTCCTGGTAATGTCAGTGGTTCCATCAAGATACTGTCCCCCTGAATCGATAAGCAGAATACCCTCCGATCCGATAACAGAATCTGTCTCAACTGTAGCTGAATAATGAGGCAGTGCACCATGACCCATATATGCAACAATTGTCGAAAAGCTAGGACCCAGGTAGTTTTCCTGTTCATATCTTAAGGTGCTAAGTTTTTCAGCTATTGAGAGTTCTGATAATTCTATCAGGTCTGAATTATTTTCAAGCCAGAAAAAGAATTTACTCAACGCTACACCATCTTTAACCATTACCCTGGTAATATTCTCTATTTCCACTTTATTCTTTATAGATTTTAATCGCGTTGGGATACTCAAATTCTCCAAAACAGTCACTCCCTCGGGAATAGATTTATAAAGAGCAACAGATGTTGTTTCAGGATTTACCAAAATTGTCGAACCGGAAGGTATTGTTGATAATATTCCTGAAACCTCTTCGTAAGGGAGCATCACAATATTAAGAGTATCAAATTCTTTAGCAAGCTCAAATGGTATCTTATCCTCGTCAGTAAAAAGGAGAATCTGTTCCTCTGCTATAATAGCAAATGATGTAAGTAAAGGGCTGTATTTAACATCATTTCCTCTAATATTAAGCAACCACATAATATCATCAATCGAACAAAGTAGGTTATAATTTACTTCCATCAGTTTCATCAGTTCACGAACCTCAGCGATTTTAGCTGCCCGCGGTTTACCGCTGAAAACAGTAGGATGATCAAAGGCGACTGACGCAGGCATTTGAGGACGATATGTCCATAATTCAGAAATCAGGTCGCATTTGATATCAATTGTCACATGCTTCGCTTCAAGAGACTTTTCAATTTTTCTCATCTTAAAAATTGAAAAAATCCTCCCGTCAAGGGCAATTTTGCTACATGGTTTAATATTGTCACTCAGCCATTCAATATAGTCATTTTCACCATATTTGCCGGGTTTCATTAATATATAACCAGTGTTCAGGAGTTGATTCTCAGCCTGAATAAAGTAGCGGGAATCGGTCCATAAGCCGGCAAACAAATCAGTGATAACAACAGTTGCATAAGATCCGTTAAACCCTGTAAGCCAATCTATTATTCGCCAGTGGTCAGGTATATATTCTCCAAGATGCGGATCAGTGGAAGAGATTATGTATGAATCAATCTCCTTCTCCTCAATAAGTGATCGTAATGAAGATAATTTACTTCTGGTATCGTTCATCCCAGCAATTTAATTTTTAACTCCCAAAAATTTAACTTTTTAAAGAGTTGTCATAGATATTTTTAAAGCGTAGTCCATTCTTTGAGTTAGCTATTCTATAAAGGCAGATATATCTGTCTCGAAATTTTTTAATATAATTATTAATATTCATAATTACCTACTTATAATTGTAATATTTCAAATGTAATTGGTCTTTCATCTGATGCTGATGGCAGAACTATATTTATCCAACCATCTTTAATCTTGAACATCGAAGACTTGCCATTAATTGTGACATGAATAGTTTTCCCTGGCGATGCAGTTGCCAGCTTTACTGATAAAGTTTGAGGATTTTGTCCTGAATATTCTCCATTTATAAGATCAAACTTCATTTTATAAGTAAGTCTTTGACCTCGCCATGATAATTCCTGTCCAAAGCCGATTTTCCAGAATTCATCCGGAACGGTTGGCCCTAAAAATAATGTTCCATCCAGACCATATTCCACTCCAAAAAGGAATCGTTGAACAATCCGGATAAGATTAGCAGGATATTCACAATACTTTTCTGCTCCATATCCCCCTCTGTCATTGTAACGTTCTCTCCAGTAGTATCCTGTTTCTTGACCTTCTTTGCAGACGCGCCTGATAGTCTCAATAAGTCCTTGTGCATCATGCATATTAGCTCTAGCCGTGGATTCAACGTACCAGACGCGCCCCATTGCTGCCAGATCCATTACATCATTATATGTTGATTCCCATCTCTCATAAGTCAGTGGCATTGTAGCTATACCCGTAGGCATTCCATTATAGTAAAATCGTTTTTCGTCCTTAAGCATGGGCCAAAGTTTATCTTTCTGTTCCTCAGTGGCCATATCCAAAGCGATCGAACTCCAGTCGACATCTGTCAGACCATGATTGGAAATGACACCTTTGTCAGGGTGAATATATTCAGCAAAGTGATCTTTAAGCCAAAAACGGGTACGAAAGAAATATTCAATTCTATCGGCAAGTTTCTGGTATTTCCTGGCAATCTTCATGTTGCCAGCAATAGCATTCAATAATGAAACCCGGTGAAAAGCATCAGCAGCATGACAAGCCGATACTCCATCATATTCAACCCGGGTAGGCCTTTCAATGTAATAACCAGCGCCCCTAACAGCACCTTCGCTGGTTATCAGAGTTGCAAGATAATCTGCAGTCAAATTGATTGATTTCAGCTCTTTTTTAAGCCATTCATAGTCTTGAGTATATCGGAAAATAACATCTGCATTTTGTATATAAGTAGTACCAGCAGCTGCCCGTAAAGGATCCCCTGGCACCCAATGACAATACAAGCCACCATTTGGATCCACAGGTGCCTGAAAATTAGTCGGGCCTATCATTTTACCAGCTTCTTCACGAAGAATTGCTAAAGGAAGCTGTCCATTTGGCTTCTGGAATGTTTTCACATAATCCCAGTTTGCTTTTACAACATCCACTTCGCCAAGCCACAATAGAGCATCAGTCATATGGTGACCATCCAGTGAAGGATAGGTATTTCCGAAGCCAAAACCTTTACCATCGGCACATACAGAAAAATATCCAAAAAAGATATCTGGATTAACTGCGGCCAGAATATTTTGAGTTGCTGCAAGCTCGTATGCTTTCATTATCAATGGGTCAGGAATATCAATCCTGGCAACCGGATCCTTAGAAATGCCTTGAAAGCACAAAAGAGATATTGCAAACATCAAGGAAGCGGTCTTAAAGATTGATCTTAAGAAACGATTTTCAATTATTATCTTCTTTATCATTCTACTTGTCAAATAAGTTCAATACTAGTATATTATATAACATTAAAATACATTTAAAATTAGTTTATCCAGCTTCTTATTAAGATTTACTTTATATACTTTTTGATATTTTAACACAAAACAACCATTAAGATAATATTTTGGTTTAAAATTTATCTTTCTAGATTTGGTATTGTCCTGCTTGTGAATTGTTCTGGTTATTAACAAATCGATTGCAGGTGAACACAAATTAAGCAACCTATAAAATCATAAGCTTTTTACCTCATTGACAAGGTTCTGCAGGGTACCTTTTGCATCGCCAAATAACATTCTGGTCTTCTCGTTAAAGAAGAGCATATTCTCAATAGCAGCATATCCTTTACCCATCCCACGTTTCATTACTATTATATTTTTAGCATCGCGTGCTTTAATAATAGGCATACCATAAATCGGACTTGAAGGGTCGTCCTCTGCTGCCGGGTTAACAACATCATTAGCACCAATAACAACCAGAACATCAGTATTTGGGAGATCAGGATTTATCTCATCACTTTCTACAAGCTGTTCATATGGAACATCAGCCTCAGCAAGCAATACATTCATATGCCCCGGCATCCGGCCTGCAACAGGATGAATCGCGTATCTGACCTCCACACCTTTCTCCTCCAGCAGCTTATCCAATTCGTGGCAAATGTGTTGAGCCTGAGCGACGGCAAGCCCATAACCCGGAACAATTACTACCTTTCTTGAGTAGCTTAAGAGAACCGCTGCGTCGGAAAGTGTAATCTCTTTAACAGAACCACCTTCAGCACTATTCGCCTGGCCTCCCCCTCCAAAGACACCGACGATAACATTAAGCAGAGAGCGGTTCATGGCCCTGCACATCAGAATAGTTAAAATAGTTCCCGCTGACCCGACAAGAATTCCTCCCGTCAGCATAGCCTGGTTGTTATAGAGAAATCCTCCCATAGCTGCAGCAACACCTGTAAAGGAGTTCAAAAGTGAAATAACTACAGGCATATCAGCGCCTCCGATAGGCATAACAAACAATACTCCGTATATTACAGATACTGCGAACATAGTGTAAAGAACTGGTGTCAGTTCACTGCTGGAGCTTACATCACGGGTCATAATAAAAATTATAAAACCAATCAGGACAGCAAGAATTGTAAGGTTTACATATTTCATTATTTTTATCCGCATGTCTCCAATCCATCCGTCGAGCTTTCCAAAAGCAATCATACTGCCGGCCCAGGAAATAGTTCCGATCATAAGTCCAAGAAGGATTGCCAGAACCTGGCCGTTAGCCATACCACTTTTAGCAATAAGTTCAGGACTGATATGAGGAAACTCCATAATAGATATCAGAGCAGCAGCAGCACCACCCATACCGTTAAAAAAAGAAACAAGCTGAGGCATGGCAGTCATCTTGACCCGTTTGGCAATTACCCATCCTATTAGAGTACCAATTCCTATAGCAACCAGGATCAGGCCTATATTTCCTATAGGTTTACCATCTTTCTGGTGAAAAAGTATTGTTGCAATTATTGCCAGTACCATTCCAATGGCAGCAAAAATGTTTCCACGACGGGCTGTAAGGGGATGGCTGAGCATTTTCAATCCAAGGATAAACAAAACTGAAGCAACGACATAGGAAATTTCCAGGACTGAGATGCCAAATGAGAATTGAGATATATCATTCATTATTTTGATCATTATCGATTGTTAATCAGAATATCACTTTTTTTTCTTAAACATTTCCAGCATCCTGTCAGTCACAACAAATCCGCCTACAACATTAAGTGTTCCCAGCACTACCGCCAGGAATCCCAGAATGATGGCTCCGGTAGATACTGCATGTCCCATTACAATGATAGCACCTATAATAACAACACCATGAATAGCATTAGCGCCTGACATAAGGGGGGTGTGAAGGATTGCCGGGACGTGACTTATCACTTCAATACCAAGAAATACTGACAGGACTACGATAAAAATAATTTCCCTGTTCATTAAGAAAAATCCTAAAACAGCTTCCATGATTATGTGTTATTTAATATTAAGAATTTGTTTAATTACCTGACTAATGTACTCTTTCTGATGAACAACAGTAGTTCCCTTTATTATATCATCCTGCATATCAAGTATAAGTTTACCTTCTTTATCAATCATAATCCTGAGAAGATTGATAATATTAGATCCAAACATCTTGCTTGCATCAACAGGCATATCGGAAGGAAAATCGGATTTGCCAAAAATAGTAACCTTGTTCACCACAATATTTTTACCATTTTCTGTCAGTTCACAGTTTCCTCCGGTTGATGCAGCCAGATCAATAATAACTGATCCTGGCTTCATCGAATTGACTGTCTCCTTCAGAAGAAGAACCGGAGCCTTCCTGCCGGGGATTTGTGCAGTAGCAATAACAACATCTGCTGCTATGGCTCTTGTCTGAATAAGTTCCTGCTGTTTCTTTTTAAACTCATCAGTTTGTTCCACAGCATATCCTCCGGCGGAAATATCTTCCCTGGCACCTTCAACCTCAATAAACTTTCCACCAAGACTTCTCACCTCCTCTTTTACAGCTGATCTGACGTCGAATACCTCAACAACTGCACCTAATTTACGGGCAATTGCAATTGCCTGTAATCCGGCTACACCGGCACCTAAAATAAGTACCCTTGCCGGTTTAATTGTCCCTGCAGCCGACATGAACATCGGAAAGAACCGCGGCGATAATGATGCTGCCGCAAGTAGTATCAGATCAAGTGCAAGAATAGATAATCCCTGAATGCGCGCTTTCTCAATCCATTCCCTGTTATCAGCCGGATTAATTACAGAGCATAGAACCTGACCTTCCCTGAAAGTAACAATATCATCTTTCAAAGGAGGATTCACCGAAAGTAACAATTCGGACCTTAAAATTACCTCACTCCTGTCAGAAGTAACGGCTCCCGCCAAATTGTATTCGCTGTCAGAGGCAAAAGCCCGTTCCCCGGCATTGTGCTCAACAAAAACATCAACGCCCATCTTTTTTATTATGGCAACCTCACCCGGGAGCATGGCTACCCTGTTTTCATTTCCCGATTCTCTCAGAATGCCTAAATTCATAAAACTGGAGTTTGGTGTGCAATTAGTAATATAAATATCAGATACCAATATAAGAAACAATAATTTATCCTCAATCAGTAATGATTAACAAAAAATTATTCAGGCGATATACTTTTCAAATTATTCACCAAAGAAATTCCTTAACCAGAATCTATTGGCCTCATTTCTTGAGTGAATAGCTTTTGAACCACCCCATCCATGTCTGCCATTCGGGTATAACATAAATTCAAATGATTTTCCTTCATCCTGAAGCTTTGAAATAAGGTATATTGAATTCTGCATATGCACATTATCATCCATATCTCCATGGTTCAGATATAATTTGCCTTTATAATTGCCAGCAAAAGTAAGAGCAGATCCTTCTTTGTATCCTTCCGGATTATCCTGGGGAGTATCCATATAACGCTCTGTGTAAACATTATCATACAGGCGATAATCAGTAACTGATGAACCGGCAAATCCGTGAGTCCAGTAATCAGCTCCTTTGGTGAGTGCCAGACAAGTTAAATAGCCACCATATGAACTCCCTGTGATTCCTATTCTTGCCGGGTCGATATAAGGTTTTGAAATAAGCCACTTTACGGCATCCTCATAATCAAGCATTTCCCATTTACCAAGGCAGCGATACATATAATCCAGACCCTTCATTCCAAAATGACCAGATCCTCTGTGGTCAACTGAAAAAGTAATAATATTATTCTGAGAATTCCACGAGGGGCTATTATCTGACCATTTGTTACTGACATTCGCAGAGTTAGGTCCACCATAAACTGCAAAGATTACAGGGTACTTCTTTTGGGGATCGAAATTAACCGGATAAGTGATTGTCGCAGGCATTTTAAATAACCCATCAGAAGTTGTTATCCGTACCAGTTCTGTTCTGGAGTTTTTTGCAGGATTATAGACTGGCTGTTCAAACCTCCAAATCTCCCTTATCACCCTGCCATTTTTGTCGAGTGCAATTATTGAACCCGGACTTTCAACACTGTTCCATGAATCAACCAAGTAGCTGCCTCTCGGAGATATACTGACTGTATGCGAGCCATTTCCGGTTGTCAATCTGATCAGATTCCTCCCGTCAAGGCCTACCCTGAAAAGATGTTTATCGGTCGACTCCTGCCCGGTTGCCGTGAAATAGACTATCTTCAGATCTTCATCAACTTTTTCAATACCTGTAACCCTGAAGTTAAAATTTGTTAGTTGCTTTAATAGCTTTCCATCCCATCCGTAGTAGTAAAGATTCTCCCAGTCATTTCTGCAGCTCCGGATTATAAAGCCTGAGCCATTTTTCAATGTGTAAATATCTTCAAAAAACTCAACCCAGGTTTTCCGTGTTTCATTATATATCTGAGTAAATTCCCCTGTCTCAGGATCGGAGAGAATGATTTTAAGATCGTTCTGGTCACGATTTAATACCTGTATTGCAAGCCGTTTACTGTTTGGCGACCAGAATGGCCATGCAATGTACTGGTCGACATTATAATCAGTTTTTACCCAAACTGTTTCAGAAGTCGAAATGTCAGCTATACCAATCTTAACCTTTGGATTAGGATCTCCCGGTTTCGGGTAAGGAGTAGCTTCAATATGACCGTGAATACCATCGGATTCATCTAACCTGTTCAGGGTAAAAA
>JFJP01040922.1_pt1 | contig 10454 bp, 7 predicted proteins | sample 431651 | NCBI WGS metagenome assembly JFJP01 (sample SAMN02602958, study PRJNA72255) | Microbial mat metagenome, whole genome shotgun sequencing project. | biome: fresh water; feature: sink hole; material: water; isolation source: purple microbial (photo- and chemosynthetic) mats found in... | reverse complement strand
GATCAACGGGAATATTAAAAAAGCCCTGGATCTGACCGGCGTGCAGATCCATGCAAAGAACCCGCCGCACACCCACAACCATGAGCATTTCAGCAACGGCCTTGGCTGAAATCGGAACTCTGGGAGCAACCTTTCTATCCTGACGGGCGTAACCATAATAAGGCATTACTGCAGTAATTCTACGGGCAGAAGCCCGACGCAGGGCATCCACCATAAGCAGCAATTCCATCAAATGATCATTGACTGGCGTGCAGGTTGGTTGCACGATATACACATCGTCACCACGAACATTTTCTTTTATCTCAAGAAAGATCTCGCCATCACTAAATTTTCTCACATCTGCCTCGGAAACAGGAAGATTAAGAAATTGAGCAATTTCACGTGCCATTTGCGGATGAGCATTGCCGGAAAATATTTTCAGATCTTTTGGCATTTTATAACTCTGGAGACAAAAAAGATTGATCAAGCCGAACTAGTGGCTGGGGTGGAAGGATTCGAACCTACGAGTGCCGGGATCAAAACCCGGTGCCTTACCGCTTGGCGACACCCCATTACACAGGTTGAGTCACAAAAACCTTTACATTTTTTCGTTGTTGTAACACCTGAACTACCTGACGCACAAGAGTCGAGACGAATCCATCTTCATCTGGAAAAATTCCAAAATAAGTTGGCCCGCTACCCGACATTAAAACCAAAGAAGCACCATGAGCCAGAAAATCAAGCTTTAGGGCTTCTATTTCTGGATGAGAAGAAAGAGTGATCGACTCCAGATCATTTATTAATCCACAAGAAGTCGGATGAGCTTTGATTTTTCGAAAATTTTTTATTTTAGAGTTTTCGCTCTCTATTGTCAACGCATATTTTTCAAAAACTTCTCGAGTTGACACTGAAAAACTCGGGTTGGCCAAAACAATTCTACAGCCTTGCAAAGAGGGGATAGGAGTCATTTTATCCCCTATTCCCTTAGCACGAACAGCGCCATAATTTGTCACAAAAAAAGGAACATCAGCTCCCAATGTTCTGGCAAGATCTATTAGCCTAGTCGCGGACAAAGGGGTACCAAACAGTCTGTTTAACCCAAGAAGGACTGCCCCGGCATCACTACTGCCACCTCCAAGCCCTGCCGCAATGGGAATGCGTTTTTCCAGGGTAATCTGAACACCTACCCTCTCCAGGGAACAAATTTCAAAAAATGCTGTGGCTGCCTGAAAAGCAATATTCGTACGATCTTCAGGAAGATCCGAGTCTGGACAGCGCAAAAAAACTCCTGACTCATCAACTAAAGACACAGTAACAAAATCGCAGAGATCAAGCTTCTGCATCACCGTATCTAAATCATGATACCCATCAGAACGCCTTCCCATGATCCGTAAGGACAAATTGACCTTGGCCGGCGCTGCAAGCCGAAGCGACGCCCCAACACCTAGAATTCTATTGTTTGTTGACACACTTATTTTTTAACAGCGTTGACAAAACGCATCTTCACATCATAGAGAATACCTTTCAGCATACCCTCTTCATCCGTGCTTAGATTTCCCTTTGTTTTTTCTTGCAACAACACCAAGGTGTCAATACCATGCCGAGCCAGATCATAATCAACCTGTGTTTTTCCCGTGGCTGGATCAGCGATCTCCCCTAAGTGATAAAGAACAGAGGTGTTCAAAGACATGATAAAGGCAGGGAATGTTACATTCGGCATAACACACTTCCCGTTTCGATCAGGAACTTTCCCTTCTCCGCAAGGACACCCCGGTTCTTTTTGCTCATCCATAACGCTACTCCAACTCATTAGATTTACCTAACCAGGCTACATTAATAAAAAATATCAACTATTTATAACTTATCATTTCTAGAGCAATTGCGCCATCAATGTGCTCAAGTCCTTGCACTTCAGCAAGCAATTCCTTGGATATTGGAACATCAGTATTCAGGAAAATCACATTCTGCTCGCTGGACTCTTCCCGACCCACAGTCATTCTCGCAATATTCACTCCTGCCCGGCCAAGGGTCGTCCCAAGATCACCTATAACTCCCGGAACATCCTTATTATAGACAAGAAGCATCGGACCTGCCGGCAATGCTTCAAGACGGAAGGCGTTCAGCCGCACCAAACGCGGCTCTTTCTTCCCAAAAACAGTGCCCATCAAGACGTTTTCGCCTTCACTGGACTTGACCTTAATCGTCAGAGTATTAGTAAAGTCATCGGACTGATCAGTTCTCGATTCCACAACCCTGATCCCACGTTCACGAGCGATTACCGGGGCATTGACATAATTTACGGCATCCTGAAGAATCGGGGTAAACATCCCTTTCAGAAAGGCTACAGTAATGGGACTGGTGTTCATATCTGCCAGCTCACCACTATATTCAATACTTACATCCTGGACGCTTCCCTTTGCAATCTGCATGTGCAAGGAACCCAGCATTTCACCCAGAGTGATATAGGGCCCGACTTGGGCGAGCACATCACCGCTGACCGAAGGAACATTAATCGCGTTGGCGATTACACCGGTGTTGAGATAATCAGCAACCTGCTCGGCGATGGTCAACGCAACATTCTCCTGGGCTTCAGTAGTGGAGGCCCCTAGATGAGGGGTGCAGATAAAATTATTCAGCGCCAGCATGGGGCAATTCTCAAGGTTGGTGGGCTCCTTCTCAAAAACATCCAGGGCTGCACCGGCAATCTCTTTATCAACAAGTGCCTTGTATAAGGCTGCTTCATCACAGACGCCACCACGAGCGCAATCTATAAACATCGCGTCTTTCTTCATGTTTGTGAAAAATTCGGTGGAAAGCGCCTTGTCCGTTTCTTTGGTCAGCGGCACATGAACGGTGATAAAATCAGATCGATTCGCCAATTCCTTCAAACTAACCAGCTCTACGCCCATTTTTTCGACCAGTTCTTTAGGCATATGGGGATCATAGGCAATGACTTTCATCCGTAGCCCCTGTGCCCTGTTGGCAACAATAGCTCCGATCCGACCAATACCGAAAATACCCAAGGTCTTACCCGTCACTTCACGACCCATGAAGCTCTTCTTTTCCCATTTTTCAGCCTTCATCGAGGCAGTGGCCTGAGGAATGTTACGAGCCAGAGACATCATCAAGGCGATGGCATGCTCAGCAGCCGTGGTGGCATTGCCATCCGGTGCGTTCATGACCACAATCCCTTTCTGGCTTGCTGCCGAGATATCAACATTATCCAATCCGATACCAGCACGACCCACCACCCGTAATTTTTCGGCAGCCGCGATAATCTCCGCTGTCACCTTGGTGGCGCTGCGAATCACCAGACCATCATAATTGCCGATAATCTTCTTCAACTCTTCCGGAGCCAGACCAACATTAATATCAACTTCCAGACCGGCATCACGCAAAATCTGTGCTCCTGCAGGAGACAGATTGTCACTAATCAGTACCTTCATTGCTACTCCTCTTCATTCTAGTCAGATATTTTTTTAGGTCATCATTTGACCCATGCACATATAATGGGTAGAAATGTGGAAGGCCCTCCCCCTTTTCACAAAGTTACCCAACAATAATTTACATAAACAATCTAAATCAATCTTTTCTGGATTGCATGACAAAAATTTAACGAAAAACTTATATACAATTTTCAACTCCAGAGAACAATAAAAATACAACATCCTTAGACACATCCCTTTTAACTTTTCAATCTCAGACCACTTGTCAGAGCAGCTTTTCTTATCTGACAGGTCTTGAATACTATTGATCAAAGAACTCGAAAACGATATAAAGACATGTTTACCATAAGATACTCATTAGACAATTGACTAAACTCACCAACCCCTTCTGGCAAGGATTTTTCATGACTGAAACACGACTGCGCTTTCCACCAAGCCCCACAGGTTATCTTCATATCGGGGGGGCAAGAACTGCTCTATTTAATTGGCTTTATGCAAAAAAAACAGGGGGGAAGCTGATTTTACGTATTGAAGATACCGACACCGAACGTTCAACCCAGGAATCCATCCAGGGTATCTTGGACGGTCTGGAATGGCTGGGTATTGACTGGGACGAAGGTCCATATTTTCAAACAGAGTTCAGCGCAGATCACCTGGCTGCTGCAAACCGCATGCTGGCCGAAGGTCATGCCTACAAATGTTTTTGCTCAAAGGAAGACCTGGACGCCAGAAAGGAAGCGGCCATGGCGGCCAAGCAAGTCGTCGGCTACGATGGCACCTGTCGTCATCTGACTCCGCAGCAGGTCGCAGACAATGAGGCTGCCGGGCTTCCCTTTGTTATTCGCTTCAAGGTTCCGGAGCGCACAGGAATGTTTGGCTACGATGACAAGGTTCTCGGACGGATTGAGCAGAATTACAAAGAGATTGAAGACTTCGTCATTGTCCGTTCGAACGGCAAGCCCCTCTACCTGCTCTGCAATGTTGTGGATGATATCCGCGACCGGATTACCCATATATTGCGTGGCCAGGACCATATGACCAACACCCTTCGTCAGATTCTGCTTTACGAAGCGCTGGATGTGCCTCTGCCGGTCTTTGCCCATATGCCTCTAACCCTTGATCTGAAGAAGGCCAAGATCTCTAAGCGTAGCCACGGCGAGATTGTCTCAGTGCAGTTTTATAAGGAACACGGCTTTATCCCGTGGGCTCTAAGCAACTTTCTCGTTCTGCTGGGCTGGTCATCGGGAACTGACCAGGAATTTTTTTCCCGCGAAGAACTGATTGAAGCCTTTACCCTGGAGCGGATCAACAAGGCCAATTCCATCTTTAATTATCGGAAGGGAGATGAAAAATTTTTCACCGATCCCAAGGCCATTGCCATCAATGAGCATTACCTGCGCACCATGGATATTAATGAAATCGGTGACATGGTGCAGAAGGTTCTGGAACAAGAAGGACTCTGGGATGCTGCGTATGCGGGTGAGAAGAAGCAATGGTACCTGAAAACCCTGGATCTCATCCGCGATCGGTTTCACACCTTGAATGACTTTGCAACCTTGGGACGCGCCTATTTTGCCGATGACTTTGCCGTTGAGGAGAAACCGCTGGCAAAAAACCTGCTCAAGTTTCCTGAACTTCAACAATGGCTTCCCGAACTTGCCGACCGCTACCAATCCCTTGTACAGTTCACCGCCGAAGAGACTGAACGGGTAGCAAAAGAACTGGCCGAAGAAAAGGATGTCAAGCCAGGAATCATCGTCAATGGCATGCGCACAGTGGTCACCGGACAACTGGCCGGGCCATCCATGTATGACATCCTTATGACCTTGGGAAGGGACAAAGTCGTGCAACGATTACGGGATATTGAAAGGTTTTTCTAATAACCAAAGGAGTTGAACCAATCCCACTTTGGCACGACAATCATCAAGATGCGCAATCTTTCCTAAGAAAGGATCTGCGATTGCAACAACCTTTTTTGATAAGAAATCAGAATTAAATAAATCATGACGGACAACAACATTACCTCCCCCGAAACAAAACCCCTTGATTTTATCCGCCAGATTATTGCCGATGACCTGCGATCTGGAAAACACAACAAAATCGTCACTCGTTTTCCGCCGGAACCCAATGGATTTCTTCATATTGGCCATGCCAAATCCATCTGCCTTAACTTCGGTGCCGCGCTTGAAAATAATGGCTTCTGCCATATGCGCTTTGATGACACCAACCCCAGCAAAGAGGAATCCGCCTATGTGGAATCCATCAAACGGGATGTCCAATGGCTTGGATTTGGCTGGGGAGAGAATCTCTTTTACGCCTCCGATTACTTCGACCAGCTCTACGGCTTCGCCCTGCAACTCATTAACCTGGGCAAGGCCTATGTCTGTGATCTTTCGGCAGAGGAAATCCGCTGTCACCGCGGCACCCTTACCGAACCAGGCATTGAAAGCCCCTACCGGAACCGGACGACAGAGGAAAACCTGGCTCTTTTCCTGGGGATGAAAAATGGCGAATTTGCCGAAGGCAGCCGCGTCCTCCGCGCCAGGATTGACATGCGCTCTCCCAATCTCAACATGCGTGATCCGGTTATCTATCGCATCCTCAAGGTCGCCCATCATCGTACCGGCGATAAATGGTGCATTTACCCCATGTACGATTATACCCACTGTCTCTCCGATGCCATTGAAGGGATCACCCATTCCCTTTGCACCCTGGAATTTGAAGACCACCGCCCCCTCTACGACTGGTGTCTCGACACCCTGAAGACCCCATGCCATCCCCGCCAGATTGAATTTGCCCGTCTTAACCTAACCTACACGGTAATGAGCAAGCGTAAGATTCTGCAAATGGTGCAGGGCGGCTATGTTGAAGGCTGGGATGATCCACGGATGCTGACCATCTCCGGCATCCGGCGTCGGGGTTATCCCGCCACCGCCATCCGTAAGTTCTGCGCGGATATCGGTATCGGAAAGAAAGAGAGCTGGATTGACATGAGTGTGCTCGAGAACGCGGTGCGCGATGACCTGAATAACAGTGCGCCACGGGCCATGGCGGTGCTCAATCCGCTGAAAGTCATCATTGACAATTATCCGCCGGGGCAAAATGAAGAACTGACAGCCCAAAACCATCCCCAAAATCCTGAGATGGGCAGTCGCACCATTCCCTTTTCGCGTGAAATCTTCATCGAACGGGAAGACTTTCTCGAAGATCCGCCTAAAAAGTTCTTCCGCCTGGGGCCGGACCGGGAAGTGCGGCTTCGGTATGGATATTTTATCCGCTGCGTTTCCGTGGATAAGGATGCAACTACAGGTGAAATCATTGCGATTCACTGTACGTATGACCCGCAGACACGAGGCGGTTCCGCTCCTGATGGGCGCAAGGTCAAAGGAACCATTCACTGGGTTTCAGCCCCCCATGCTGTCTCCTGTCAGGTCAGGCTCTATGACCGTCTCTTCTTGACGGAAAACCCCGACGCTGACAAGAGCGTTGATTTCAAGGAACATCTCAACCCGGAATCTCTAACCATTCTTGACAACTGCATGCTCGAACCTTCCCTGGCCAAGACACAGCCCGGAGAGCATTTTCAGTTTGAACGTAATGGCTATTTCTGTGCTGACCTTATCAATTCTCAGCCAGGCGCTCCGGTCTTCAACCGCACTGTCACCCTTAAGGATTCTTGGGTAAAAATTGAAAAATCGTAATAATGATCCAGGCCTCTGCCTGACACCTTGAACAAACACGAAAAATAATGCCCTCGTTGGCTGAAGAAGATCTCAAGATAATTATATACGACGTATAACGCCGGTTTTTAAACCTTCCGTATCCGTCATAACAGAAAAATAATAATATCTGTTGACTCAGCCTTTTTGTGCCTTTATTTTGTAAAGTTGGCCGCCGTTAAAAATCAATATTAGATCACATGATGAATCGAGTGGAATATTGACCATTTCATAACAGCCAGCCATGCATATCATGTGCACGCATTTATATTCGTATAAGTTTTGCCGGTACTCGATAAAAATACAAGTGCGCAACATAACTAACCACGATGAACGCGATATGTGCCTTTCACAGATTATTTTCGGATAAAAAACAAGAAAATAATCTGTAAGTCAGCAAGCATATAATCAAACAACTTTTTATCTATAGCAAAAATTCAGAAAGAGGCATTTCCGTGAGAAAGAAAATACTTGTGGCCAATCGTGGCGAAATTGCCATCCGCATCATGCGGGCCATCCAGGAACTCGATTGCGAGGCCGTAGCTGTTTACGAAACCCCGGATAAAGATTCACGCCATATCCGACTCGCCAGTGAGGCCATACTCCTTGGTGATGGCCCACGCTGTGATTATTTGAACATCGAAAAGATCATTAAGGCGGCCAAACATACAGGGGCCTGTGCCATTCATCCGGGCTATGGATTTCTCGCTGAAAATCCAGACTTTGCCAAGGCTTGTGAAGATGCCGGTATTATCTTTATCGGCCCCACTTCTAAAGTGATCTCTGATCTCGGGAACAAGGTGATCGCCCGTAAGATTATGGCGGATGCCGGTATCCCCATGGTACCCGGCACCCCTAACCTCTCTGCCGGAGATGCTGGTGTTCAGGAAGCCCTGAGCTTTGCCGCTCAATACGGCTACCCCATCATGCTCAAGGCCACCTGCGGCGGTGGCGGACGCGGCATCCGGTTAATTGAGTCAGATGAACAGATGCACAAAGAGATCCCGGTGGCCCGCTCCGAGGCCAAGGCTGCCTTCAATGACGATTCCGTCTATCTGGAAAAGGTCGTGCTCAACCCCAAGCATGTTGAGGTTCAGATCATCGCCGACAAAGAGGGAACCACGCTCCACCTGGGAACCCGGGATTGCTCGATCCAGCGCCGGAACCAGAAACTCATTGAAATCGCCCCTTCCATGATCGACAACAAGGAGTTACTCGACGAGATCTGTCAGACAGCGGTCAAAGCGGCCAAGGCGTCCAACTACACCAATGCCGGAACCGTTGAGTTTTTGATCGACAAGGATTTCAACTACTACTTCATGGAAATAAATACCCGGGTGCAGGTGGAACACACGGTAACGGAGATGATTACCGGCATAGATATCGTTCGGACCCAAATCAAGCTGGCACTGGGCAAAAAGCTCTCCTTTAGTCAAGAGGATGTCCAATTACGCGGCCATGCCATTGAGCTTCGCATTAATGCTGAAGACCCACAGGCCGATTTCATGCCCGAGGGCGGCAAGACCGTTTCACTCTACCGTTCTCCAGGCGGTTTCGGGGTTCGCCTTGATGGTTTTGCCTATCAGGGCTACACCATCCCCCAGGTCTATGATTCCCTGCTGGTCAAACTGACCGTCCATGGCTTTTCCTGGAATGAAACTGTCTCCCGGGTCCGTCGCTGTTTGCAGAATTTCGACATAGCCGGGCCTAAAACCACCATCCCGTTTTACCTCAATATTTTGCAGGATCCTGATTTTATCAGGGGTGATTTCAACACCTCATTCCTTGAGACCCATCCTCAACTCTTCGAGTATAAAGAGACACCCAATGAGGCTGAAAAACTCTCAAAGCTTATTGCTGAAATTCATCATCGCGGTAAAAACATTTACGCCCTTTAAAAAAACTTTTATATTATTGATATATTACACTATTCTTCAGGTCCATTTCAGGTTTTCCAACGGCCTCTGTCCTGAAAAACATGAATGAACCTGCCCCACCCCCGAGGATACATTATGGAACGAATTATACAGGGAACGGCCCCCAGTGAGGTTGTCGCCCGACTCAGAAATGCAAGTGGCTATTTTATCACCAATACGGCCCGCGACCTCTCTCAGTCTGACTTTAAAAATCGCATTCTCCTGCACACCGACCTGCTGGCCGCGCCATCCCGGGAAAAAGCAGGCTACTTTTCACTGGAGATAACCGGTGGCGCATCGATCCATGTGGATATTCTCCGCAAACAGGTTGACCCCTTCCTCAAGCTGGAACTGTTGCGCGAGAAAATGCCAAAAACCATGTTTCAGACTTTGTGTCGCGGGATCAACCTCTTCGGCTACCGTCCCTATCCACAGAATGTGATCCGCTTTACGGTACGTGAGTTTGCCAAATATGTGGATGTCTGGCGAACCTTTGACTGCATGAATCATGTCCCCAACATGCAGGCGGTTTTTGAGGAAGTGGCCAAGGCTGGGAAGATTAACGAACCCTGCATCTGCTTTTCCACCGGGCCGGAACATACAGATGAGTTCTATGTCAAAAAAGTTGGAGCCATCGTCGATGTCACCGGCCGCGAGATCATCCTCTGTATCAAAAATCATGGCGGTCTTGGCAGCCCGCAACGAATCGGGCAGTTGGTTAACGCCATCAAACAAAGCTATCCCGATCTGCCGATCCATTATCATGGTCACAATACCGACGGTAACGACATTGGCCGCATCGCAGCCGCCGTCATGAATGGCGCCACCATTATTGATGCCAGTGACTCCTCCATGACCGGATACTATGGGCCTCCGCCAAGCCTCACAGTCATCCAGACCTTGAAAGAGCTGGGCTATAAGGCCGTGGGGATTGACGAGGATGCTGTCATTGAGACCTCCGAGGTAATTCGTGATCAACGCCAGTATTACGAAGCCTTTGAATCTCAGATCAAAGGCTTCCAACCCACCGTCCAGATCCACAAACTCCCCGGTGGGGCCATGGGTTCCAGCCTGGAGCAGGCAGCAAAGGGTGGTTTTCTCGACAAGATGCCGGATATTCTGCACAAAGAGCTCCCTCGTGTTCACAAAGAACTGGGCAATTACTGGTCGGTGACACCAGGTTCCCAAATCCTGTGGACCACAGCAGTGGCCAATGTCCAGGGTGGTGAACGTTACGGCAATCCATCGGGTGATTTACGCAACCTGCTTCTCGGCAAATACGGGCCATTTCCCTTTTACCAGCCGGAAGACTGGATCTTTGAGAAGGTACTCGGGCCCGACTGGAAAAAGGTCCTTGAGGATGAAGGCGGAATGGATGAGATCGAAGACATCGA
>JFJP01040921.1_pt1 | contig 10455 bp, 7 predicted proteins | sample 431651 | NCBI WGS metagenome assembly JFJP01 (sample SAMN02602958, study PRJNA72255) | Microbial mat metagenome, whole genome shotgun sequencing project. | biome: fresh water; feature: sink hole; material: water; isolation source: purple microbial (photo- and chemosynthetic) mats found in... | reverse complement strand
AGTCCCGGGCGCGGAGGTGGCTGTCGGATCGGAAGGCATTGGAGCCGCCTGTCGGAATCGAACCAACGACCTTCGCATTACAAGTGCGGCGAAATGGGGTTTAACGGACCCTGGAAAACACCAGTAAATCCGTTAAGCCTTTTGTTTTCAGATACCGATGCTGTTCGGGTGCGTCCAAAAGTTGTCTTCGTCTGCAAGGGGTTTTGTTGGATCCTTGTTGCGGAGGGATCGGTGGCCCGAACCAAGCGGAGTGCCAAGCTCGAGTCGAAGACCAAGCGGCTGGCCCTTCCTGTCGGGAAACAAAGCATCGAGACGATCTCCTCTGGGTGCTATCTAGCCTACCGCCGACCGCTCAGTGGCGCATCCGGCGTGTGGACAGCCCGCTGGTACGATCGAGGCACGGGCAAGTATCAGCAAAGCCTCCTGGGGTCGGCGGATGATTTCCTCGATGCCAATGGCGTGGACGTCTTCACCTACGACGAGGCCTACGAAAAGGCCGAGGTGTGGTTCAGGGAACGCGCCCGGAAGGCGCACCAGGTCGCCACAGGCGAGGTGATCAGCGACAAGGCCTTCACGGTGGGCGATGCCCTGTACGACTACCTGGAGGATGGGGATCGGCGGGGGAATTCCATGGACACGCCCCGGTCCTATATCGAGCGTCGGATTCGCCCCGAGCTGGGAGCCCTTGAGGTCGACAAGCTCACCCGAAAGCGAATTGAGAAGTGGCACCTCGACCTGGCGGCCTCACCCCCCATGAAGACCGGGCAGGCCTTCAGCGAGTACCGGGAGAAGTGGGACGAAGCTCCCACCGAGGATCAGCTCCGGGCCCGGAAGAGCACCGCGAACCGCATCCTCGCCATCCTGAAGCGAGCCCTCACGCTGGCGACCCAGAACGGTCGGCATAGTGGTGCGACACCCTGGCGGGATGTGAAGCCCTTCAAGAACGTCACCGGCCAGCGCCTCCGGTTCCTAACCGCCGAGGAGCAGAAGAAGTTGCTGGCCGCCTGTCCACCCGACTTCCAGGCCCTGGTCGCGGCAGCGCTTTTCACGGGCAGCCGCTACGGCCCCCTGTGCCGCCTCGAGGTGCGCGACTTCGACCCCAAAGCCAAGACGATCTGGATCAGCGATGACAAGGGGGAGGGGACGAAGTCCCGGCACATCGCGCTCTCGGATCCGGCCGTCCGGTGGTTCAAGGAGAAGGCCAAGGGGAAGCAACCCGACGACCTCTTCTTCCAGCGCGCCAAGGTGGCTCGCCTCACCCGCGTGGGCCGCGCCAATGCCTGGGAGAAGGATGATCAGGCCCAGGCCATGCGGAAGGCCTGCCAGTCGGCTGGGATCGACCCCCTTTGCTTCCACGAGCTGCGCCACACTTACGCGAGCGGCCTCGTAAGGGCAGGGGTGCCCCTGGCCTACGTCGCCAAGCAGCTCGGCCACGCAAACACCCGCATGGTTGAAGCGCACTACGCGCACCTGTGCCCGAACGCCCTGGCGGACTCCATCCGAGCGCTGTCGCCAAAGGTGCCGGTGCCGAGACAGGCGAAGGGTCGTCCGAGGGGCTGACCCGGGCGTGAAGCCCACCGGCGGACGAAATCGGGGTATTGGAAAACAACGCCTTTGGTCGAGCGAGTTCTTCGTGGTGTTTTCGCCTGCGTGGAGGTTCGCTAGGGTTTGTTGGGGTTGCGGCAATAACGAATCATCGGGATAATACTTCTCATTCCTTCGGAGTCGTGTGCCTGTCTGTGGCTGTGCACCTTCTTGTACCTGAATGATTAGGAGGTGGTCATGGTCCGTATGTCCAAGCATGCCTGTTTGTCGGTTTTTCTCGGTTGGAGTCTCGCGTTCGTTGGGATGCTGTCGGGCATGCCCGTGTCGGCCCAGGGGTACTACTCCTCATTCTCTGAGGTGAAGTTTGACCGCGCCAAGGGTCCCACGACGATTGCGGCAGGGGTGGAAGTGGATGCCGCCACAGGTGCAGCCAGCATGAACATCCCTTTCGGCCCCGGGATCGGAGAACGCGGGTTGAAGTACCGCCCCATGCTCTCGATGCGGATGGCGCCTCAGTTGAGGATCTCATCCACATTTCACGATTGTGTGTACTACATCCCTCGGATTGGCGGCCCTGGAACAATAATCCCCCCGTTAACTACGGACACCCTGTACCAGAGTTCTTTCGGATCTGCCTCCATTGCACCTGGAACGCTGGATTCAGGGAGCATCGTTAGCCAGCAGGGTTTGAGGCACACCACGTACAGTATTCCAGGTGGAGGTGGAGGCCGATGCGGAGGGGGAGAAAACCGGATCTCTGTCGCCGAAGTGAACCTGTTATTGACCAAGTTCGGGTTCGGAGCAGACGAAACCGTTGCCTATAGGGCCTTGCCTGTAGACTGCGACCCGGCCTCCAGGTCCCCCTACCTGGAGAGCGGATCAGATGGTCATCTGATTGTGGGACTTCGAAAAACCGGAGACGCAAGTCAGATAACCGATGAGGTAGTGGTGAATTCCCAATGCGGGCCTGTCCCCACGGGGATCAACTGGAGTTTTCCTCGGCGAATGGCGGTGATCCGAGCTGATGTTGCCTATGAATATCATTATGTAAGTCACGATTATGTGACGGAGAAGTATGACGAGCAGCTCGGTCAATATTCCGAGAAAGTCAAGCTTGGTGGCGCCCACTACGTACTGGTCAAAATGCGGAACCGTTTTGGAGAGTCGATCGATTTCGCCTACGATGCGGATGGTATTGGCTACACCGCCACCTGGAAGACAAGCCCGTCGGCCTCCTCCGGTCCCTGCATCCGTGTCAAGGTCGTGGACACGGTTACGGTTTCATCGAACGAATATCAGCTTCTAAATCCGGGTTATAACGTTACGAAAGTGACCCGTATTCGGGTGAGCTATGAGGGAATCAGTCAGCCGGTCCCTAGTTTTATTTTGGAAGCATGTCACCCCGGGTGGGGTATTGAACTCTCTGCGGCATCTCTCAACGGCCCAGCATCTAATATTGCCAAAAATTCAAATCAGACCACCTATGGCGGGTATTCCTGGGATGGTGCAAGTCTGTCGCTACAGCCTATGCGAGTGCAACAGGTAAATTCGGATGGAACAGATGATATTACTTTCAAGTATGGTTCCGGAATAGCAACAAATTGGTCTCAGGATGGGTGGTTTAACATGGTGGCACCCACGGTCCTCACTGAAGTAATTTCACCGACGCGGCGCGTGCAGTTGACTTGGGATGTCTATCGCTACCGAAGGAATTACGCAGAGGATGGGATCTTGGGTGGTGCTGCGCGCCGTCCAAATTTCGTCTATGGTGTGGTCAAAATGGACGAATGGGTGGCGGGAGGTGGCGGGGGTACCACAATTCATGATCGTGTGGTTCCGGAGATGAACTGGGTCACTGGGCCTGAGCCGATGGGTACAACTGGCACAGAAGAATGGATTAAAACGGACTTTCACGATGTTGTGACACATCCGGACGGCACGGTAAGTGTTCACAAATTTGTGGGGCCCACCAGCTTAACAGCCATGAAAGAGCCCATCTTTCTCAAACATATTGAGCGGGAGGTTCGGTATTACACGAATGGCAATGGGGCCTCGGAGGTTTCCATCTCAGACCCAGCCCAAACCACCGCAGACAAATGGGTGGTCAAGGATCATTTCTCGGTATTTGCCGTTGGAGGTACCACGGCATTCTACCCCACCCGAGTGCGCACCTATGACCCAGAGAGCCAGTTACTCACCACCGAGGAGATGGGCGACTGGGATGCAACCGCCCGTGGGTGGAAGACTAACCATGCGACCACAGTGATCACGAGTGCGCCACCGGCCACGTTTGAGTGCTGGGGGAATGCCACCCCTTCCCCCACGGTACCGCCGGGAGGGGTGTATCGACGGGTGGACAAGACCTTCGATTCCAAGGTTTCGGATTGGATTTTCGCGCGGGTGAAGACCGAACAGAGCACCGTAACCGACAATTCTGGATTCGGAGAATCGGGCACAGGCCCCAAGACGACAACCACGTACCACTCGGATGTGAATCGAGTGGAAGCGGTGGAGGTCAGAGGAACCGATGGCGCTGCTGTGACCACGGGGTTCAGTTATGCAGGAACCGAGAACTTAGCAGCGACCCAACTCGCGAGTGTCTATTTGTCCTCGCCAAGCTTTGCTGACAGCGGCAAGGTGGGGGTGAGCGCGTATGGTTACGACGAACTCGGGCGCATGAACCTTATTGCGCAAAAGCCGAACGAAGGCACCTCTCTGACGGTGCAGCAGACTTCGGACGAACTGGGGCGGCCCATTTCCCAGACCGACATGAACGGCACCGTGAAATCCTTCGAGTGGGACTCACGGGGGCGGTTACGCAGCATTTCCATCCCGGACGAAGAGACCACCACGATTGACTATGATGATGATCACCGGGGAGCGACCGTGACCCGGGGCCGTCAAGTGTCGGGGTACCGCTACAACGGTTTTGGGCTCATCCTCGAAAACCGGAAGGGTCCAGACGGCCAATGGTCTCATCGCATTCACGGCTACAACAACCGTGGCCTGAACACCGGAGAAACGGTGTGGCTGCCGGGCGATGGTAGAGCCCAAGAGGCAGAATGGTCGGAACTGAACCTTACCCAGGATATAGAAATACCCGAGAGTACGGTTACGACGCCCGAAAGGACGGTCTGCAAAAAGTGGGGATTGGATCCAGATGGCAATGCCGTATGCCTTTCCTGGCAGACCATTCCACCCACCACGACAACAAGGCCCGCGACCACAAAGAAGGCGCACTACGCGGGTGTGGCCATCGGTTTCGATGCGCGACGTCGGGTGATTCGCGTCAAGGATGCTAACGGGATGGTTACAACCACGGAATATTTGGGTGCCGGTGCCCCCTTGCCTCCAGGAGCTAGCGGATATGTTGGCCCCTTCCGTAAGATCACGGTTGGGAGTGACAATGCCCAATTTAAGTGGTTTGAAAATGACGTCGCAGGTCGGCTCGTGCGAGTGACAACCCCTGTCAAGGGCAGGGACAATATCATCCAGAACCTTCGTACGGAATACCGCTACGACAGCGGTGGTCGTATCCGCCAGGTCAGGCAGTTCGATGCGAGCGGTCAGTCTCAGACACGCACGTGGGCTTACAACGGCCTGGGCTGGCTGACTCGGTTGGAGCAGCCCGAGAGTGGGGTCACGACGTACCACGATTTCACGGTGGCAGGCAAGCCCAGGAGCACCTCCTATGCAGGCCGAGTCGTCACCACAATGCCAGACTGGATGGGGCGTCCCATCGCTGTTACCGGTGACAATGGCTTGACCCAGGCCTTTTCCTACGACACTGCTATCGATGGCAAGGGCCTCCTCGCCACGAGCACCGATACCAGCGTTCTTGGTCGTGTCACCACGACCTTCGGCTATGGCGGTCTGGGGAAGCGCCTTGGCAACCTAAAGACCAAGATCGAGACGAAGGGCATTACCCAGGAATTTACGCAGACATTTGGCTACGACACTTACGGAAACCGCGACTCCGGTCACACGAGCCATGCACCCTGGGCCCAGAGTTATCATTTTGAAGCAGGGTTGCCTAAACAATTAACGGTGGGCACCAACGTGGGCACGAAAGTCGTTGCCGACACCCCATGGGGTTTTTATGACCCAACCAGCTGGGCCCTGAAGAACATCGCCTATGGGAACAATGCCAAAAGCGCCTTTGATTACGATGCTGACCAGACTCGGTTGAAAGGCATGACGCACCTCGACGGTGCTCAGACGATCCAGGAAAACTGGGCCTATACCTACAACGACGTGGGCAATCTGATCCGGGAAGATGACAAAAATCGGCCTGATGGCAACAATTCCTATGCCTCTGACAGATACGGCTACGACGAATTGAACCGCTTGGTTTCTGCAGTAGTCCAATCCCAGACACTTGGGGAGCAGATGCAGCAGTTCGATTACGATGGGTTCGGCAACCGGATTGCCAGCAGCATCCATCGGGTATTAGCCTGGAGCGCTGATGGGAAATCGACTGCCAGCGTTGCGAACAGCGGGGTCAGAGAGGCGTGCAATGCCGCGTTCAGCGCCACCAGCCCAGCCTTGGCTGCGCGCAACCAGCTTCCGACCCAAACAACGACCGGAGCCGACACCGGGGCCAATTACGATAACCAGGGGAACCTCACCCAGATCTTCGACAAGCTGGATCCAAACATTGTATTAACAATGGAATACGATGCCTTGGGGCGGGTGACAAGCGTCACCCACTCCGGGAAGGGGATCCGGGAGGAATACATATACCGAGCCGACGGTCTTCGCACGGTGGTGCACGAATACCAGAATCAGGTTTATCAGAAGAGTCGTGTGCAGATATACAATGATGCGCGTCAGCTGGTAGCGCAGTACGAGAGAATTCCCAGCAGTTCTTTGGCAACCTGGAAGCGGGACATTGTCTACCTGGGGGCCCGTGAAGCAGCGGAGATCGATGTAAACGGAATGCATGTAACCCAAGTGGACCATTTGGGAAGCCCCAGGGTGATCACCGGACCCTCAGGCGTGGTGGAATCGAAGCAGAAGTATTTGCCATTTGGGGAGTTCCTGGAACAAACAGTCGTGAACTTTGCCTCCGCGAAAGGCTACACGGGGCACGAGCAAACGGATGCCTCTGGGCTGATCTACATGCAGGCTCGCTTCTACGTGCCCTGGTTTGGTCGATTCGCCAGCCCCGACCCCGGGTTGGATCAGCACTTCGAGCAGACGCAGAGCTGGAACATCTATAGCTACGTGCGGAATAGCCCCGTGATGATGACCGATCCGACGGGGATGGAGACAAAGGAAGATAAAGAGAAAAAGAGAAAGGAAAAGCCAGGCCCAGGAGATCCTAATCATGAGTATAAAGGTAGAGAAGACAAGATATTAGAACGAGATAATGAAAAGGGGGTACCTAAGGAGGCGTCTAAAGATAAACAGAAAGAAGAGCCTAAGCATGATCCAACTAGTGATATAGCAGCGATTCCTGGAGTTGTGGGCACATATTTAGACTTAAAAATTGAAAAAATCGAAGCGAACCCAGGACCGAAGATCAATTCTGGTCCAAGGCAAGTTAGAGTAAAAAGCCTTGCCAAAAAGCCACCAATGCTGATGCGGGGTGGAGCATTTTTCCTGGGGCCTGTTCTTGGAATTGGAAGCCTGTTCGCGGATGGAAGTAATTACGCTGGGAAAGTTCGTGCTGGAACCAATACTGACGCTGATGATTTTAATGTTTTCTGCACAATGTCTATGGGGCTAGTGGGAACTTTTGGGCAGACACCTGGTGCTATTATCGCAGCACCTCATGCCTTAATAGGGTTGGTTCCTGGTGGGCATTACGAATTTTTTACTAATGCTGGTGACAACAAACCTCCCATGGGGTATAGGCGATGAAAATAATAATAAATCACTTTGTGGATTGCATGATGTTGTTATGTTATTCGAATTTTAGACTAAACCATAGTTTTGGCTCCTCAAAGCTTCTTGCGCTTTGGCAGGGGTTAGCTGGTGCAGGAATGGCGATTTATTCACTTGTATGGCTTGTTCTTATGTTTTTGTATCGAATTTCTGGGTGTGTATTTCTAGCGAGAAATATTTTTTCAATTGCAGCAGCCATTTCGATATTGCCATTTTTTGGGCTAATATTAATAGCGTCCCCGTCAAAAACCATATTTCAAATGGAAGAAAATCGCATTCCAATTAAATATTGGATCATAATAATTGAAATTATATTTATAATAACACATCCAATTGCGTTGGTGACATCTAAGGACATGTTTCGGTTGTAAAAATTTATAGTCGCAAACAGGTTGTGGTTGTCCCTCCTCAAAACTCAAACCGTCTGATTCCGCCTCCTGTAATTCGCCAATCGCCACCCATGCCAATTCGTTCACGGGCGAGGGATAGCAAGCTAACGGTCCACGCCCCTCCTTCGGGAGGGGTGCTGCTATACGCCGTGAACGTGCTGGAAGCTCGGTGGTGGTGTGTGGTGAGCGGGGATTGTTCGGGCGTGTCTGAGAGGCTACTGGGCGGGATGGATTGGAGGCAGAAAAGCCCCTCTGCAGGGGCTTGGACGCTACTTGCTGGAAGCAAGACGGAGGCTCACGACGCCCGCAGCTCATTCTCGAGATAGCGCTGAAGCTCGGTCACGGCGAAGATCGTCCGGCGCCCGGCCTTGATGGGGCGGATCTTCCCTTCCTTGACCAGGTTCAGAAAGAGGGAGCGGCCGATGCCGAGGCGGGCGGCTGCCTCCAGGACACTGACTCCCAGCTTGAGGGACGGGTCGATGAGCTCGATGGGTTCGGGAGGCGGGGGAGGGGAGGGAAGAGGGTGACGGGTTCGCATGGGAAGGGCTTTCAAAGGGGCGCAGAGCCTGCGCGGGATTGGGGTTGAGAGGTGGTGTTTCTATCCGGCCATCGCCAGAGTGGCTTGCAGGCCTTCGATCAAATCCGCCGATTCGGCCCGACCCAGGGCGCGGCCGTCCTCGAAGCGCTGGCGAAGCAGCCGCTGGAGGGCATGGGTTCCGTCGAGGATGGAGCGCACCACGAAGAAATGGTCGGGATTGGTTGGGTCTTCGATGGGGAAGCGCGAGCAGGTCACCGCATGGAGGCCCTGAAGCTCACGACTCAGGCGCTGGTTCTCCTGCATGAGCCGGGCGTTGATGGCCTCGAGCTCTGCCTGCTCGGATTGGTTCTCGGGAGTCATGGCATCACCTACAGGCCGGAGGCCTTGGGAATCTCGTTGACGGTTCGGGCGTCCATCCATGCGTAGAGGGCGCTCTCCTCGTAGCGGATCGCGCCGCCCACGCGGATCCAAGGAGGGCCCTGGCGGCGGTACCGCCAGTTCTCGAGGGTGCCGGACGCGAGCTGTGCGATCTCGGCTGCCTGCTCGGTGGTGAGGTAGACCCGTTTGTTCTGGTTCATGTGCACCTCGAAAGGTGCCGGGCCCCCGGTGGAGGCGAGGCCCGGCGGGTGTGAGGTCAGCGAATGGCGACCTGGTCCTCGGTGTAGAACTCGCAGCCGGGCACTTTCGCGTCCTGCTTCATGCTCTTGGCGTAGGCATCCAGGGCCTTCTCGTTGATGGTCTTGAACTGGTCGGGCACCAGGGCGGCGTCCACCACCCGGCACTTCCACACCTTCTTGAAGGCGGCACCCTTGGGCTTCTCGGGTGCCAGCGTGGCGGGGACAGCGATGGGCGCGGCGACCTCCTGGACGGCGGCCGCCTGCTGCTCGAGCGCCTCGGCCGCGGCGAAGTCGCCGTTGGCGGCAGCCTCCTCGGACTTCGCCAACAGGGCGGCGGCCTGCTTCTGTTCCTCCGCCTGGCGATCTCGCTCGATCTGCTCCTGGCGGCGGCGCTCCTCGGCCTCCCGGGCCGCGATGCGTTCCTGCTCCTGGTTGAAGGTGGTGATGGCGCTCTTCAGGAGAGCCTCGGCCCTGACCAGGACATCCGAGGCGGGGCGGAAGAGGTCCATGTAGGCCTTCTTCTGCTCGTCCAGGGGCGTGGTGAAGGACTTGCGGACCTCCTCCACGGTCTTCGCGCACTCCTTGATCTGGCGGGTCTGATCGACGGCGGCCTGGGCCTCCTCCGGGGAAGTAATCCGGATCGCCTCGGCGGTGGCCAGGAAGGTGTGCGCGAAGGCGATCAGCTCCTGGGATTCGGGGGTGATGGTGATGAGTCCGGTGTCCATTAGATGGGCACCTCGTCGTTGGCCCGAACGTCCTTGATGTTCAGGTAGGTCTTGCCGTTGCTCTGGGTCTCCTCCAGCTCGACCGTGAAGAACAGGCCGTCCGAGAGGTCCAGCAGCTGCTTGAAGTCGGGGTGGTGCCCATCGGGGGGCAGCTCGGCGCCGATGATGGCGTGGAGGCGCTCCACGCGGAGCCCCGCGTAGTAGTCGCGCTTGGAGCCGTCGAACTTGATGATGTCGTCGATCTCCGCGCCGGACTCGGTGTCACGGTAGGTGGCGATGTAGACCACGGAAGCCTTGAAGGCCTCGGGCTTCTTAGCCTGGTCGATCCGCACGAGGATGCAGGCGGCGTGGACGCCCGCGCCGAAGGCTGCTGCAGCGACGACGCCGGGAGGGGTGAAGGACATGGAAATCTCCTAGGAGGCAGCCGGGATGGGCTGGAAGGTCGTGATGGGGGTCGCGTTGATGATTCGGACGGTGCGCTCGGACCAGGTCTCCTTGCCCGAGGCGATCTTCTTGTTGCAGAGCTTGTCCCGCAGCTGGGCGAAGTAGTCCGCCTTCATGCGGGCCAGCGTGGGGCCGTTGGCGCCGGGGAGCAGATGCCCGGCCTTGAAGCAGTAGGAGCGCAGGGCGTCCCGATTGATGCCGAAGGCGCCGACGAGCTGGGTCAACGCCGCGTACTGCTCGGGGCTGATGCCTCCGGAGGCCTCGTCGGTGTCGGGGTCCATGTCGTCGACGAAGTCCGCGGCCGCGGC
>JFJP01012471.1_pt1 | contig 10455 bp, 9 predicted proteins | sample 431651 | NCBI WGS metagenome assembly JFJP01 (sample SAMN02602958, study PRJNA72255) | Microbial mat metagenome, whole genome shotgun sequencing project. | biome: fresh water; feature: sink hole; material: water; isolation source: purple microbial (photo- and chemosynthetic) mats found in... | reverse complement strand
CTCTCGGGTTATCCTTGATTTCTTCATCGGAAGCCACGATCGGCTTCTTATTGATAATTTTTACGACGGCTTTGCGTTCCTCTTCATAAATTCTTTCGTAAGGCGGATTAAAGATATCTTTGCTTTGTTCACGAAAGAAATCCTTGACAATGCGATCCTCCAACGAGTGGAAGGAGATGACGGCACATCGCCCGCCTGGCTTTAGGTTGGATACTGCCTGCGGAAGCACATTCTCCACCGATGACAATTCCTCGTTGACGGCGATGCGCAATGCTTGAAAAGTTTGGGTGGCAGGGTGGACGCGGTCACCGCGTCGGGGGGATGCTTTTTCGATGACAGCAACCAGCTCACGGGTAGTGCGAAGCGGTCTGCTCATCACAATGGCACGCGCAATCTTTCTCGAGTCGCGGTCTTCGCCGTAGCGAAAGATCAAATCTGCGAGGTCTTTTTCAGCATAGGTATTAACAATGTCCTCCGCGCTCTGGAATGCGCGAGGTCCAAAACGCATATCCAGCGGACCGTCCTGCATAAACGAAAATCCGCGTTCGGCGTTGTCAAACTGCATGGACGACGCGCCAAGGTCAAGCACGATGCCATCCACTGCGCCCCATTGCAGCGCGGCAAGCTGTTGTGTGAGGGTGGTGTAGGAGGCTTGCACGAGATGTGTACGTCCGCCTTCGGCGTAAGGAGCCAAGGTCTCACGAGAAAGCGCCAGCGCGGCGCGCAAGCCTCCAAGATCCCGCGAGCGTGACCGCCCGCGCCCAGAGTGCCATCTACATAACGACCACCGCGTTGGGGTTGCAGTGCGTGTATAATCTCTTTGTAAAGTACAGGTATGTGCTGCATAACTAGTCAACTAGTCGCTAGTCAACTAGTCTTTGAAAGATCAAGCGCCGAGAAGCGCGCGTTATTGGCTTCGGTGTCTTGCACTTGAGTCATTTGCTCGGTCCACAGGGTAGGTGTCCACACTTCAAAGTATTCGCCCTGCCCCGCCACAATCAGCTCACCGTTTTCGATGCCGAGGAAGGCGCGCAGGTTTTGTGGCACAAGAATACGCCCAATCTTATCCGCTTCAACGGGATAGGCATTGGCAAGGATCAAGCGCCGCAGAAGACGCGCGGTCGGGTCAGCCAGGTTCATGGCTTCGATACGTTCATAGACCTGTTTGAAATAGGTCTCGGTCATCACCATCAGACACTTATCGAAACCTTGCGTGATGAAAGCGCCACCTTCCAACAAATCACGAAAGCGCGCCGGAATCATCAGGCGACCCTTATCATCGAGATTGTGTTGGAATTGACCTAAGAACATTTGTGCTACTTATCCTTTTAATGCGACGAACGCCGGATACACCGGCGCCCGTCTACCACTTTCTACCACTTATTACCACATTATACAGGTTTATGGACAAAAATCAAGTCAAATACATGGTTGTTTCATTGCCATACAATATCCACCAATAGTCAGGTATCAATAAATATGCAAAACTCCCCCACCTTCACCCTGCTCGAAGCCAAAAACTGGCACGATTACGAACTACTTGATTCAGGCGATGGACTCAAATTGGAACGCTTCGGAAAATATATTTTCGCGCGTCCTGAGTCACAAGCCATGTGGAGCCGATCTCTACAGCAAAAAGATTGGGATGCCGCGCACGCAGTCTTTCAACCCAGTGCCGAGGAAAGCGGCGGGCATTGGATGGAGAAAAAGAAGCTACCCGATAAATGGGAGATGAGATATCCGCTTCCCAAAATCGGCGAAATAAAATTTGAGGTGATGACGACACCCGGGCGGCACCTGGGCGTCTTCCCCGAGGTTGCTTCGCACTGGGACTTTATGGCTGATCTCGTCCAAAAAGCGAATCGACCCGTGAAGGTTCTCAACCTATTTGGATATACCGGATTGGCATCCCTTGCGGCGGCGGCGGCAGGCGCACAAGTAACCCACGTAGATGCATCCAAAAAGTCGGTGGGGTGGGCGCGTGAAAATCAAATCTTGTCTGGATTAAACGAAAAGCCCATCCGCTGGATTGTAGAGGATGCGGTCAAATACATGCAGCGTGAGGAAAAGCGCGGCGTAAAATACGACGGCATCATGCTCGACCCGCCAAAATTTGGGCGCGGACCCAAAGGCGAAGTATGGGAGGTGTATAAATCCCTACCGAATTTGTTCGAGATCTGCCGCGCCTGTCTGAGCGATCATCCGCTCTTTGTGATTACCACCCTGTACGCGGTACGCGCCTCTGCTATTCACGTAGCACAGGCGCTGGACGAGATGATGAAAAAGCACAAAGGAAATATAGACAGCGGCGAACTGGTCACCCGCGAGACAAGCGGAAACCGTTTACTGTCACAAGCAGTTTACGCAAGATGGTGGGCTGAGTAAACAAAATAACCGTCTCGCAGATTTAAGAAAATCTGCGAGACGGTTATTTTTTATTGAGTGAGCACAGCCCAAAACTTCCATCAGCAAGCTGATGGAGTCCAAACATTATTATTCAGATTGTCGTATGCGCGAACCGCAGGTACGGCAGAAACGATCTCCGCCGCGCGCACGCGCACCGCACTGGGCGCAGTACACCCCACTTTCACTTTCCTCATGCTCTGCGCGCCTGCGGCGGGACTTCTTCGAGCCAGAGCGCCCCGATTGACGATAATACAGCAGTCCACCCACAATCATAATCACGCCAAAGCCACCGATCACGTAGGGAAGATAATTATTTAACGAAACGCGCCCGGGGGTATCTTCATCCACCACCACAGGCTGAATTTCAAGCTGTGACACGCTCAATGAATCTGACGGCTTCTGGTAACTCAAGTCAAAGACAAGCGACTCGCCGGCAGGAACAGCCCCAATATCAGAAAAATAATATTGCATATTGTCTGTATGAACGCCATCATCCTGCAACGGAAGGGATGACTTGAACTCTGCTGAATCAAATGGCTGCTGGAAAACAACTCCAAAGTTTGCCACGTCATAATCGCTTAACCAGTGATAGGAATACGAACGCAGTTTGCCATCTTTTTTCAGGCTGGGGTCATAATACTCAATCTGCACAGCGGGACCTGACACCTTGATTGAAATTACAAGCCAGTTGCCATCTGGCTTTGTGGAATAGTCAACACCCTGATCTGAAACCGAATCACTGGACGCGCCAACCGCGACCGTATGCAGCACCGCATCCGCTGAAATACGCATGTCCAATTGAGCAGGAAACGCAGTATCTTCAGAAAGCGTAATGTAATTAATGACAAGCATATCCGCCTTGTCATATTCGGGCCACAGGCTTACATTGACAGATTGAATTGCAATTTCATCCTGCGCGAACGCAAAAGAGGGAAACACAAACAGCGTTGCCATTAGAAAAGATAAAAACCACTTACGCATATTGAAACCTCCGAAATTAAGAGTTTCTTTTATCTTACCATGCGCGGCATATTTAAAACAAAAAGGGAAAGAGGGTTGAGCCTCTTTCCCTTTTTACTTACTTTAATGCTGATTTACTCAGCAGGCTTTGTGGGGGAAACACCAGTTGTGATGGAACCATCAAGCAAACCGGCGTTGATTTCTTCCATGGCAGCCTTGACTTCGGCAGGAACATCGCCTTCAAGATCGTGGAAAGGAGCATAGCCAGCCTGACCAACAAAGTTACCAGATTCGATTGAGCCGTCTTTCGCGAGGGCAGCCAATTCAGCAACACCGGGGGTGATGAGTTTCATGGCGCTGGAGAGCATACGAGGAGCAGCTTCGGGGAGGGTCAGGTATTGGTCAGCATCTACGCCGATGGCGTATTTACCAGCCTGGGCGGCGGCAGTAATGGCGCCGTTACCGGTGAGACCACCGCAACCAAAGACCGCGTCTGCGCCGTTGTCCATCATGGCTTTGGCGGTTTGGGCGCCCCATTCAGGATCGGTGAAGGTCTTGTCGAAGCCCACATCGCTGTGGTACACAACCTGAACTTCGGTGGTGGTGGCGTTCATGCCATCAGCATAAGCGGCGCCGGCTTTGTAGCCTTCGCCAAAGCGCCAAACGGGAGGAACCACATCGGTACCGCAAACAGCGCCGATGACATGGCTTTCAGACATCATTGAGGCGAGCGCGCCAACGAGGAAGCCAGCGTTGTCTTCGGGGAAGTTCAAGCCGGTCAGGTTGGCAATATCGTCAGCGGTGTCTTCGGTGTAGGGCCATTCCTGGAACTGATCTACGCCGACGAAATTAATTTCGGGGTAGGTCTTCGCAGCGGCGGCGGTTGCTTCACCAAGACCGAAACCAACGGTTACGACCACATCAAAACCAGCATCACCAAAGGTGGCGATGTTCTTGGCATAATCTTTGGCATCGGAGGTCTCGATGAATTGAACGAGATCAGCCACACCGTCTGCATTGGACTGCTGAACGCCTTCCCAAGCTGACTGGTTGAAGGATTTGTCATTGACTTTACCCACATCGGTTACGAGACCAACGCAGAATACTTCTTCTTTAACGCAGTCGTCAAGAGTTACCTCGGCGGCGGGCGCTTCGGTAGCGGCAGGCGCTTCAGTGGCGGCAGGCGCTTCGGCAGCAGGTGCTTCAGCGGCAGGCGCTTCGGTGGCAGGCGCGCCACAAGCCGCGAGGACCATCGAAGCGACGATCAACAGGGCCATAACAAAGTACAGTTTTTTCATTTTTCTTCTCCTAGAAGAGTAAGGGTTTACGACTTGCTACTATTACGAGCAGAGCCATACGACTCGGCAAGTATAAATCCGATTTTTTTATTGTGCAAGCCTGAACAAAATCAGGGTCATGGTATTGCAACGCCAGCATTTTTAACCATGAAAAACACAGAACGCACGTATTTTGATCTGTTCACGCCTTTCGTGTTAATTCTGCACCATAAAATTAAGGCTTTTCAAGGGCTACTCCCGTTTCGACTGTCCCAGTCCAGAGCGCCAAAAGCAAAGCGTCCATTTCGTGGGTCAAATTTTCTGGAAATTTCTGATTAATAGGCACATAGCCGATTTTGCTTCTCCCTGACTCATAGGTGCTGCCTTGTTTGAGAAGGCGAAGTACATTCTGGACCTCGAAACTGGCACTCCCCAAAATGGATGTGACTACGCCCGAGCCTAATTCTGCCAATGCCGCCTTTTGGTCGCGTTCTGTTCCAATAGATTTGCTGCCTGCCTGAGCCGCAGCGCGCAACGCCCCCTCGCCCGTCTCTCTGCCTGCCGCAAAGATCACATCTGCCCCGCGTTGAATCAGTCCTGTAGCTGTATCATATCCCCAGTCTTCATCAAGGAATAGTTTGTCCCGGTCTCCGTCATCACGATAGACAATTTGAGCCTTCACAGTTTGCCCGGTCAACTGATTTGTGAACGCCACGCCCGCGCGGAAGCCTTCGCAATAGCGCCACATCGAGTCAATGCCTGAAGTCTCACATACTGCGCCGACGATTTGCGTCTCGGAAATACGCGCTGCCAACGCGCCGCCGAGGAATCCCATTTGGTCTTCAGGGAATGTGACGGGAATGAAGTTGGGGCGGGACTCGTCGTCGGGTTGGTTGATGCCGACGAAGACAGAATCAGGATTCAGGTCGGCGGCGCGAAGCGTTTTGTCGCGTAAGGCAGAACCAACGGTCACGATCACGTCGAATCCAAAATCGACAAAATAGGTGATGTTCTTTTCGTAATCGCGCGAATCCACCGATTCGATGAATTCGATTTGGTCAACGATGCCGTCGGCTTGCGCCTGCTCCAGCCCTGCCCAAGTATCCTGATTTATGCCGTGATCTTGAATGCCTTGCGAATCGGTCACGAGCGCTGCGCAAAAGACATCTTCCTGAAAACAACTTGACGATGGCGCGCAGGCTGAAAGAATAAACGCAAAGGACACAAAGCACATCAAGAAAAAACCTTTGTGTCCTTCGTGTTTAAAGCCTTTTTTCATCCTTCAGTCGTTGCCTCGCCGCGTCTGACGCCAAGCATCAGCCAAAGGGCGATCATCATAAAAACGGGCGCAATGAGCATGATGACGTTGAAGTTGTTGCCCGTGAGTTGGATTGCCCAGCCGTTGAGGTTGGGACCGATAATGGCAGAGAAGGTGGAGAACAAATAATACAACCCTGTAAACGTGCCGATGCGCGCCGCGCTGGTCAAATCTACAATCATGGGCAGTGAGTTGATGTTGACAAATGCCCAGGCTGCGCCTGCAACAATAAGAAAGACGCCGGCAAGCGTGAGCATGCGCGTGCCACCCGCGACAAGCGGAATGCCAACCAATGGCAGGGGCGCAATGCCAGTCAGCAGGGCGCTGGCAGGCGTAACGTAAAGCAGGACCAGCATAAGCGAAATGGTAACCAAGCCAATCGAGATGGTGGTGCGGCGTCCGATTTTGCCGGCGAGAAAGCCGGATGGAATGGCGAATAAAACAAAGAACAAGGGAAGCACAGAAAGCAGAGTCGCGCCATCACCCTCATTCAAGCCGAGATGGTTTTTGGCGTAGAGCGTAAAGAAGGTGTCTACAGCCGAGTAACCGATAAACCAAAAGAAAATGGCAAAGAGAATGCGGAGTCCGCTTTTGTCTTCGCTGGTCATTACTTCACGCAGGCTTGCCAAAATACCGGGTTGCGCAGAGAGTTCGGTCTGCTCGTATTCCTTTGGTTCTTCGATGAAGAGATAAACGATGAGCGCGGCAACTAAGACAAGTCCTGAACCAAGCCAGAAGGGGAAGCTGGGGTTCATCTTGTAGAGAATGCCACCGGTCTGCAAGGCGATGATGGCGCCGACGCCGCCCATGAAATTAATCACACCGTTTGCTTGCGAGCGGAATTGGGATGGGGTGATATCGGGCATGAGGGCGACGACGGGCGTGCGCCAAATGGCAGCGCTCAATAAAAGAGTGCTGGTGCAAGCCACAAACAGCGGAAGGATCGCTGCGACGGGAATTAGCCCAAACGCAAAGGCGCTGATCGGCGCGCCAATGAGGATGAAGGGAATACGCCGCCCAAGCGGGGTGCGGACTCTGTCTGACCAGGCGCTGGAAAACGGCTGGATAAACAACGCTGCAATGTTGTCGAGTGTCATGAAGAATCCAACCATGACGGGGGAGAGACCAAATTTTTCCGATAGAAAGATGGGAACAAAGGCGTTGTATACCCCCCAAATAACACTGACACCAAAAAAGCCAAAGCCGAGCAGGAAGGTTTTGCCGTAGTTGAGTCTGGACATAGGATACCTCATTGATGGTTTGAAGGGTTGCAAGTTGCGGGTCAAAAGTCAAAGGTCAGGTTCACTCGACTTTCGACTTTAGACTTTCGACAAATTTTTTATCTTCCTTTGTTAAATTAGCTTTCTCCAACATATCCGGTCTTTTTTTAAACGTCCGCAGTAACGCCTGTTCTCTTCGCCATTTGTCTATTTTGGCGTGGGCGCCTGTCAGTAAGACATCGGGAATTTTCCAGCCGCGAAATTCGGGCGGGCGGGTGTAGTGCGGATATTCAAGCAAGCCCATGGCGTGGGAGTCATCCTGCGCGCCGGTGGGGTCGCCCAATACATCGGGGAGCAAACGCGCGATGGCGTCGATCAGAATCAAGGCGGGCAATTCGCCGCCGGTCAGCACATAGTCGCCGATGGAGATTTCATCAGTGACCAGATGTTCGCGGATGCGCTCGTCAATGCCTTCGTAACGTCCGCAAAGTAAAATGATGCGCGCGTGCTGCGAAAGTTCCTGGGCGATACTTTGGTTGAAGACTCGTCCCTGTGGGGTGAGTAAAATGATCGGGATGGTGGAATCAGGCTGGGGCGGAGATTCGACTTCTCCTTGCCCTTCGACTTCACTCAGGGCGGAGGACAATCCCAAAACGGTTTCAATGGCTTCGAAAATAGGCTCGGGCTTCATCACCATTCCGCCGCCGCCGCCATAGGGGGTGTCGTCTGTGGTGTGGTGTTTGTCGTGGGTGTAGTCACGGATATTGTGAACACGCACGTGGATCAGTCCCCGCTCGCGGGCGCGTTTCATAATACTGTTATCGAGATAAGGGGGAAATATTTCGGGCAGGAGTGTGAAGACCTCAAATTGCATGAGGTGATTCTAGCATAGAAACAGCGCCAACAGATTGAACGAAAAACCTCGTGTCGTGAGTATAATCGCGGAAGTTTGCCATCAAAGCGCCCCAGGAGTTTCAAGTGAATAATTATGTTGCCCTCGTCATCACCTTTGTTCTTTCATTGGCATTTTTACGTCTCATGGATTTCATCGCCCAGCGCGGCTGGATGGACAGCAGGATGAGTCGCAAAGTCATCCACATCGGGACGGGACCGCTCTTCGTGCTATGCTGGCTGTTGTTCAACGACGCGCCCGAAGCGCGCTGGCTGGCGGCGCTGGTTCCGTTTTCGATCACTGTTCAATTTGCGCTGATTGGGCTGGGCGTGATGAAGGATGAGGCGTCGGTCAAGGCGATGTCGCGCACGGGCGACCCGAAGGAAATTTTGCGCGGACCCCTTTTTTACGGGATGATGTTCGTAGCGCTAACCCTGATCTTCTGGAAGGATTCCCCCGTTGGCATTGTGGCGCTGATGATGCTGTGCGGCGGCGATGGTATTGCAGATATGGTTGGGCGGAACATCAAATCTCCAAAACTCTCGTGGAGTCTCGAAAAATCCATCGCAGGTTCGATTGGCGTCTTCGTCGGCGGCTGGATTCTCTCTGCGGCGATTCTGTTCGTTTATGTAAACGCGGGAGTTTTCTCTGCGCCGATCACCTCTTATTTAATGCCGCTGACATGGATTGCGCTTGGCGTAACATTGGTCGAGTCGCTGCCATTTAAGGATGTGGATAACGTCACAGCGACAATTATCGCTGCTGTGATGGGATATTTTATGTTTTGATATAATTCCATCCTCACAGAGTAAAAGGAACAATATGCGAAATAAATTCCTCGGAACAGGTCAGCAGGGTTTCAATATTATCCGCAAATTGCGAGTCGCGTTTTCAGGACTTCGTTACGCCGTCCTGAACGAGTCTTCTGTTGCCATCGAAATCGCCCTGTCGGCTTTGGTGCTGGCGGGATGTTTTTATTACCGCCAGTGGCTCGACTTCAGCATCGTGCTCGTTGCCAGCGGATTGATGCTGGTCACGGAAATGGTCAATACCGCCATCGAGGGGCTTTGCGATTTCGTGGAACCAGGTCATAACGAGAAGATTGGCATCATCAAAGACGTTGCCTCTGCCGCCGTGGGAATCAGCATTCTAATTTGGAGCGTCACCCTGTTGATGGAGGTCGTCCGCTTATGGCAGGGGATGAGGTAGCCAGAAAACATCATCGCGTGGCGCAGACAAATACCCAAATCAACCCGCGCGTAAAAAAGTGACAGGACGTTTTCAGACTTCCGGGTTTTCAAGAACTCGGAAGTTTTTTATTATCCGCTCCTCGCGCTTGACCCAGGACATTTCTTTCACATCCCGCCGCGCCTGAGCGCCGAGCGCAGCCCTGCGCGGCTCCTCCGCCAGCAAAGACTCAATCTCCAACCTCCATTTACCAATCTCCCCAGGCTCACACAAAACCGCATTCCCCTCATTCAACACCTCGCGGATCGAAGGCAAATCTGCCGAGACAATCGCCCGCCCCGAAGCCATGTACTCGAACATCTTCATCGGGTTGATGACCTCGGCGATGTCCTGCCCGCTTGAAGCCGAAATCGAACGGCTGTACGGCATGAGCAAAACATCCGCAGCCGCCTGATACAGCGGGATGACCTCGTGCTTCACAAAACCCGTCATGGTCACGTTGGACATTTTCGCGTCAGTTAGTTTGCCGCGCCAAAAATCCACCAGATCAGGCGTGCCGCCCACCCACAAAAAATTCACCAGCGGCATTTGCTTTGCGAGTTCAAACAGCAAGTCCGCGCCGCGCCCAGGGTAAATGTGACCCGTAAAGCCAACCGTCAAACCCTCTTTTAGATTCAAACGCTGACGCGCCTCGACGGGACTCGGCAGACCCGCATACTTTTCCAACTCCACGCCGTTGGGCGCCACGAGCAGCGATTGATCCTCAAACTGGAGGCTGGTCGAGCGTTCTAAAGCCTTTCTCAACGCCGAAACCGTGACTGTCATTAATTTACGCCCAGGTCGTTGCCAAAATTGTTTGAGCCACCACGCGCCATTGCCCGCCACATCCGCGTGCATTTCGAGGACGACGGGGTCGCGCCGCCTGAGCGCAAACACAGCGGATTGCGGCAGCCAGGTGTAGATTAAATCCGCGCCAAATTTCTCGGCGGCATGTTGGGCGCGGATGACAAAGTCGAGGCGGCGAAAAAGCCGAATGGACGGAATCAGGTCGAGGGGCGGGGCGGTTTGCAATCCGTAATGGGTAATTAGTGATTGGTAATTGACAGGTTCCGCTTCCTTCGGCGCGAACATCCGCACCTCGTGCCCCAGTTGAATCAACGCCTGGGCGACCTTCATCGCCTGAATCGAGTTGGC
>JFJP01011358.1_pt1 | contig 10455 bp, 7 predicted proteins | sample 431651 | NCBI WGS metagenome assembly JFJP01 (sample SAMN02602958, study PRJNA72255) | Microbial mat metagenome, whole genome shotgun sequencing project. | biome: fresh water; feature: sink hole; material: water; isolation source: purple microbial (photo- and chemosynthetic) mats found in... | reverse complement strand
TTAGAGCAACTGCAAATTGACTGCTACCCTACATTAGATGACGCGGAACGCATGAAGGCAGCCCATTTTCTGAGCCATTGCCGCGTCTTTCCCGAAGGTAATTTCATCGCCCTAGACGGTGAGCGCGTGGTCGGCCTGGGGTCGGGCTTCTTTATAAACTTTGATTTTGAACACACCGACCACACCTTTATTGAGGTGATTGCTCACGGCTATTTTACCAACCATGACCTTAACGGCGATTATTATTACGGGGCGGATATTAGTGTTCACCCCGATTATCGCGGGCATGGCATTGGCGGCATGTTGTATGAGGCGCGCAAGGGCGTGGTAAAGCAATATAACAAAAAGGGCATTGTGGCGGGGGGCGCGCTGCCAGGTTATGTACGTTATAAAGGGAAGTTGACGATTCCTGAATATGTGGCTAAAGTGGTGGCGGGGGAGTTGTTTGATAGCACGCTGAGTTTCCAACTGAAAAATGGCTTTGTCGTAAAGGGTTTGTTAGAGAATTATATGAATGATTCATCTCATGACAATTGGGGAACGTTGATTGTGTGGGCAAATCCGTTGTATCGGGCTGAATAAACGCAACCCTCACAGCTTTTTGAAAGCTGTGAGGGTTTTTACTATTGAGGAAAAAAATGAAACTGTATCTTAATATTTTAGGGCGTATTTTAGCCTTAGCCAGTTTGTGGGCTATGGGTGGCTACATGTTTGGGTCATCGTTGGAAACAATTGGTTATAACAACTACCCTTGGAGTACCATTTTAGCCGCGCTGAATATCATTTTTGGCATGATACTATTCAGAAATATGATAAGTTACCCTTCCATTGACCGTGCTTTTTTTAAGGGAGCAACTTCATACGAACCAGGTTACATTATCGTAAGAGGCTTATGGCTTTTGCCTTTAGTGGGAGTCATTGTCGGGGCCTCCATGTGGTTTTGGGCGACTGTTTTGCGACTGCTCTTTAGTAAATAATAAATGGTAACTGTTCATGATGTCGCCCTCAGCGGTGGTGCTGTAAAAAGCCAACCCTATCCCAAAAAGTAATAAGATATGTTGCCAAGTCGAGCCATTCACAGGATTAGGCTGCTGATGGTAAAAAAAAGCAATGGTCATCCATGTTAAAATAAAAAATAAGCCTGTTCCCAAACAGATTATAAATGGAAACAGTGAAGTAAAGAGTCTTTGTGGGCGCGTCATTTTACCTAAAGGCATCACATAATAGTTGCCCCATTGATATTGGGATGGCTTGCCAATGATGCGATAAGCTAACACATGCAACAATTCATGCGGCATAAGATAATAGCCGCCAAGTTTTTGAAGTACTATTTTTTTCTTCATAGAATCGTTATCCTAATCATCAGTCCACAAAAAGGTGCGGCTGTCACTGCGACGGGACAACTCCACTTTGGGCGCGGTGGTATTGCCTTCGCAATGGCTGCCCTCTTTCGCTGCGATGCCCACCTGCCAACTTAAATCGGGGCCATATTTGCGGTTAGCCAGCCAAACTTTGGCTTGGCCTAACACATAGCTGGAGTCACTCAGCCAAATAATCTCAAACCCCTGACGATGTTTAATAAAAATGGCATAACATTGGTCATCCGTCAATTTGACCGAGTTTTTCCATTGTAAGGTAATCTCTTTGGAGGCTGCCGCCGCAAATTGGTCTGGGGGCTGGAGTAAGAGGGGCGCGGGTAAAAGCGCGACAGGAGTCACTTTAGCGTTAGGCGTGGGAGAAATAATGGGGGTGGCAGTTTCAGGGGGCGCGAGAATTTCAAATTGTTGTGGCGCGGAGAGGGTGAGGCGGTCATATTTGCCCAACCGATTCCGCACCTCCACGCTGACTAACCATGTGTAATTTCCCGCAACAATAGCTTCAGACAGCACTAACGCGGGAGTCATGGCAGGCCATTCCCAGGTATGCCGTTGATTATCTTTCACCGTGACCAAAAACCGTTCATCTGCCGCTAAAGCCTCCGCCCAACGCCATTTGAAGGTAATTGTTTCACCCGCCGCAAAACTTTGTTGTGCTTGAGGTTCTAATAAAACGGGCGGTTCGTCGGCCTGTGGCACCACATTTGGCAAGGGGGTTTCAGCCTCATCGGTTGAGGGCGCGGCAGTAGGGGTTACTGTAGAGGATTTGGGGGTAATTTTCACGATGGCCGTTTCTAATGATTTCACCTCGGCGGGGATAACCTCCGCAAGGACAGGCGTAATTGTTGCTAACCCCGTTGAACTCTCTCTCATTAAAATCCCCACGCCTAAAAAAAATAAGCAGCCAATGAAAAGCGCGCTTGCCGCTACGCCATACCACAGCACGGCGGGGCGGCGAGGGGTGCTGGTATTAACGGCCTGCCAAAAGGCTTGCGCCAATGCCCCCGCCGTTGAATAACGGTCAGTGACTTTTTTGGCGAGGGCTTTTTCGACCACCTTCTCTATATTTGCAGGAATTTTGGGGTTAAATTGGCGCAACGGCGGCGGCGGTTGATGCACATGTTGATACAATACCGCTAAAATTTGGCTGGTGTCGCCTTGAAAAGGAGGTCGTCCCGCTAACATTTCATATAAGACAATCCCTAGTGCATAAATATCGCTGGCAGGGCCAACATCTAACCCCTGCGCCTGTTCAGGGGACATGTAGGCGGGCGTGCCAGGCTGCTCACCAGGGCGGGTGAGGGTGGTGGCTTGAGCGACTTTTGCCACGCCAAAATCGGCTAACATGGCCTGCCCACTTTTGCTCAACAAAATGTTAGAGGGCTTAATATCACGATGTACCACGCCCTGTTTATGGGCATAATCCAGGGCTGCCGCGACTTGGGTCATGACTTGGGCGATTTGTGACAACGTGAGTTTATTGGGCTTGGCATATTCAGCCAATGAACCGCCATCAATCCAATCCATGACAAAAAATGTCGTGCCATCTTTCAGCCGTTTATAATCACGAATAGGGACAATATGGGCATGTTGTAATACTTTGGCATTTTGAGCCTCGCGCAAAAAACGCTCGGTGAACTCCGCCTGATTTTGCAAGTGAGGTAATAACACTTTCATGGCGAAAACTTGCTTTTGCGGGTCTTGCACCAGATAAATCTTTGCCATGCCACCACTGCCAATCGGCTTAATGACCCGATAATTGCCAATTGTTTGACCACTTAAATCTTCAGTAAACAAACCTTTGCTCCTGCTGCCAAAGCAACCCTAAATGTTAGTGGTAAGTAGTACCCTGTTCATTTAGTTTTTGTAGCATCAATCAGCCATTATAGCCTTATAATGGCTACTGTAAAAATTAAATGAACAATGTAGTAGGTAAGCATAAATTCTATGGCAGCCCTTATAAGGGCTAAAAATAGTCCGCAAAATTTTTGCTTAGGTACTTATATTGTAACCCAAAAAGCACGTTAATGAAAATTGCCGCCTGTAAACCTGATGTAAGTAGGCGAGCATAAATTTTACGGAAGCCATTATAAGGCTTAAAGCCTTATAATGGCTAAAACATGCCGCAAAACTTTTGCTTGGGTACTTACTAGTGTCTTGTCAAGTGTGATTTGAAGTCACCTGATGACTATACAAATCACACTTGACGAGACACTAGCGGCTAAAATCACTTAACAATAAAGGTATCTCCATCTCCGCCGCCGTCAGTCCGCCATGATGCCCATAAAAAGTTTGCTCAAATCGCTCGGCTTCATACCACCAAACTGACTCATGGGGATAAGGCAGAATCACCAAATTGCCGACTCGTTGCAAAAAGGCCGCCGAGACGGCCTGTGAGCCAAAGTACCCTTCCTTAATTAAATCTGCCACCAAACAGACTTCGGCTTGCCCCGCCAGCCGTGTGGCTAAAAAATGGTGTGCCTCGACTAATTTCTCTGCTTTAATATAAAGAAACATATCGCGCGGCGACCCCGCAGGAATGAGTTTGCGCCCATGCCGATTGGTTTTAATAAACTCCTCAATGCCTGCAAAGCGCGGGTCAAGGTTCAAGTAAACGGTAGTTTTAGGGTTAACCTCCACTTGACCATGGTCAGCCGTCAAAACGAGTAAGGTGTTGTCCAGTTTTCCCTGTAAGGGTTGATAAAAAAGGCGTTCCATTGTCAGCAAAAAAGTATCAATCTCCGCCGTTAATTGGGGTGAATTGGGGCCATAATCATGACAAATCGTATCCAATGTGGGGTAATAAAAAAAGTAATAGGCGGGTGTTTGCCGTGTGAGTAATGATAACCGCAAATTCACTAATGCTTCTGGCAATGTTTTGTAAGGAATAATTTCATGCGCCCCACGCTGCACATATTGCGAATAGGTGGATTTTATCAATGAGCTAGGCTGTATTAGGGTGGAGGTAATGCCTTGTTGCATTAAGGTATAATACAAAGTACTTGGCGGTGGGTAGAGGTCAAACGGCGAAACCCGCAGTTGTTGCAACGTTTCCGCCGATTTATCCCCTGAAAAGGAGAACATGAAGGGCGTTATCATGTCGTCCAAAGTGGGGTCGTACATGTGCCATTCATACAGCCCACTTTGCCCCACCGCCTGCCCCGTGTGCATACAAGTGACATGCGCGGTGGTAGTGGAGGGGAATTGCGAAGTGATTTTGGCGGGTTGGCTAAATTGTTGCAAAAAGGGGTATTGGTCGCGATAGGGTTCAAAAAATCGCCAGCCAAAGGCATCAATAAACATGAATATAACGGTATCATACTGCCCCGCAAATCGCCCCAAAAGTTCTGGAGCCAGGGCGGGCTGCCCCTGCCCCGTCAACCAATATTGAATCGTGGCGGGTAAATCGGCAAAGCAATAACCATCATAGCGCGGTTTGATAAAGCGGGAAGTGAGCATGATAAATTAGGAATTAGGAATTAGGAATTAAAAACGTGAAGCAATTTTTAATTCCTAATTCCTAATTTTTAATTCCTAATTCCTATTTCCCCAACACCGAGGCCAACAAGGCCATGCGGATATACATGCCATTTTTGACTTGGCGGAAATAGGCGGCGCGGGGGTCATTATCTACCGCATAATGAATTTCGCCCACGCGGGGCAACGGGTGCATCACCACCATTTTTTGCTTGGCTTGGCTCATAATTTCGGGGGTAATTTCGTAATGTCCCTTTACTTCCTCATATTGTGCCAAATCAGTGAAACGTTCTTTTTGCACCCGCGTTACATACAACACATCAGCATTTTTTATCACATCGGCCACATCATGGGTTTCGCGCACATCAATTTTATGGTCAATCACTTCATTCATGAGCGTAAGCGGTAAGCGCAAAATCTCTGGCGACACAAAACGTAAGCTCACGTTGTAATGCATGAGCAACTTGGTCAACGAGTGAACGGTGCGCCCATTACGCAAATCGCCCACCATCGCCACCTTTAGCCCCTCTAGCGTCCCCAACTCTTCCCAAATTGTGAACAAATCTAACAAAGCCTGTGTGGGATGCTCACCCGCGCCGTCACCCGCGTTAATGATGGGAACATGGGCATATTCCGCCGCCACATGCGCCGAGCCAACATCAGGGTGACGTAATACAATGACATCGGCATATTGCTCCAATGTCCGTACCGTATCGGCAAGGGTCTCACCCTTGCTAACCGAGCTAAATTGTACACCTTGCGTAATGGGAATGACACTGCCGCCCAAACGCTCCATGGCCGCAATAAAGGAGGAACTCGTGCGCGTGCTGGGTTCATAAAAGAGACAGGCCAACACCCGCCCCTTGAGTAAATCATTTCCATTTTGCGCCTCCACCATTTGGCGCATCTCATGGGCGCGGGCAAAAATATACTCTAATTTCGCGGGGTCAAACTGGGTGACTGAAATAATATCTTGATTAATAAAACTATTGACTAACAAGGTTATTTCCTTCAATTTCTTAGCGTCTTTGCGCCTCTGCGTTAAAATTTTAATGCAGAAGCGCAAAGACGCTAAGGTGTAAAAGCCTTCACATAGAAAGACGCTGAACAAAAATCAGCGTCTTGGCTTAGAAAAATTACAATTCTGACCTCTACTGCTTTTCTTTAGTAGCGATTATAAGGCTTTGAGCCTTATAATCGCTGATTAAAACTGTATTACTAACCCTCTAACAGCAAGGCTTCAGGGTCTTCCATCAATTCCTTAATCCGCACCAAAAAGCGCACCGCTTCACTGCCATCAATGATACGGTGGTCGTAACTCATCGCAACATACATCATGGGGCGAATAACGACTTCCCCTTTCAAGGCAATGGGACGCTCTTCAATTTTATGCAGCCCTAAAATGCCCACTTGCGGCGGGTTAAGGATGGGCGTACTGAGCAGTGAGCCAAAAACGCCACCATTCGTAATCGTGAATGTACCACCTTGCAAGTCGCCCAATGAAAGGGTATTGGCGCGGGCTTTTTTGGCGAGTTCCACAATATTGTTCTCAATTTGAGCAAAGTTCATGCGGTCAGCCTCACGTAATACTGGCACGACCAACCCTTCCTCTGCGCCCACCGCAATGCCAATATCATAGTAATGTTTAGTTACAATATCGTTGCCCTCAATGGAAGCATTGACCAATGGATAGGCTTTCAGGGCGGCCACGCTGGCCTTCACAAAAAAGGACATGAAACCCAAACGGGCTTTATGTTTCTCAAAAAAGGCATCTTTGCGCCGATTACGCACCGCCATGACCGCGCTCATGTCCACTTCATTAAAGGTGGTCAACATGGCCGCCGTTTGTTGGGCTTCCACCAACCGTTTGGCAATGGTTTGGCGGCGGCGCGACATGCGCGTGCGGGTCTCGCGGGCCGAGGTATCGGGGAAGAACAGGGATGGCACAGTAGGTTGAACTGTGGTCGTAGCTGTTAGACCTGCAAGGTTTTTCAAACCTTGTAGGTCTGGTGTAATTACAGACGCAGGCGCAACTATTGGCGCGGGCGGGGCTTGGTGCGCCGCCACGAATTGTTCCACGTCATTACGTTTAATCCGCCCACCATCACTGCTGCTCACTTCGGCTAAATTCACGCCCTCCGCCTCCGCCACCCGCTTGGCAACGGGCGTGGCTTTGCTCTCGTGAATAACTGACGGCGGCATGGTAGTCGCAGCCACTGCGCCTGGCTCTAGCAAACCTAATACGTCACCAATGCGAACCTCTGCACCTGTGGCTGCCGTAATGCTGGTTAATACGCCTGCTTGCTCCGCCGAAACTTCCAAGTTAATTTTATCGGTTTCTAATTCCACTAAGGTTTCACCTGCCGCTACCGCGTCGCCCGCCTGTTTCTGCCACTTCCCCACCGTAGCCTCCACCACCGACTCGCCTAACGAAGGCACTAGAATTTGTAATGTCATAATTGTCCTTTAAATGGAGTCCAAATCTTTAGATTTGAGTCGGTCAAATCTAAAGATTTGGACTCCAGAATAGCTCTAACCACCATTAAATGCTCGCGCAATGAGTTCTTTTTGATTGACCGCATGCCAGGCCGTTGACCCCTCGGCGGGGCTGGAACGACGCGGCCGACCAATGTAATCTACCGTCCATTTCGCCCCAATGATTTGCCCGACCCGAATTAATTGGGGTTTGAAACTTTCCCAGGCCCCCATGTTTTTCGGCTCTTCTTGCACCCACGTCACTTTCTTTAAGTTGGGATATTCGTCTAACATTTCGCCTAAGACATCACCCATCAAGGGATAAAGTTGTTCGATACGAATAATGGCAATTTCAGGATGTTGAGCATGATATTCACTCGTAACCAAATCGAAATAAATCTTACCACTGCATAACAATACTTGCTTGATTTTTTGGGGATGTTGGCGCGCCTCCACATCATCTAAGAACGGCTGCCAATTATGCTCTACCAAATCGCTTAAGGGCGAGGCCGCTAAAGGTTGGCGTAATAAACTTTTAGGAGTCATGATAATCAAGGGCAACGGGTCTTTCTTCAACAGCAAGGCTTGACGGCGCAACAAATGAAAATATTGTGCCGCAGTCGTACAATTGGCAATCCGCATGTTAATTTCCGCCGCCGATTGTAAGAAACGCTCTAACCGCCCCGTGGAGTGGTCAGGCCCTTGCCCCTCATAACCATGCGGCAACAGCAGCACCAATGAAGGCGTTTGCGCCCATTTTGCAAAGCCCGAAATGACAAATTCATCTAACATGGCCTGCGCCCCGTCAATAAAATCGCCATATTGCCCTTCCCAAATTACCAATTCATTGCCCGCCTGAATGTTATACCCATATTCAAAACCCACCGCCGCATTCTCTGATAACGGACTATTATGGATTTCAAAGGAGGCTGTCGCGTGCGGGAATTTTTGTAACGGCGTAAAAGTTACCCCCGTTACTTGGTCATGTAACACGGCATGGCGGTGGCTAAATGTCCCCCGCCCTACATCCTCACCCGTCAGACGGATGGGGATGCCCGCCGCCAAAATTGAGGCCAACGCGAGAGCCTCGGCTGTTCCCCAATCAATGGTCGCTTCATTATAAGTCTCTAGCGCGCTCTGGCGACGGTCTAACACCCGTTTCAATTTCGCATTAACCGTGAAACCTTCAGGAAATTTCCACAATGAATCATGCCAGGCTTTCAGTTTATCGGCAGGGAGATGGGTGATAACTTTTCTAGCTGTGCCGGGTTCAGGCGAGTCAAGACTAGGTTTAGGAAGCTCCGTTTTCGGCTCAAAGGATTCATAAATCTTCTGTAAGTTATCTATCACGGCTTGCAACTTGGCTTTAGCTTCACCCGCCGTAATGATTCCTTTTTGTATTAGCCGATTAGCCAAAATTTGGCGCACGGTGGGATGTTGGTCAATCTTATCATACATTAGGGGTTGGGTGAAGCGTGGCTCATCCCCTTCATTATGCCCATAGCGACGATAGCCAATCAAATCTATCACAATATCTTTCTGAAATTTTAACATGTAGGCCAATGCCAAACGCGACACCGCAATACAGGCTTCAGGGTCATCAGCATTCACGTGAACAATGGGTATTTCAAAGCCTTTCGCTAAATCACTGGCATATGTGGTGCTACGACTGATGTTATCATCCGTCGTAAAGCCAATTTGATTATTGGCAATAAGGTGCATCGTGCCGCCCACCGTATAGCCAGGCAAGCGGTGCATGTTGAGCGTCTCCGCCACCACCCCTTGCCCTGGAAAAGCGGCATCGCCATGAATGAGAATGGGCAGCGAAATGAGTGGCTCAAAAATAGCTGCGCCAGGTTGGTCAGTGCGGGTGCCAGCGGCGCGCGACATGCCCATGACGACGGGGTTCACATGCTCCAAATGGCTAGGGTTGGGGGCAATCGCTACCACCAATTCTACGTTTTCATTTCTTACAACTGTTCGCACCGCACCGTTATGATATTTAACGTCACCGGTTAAGGCACTCGGCAAGCCTGAGTCGTAATCAATCGGGTCTTTGAACTCAGCCAAAATCTTCACATATTGTTTGCCCAACACATGGGTCAAGACATTCAGCCGCCCACGATGCGCCATGCCGATTAAAATATCACGAATGGTTGATTTATTGACCGTATCGGAAATAATTTGGTTTAACATTGGCACCATCATGTCCAACCCTTCAATGGAAAAACGGGTTTTGCCAACAAACGTCCGATGCAAAAATAGCTCAAAGCCCTCCACATCGGTCAATTCATTCAGCAAAGCCGACTCATCAATAGGGTCTTGTGCTGCCATAAAGTGGCCTGATTCAGCCGCTTGCCGTAACCATTTGCGCTCGGCAGGATTATGCACATGCTCAAAATCGTAGCCAATGGTGGACATGTACACTTGACGTAAGGCTTCAACGGCCTCAGCCGCATTACTCGTCTGTTTAACCAAGGGTCCACCAATGAGGTTGGCGGGCAAATCTCGTAATTCAGCCACCTCCAGGCCATAGTTACTTAATTGTAATGAGGGGTCGCCGAGTCGCGGCGTGCCGAGGGGGTCTAGCTTTGCCGCTAAATGCCCATAATCGCGAATAGCGGTGGCATAATTAACCACCGTAAAAATTTTGGTGGTGCTATCCTCAGTGAGAATCTCAGTCGGTTTGGGGTGGGTCGCCGACGGGGGGGGAGTGGCCCCATTTATTAACGCTGGGGTAATTTGTGCAAAATAAGCCTGAGTACGAGCGTCCACTGATTGAGGATTTTGTTGATATTGCTCATACAATTCTAATACATAGGCTGCGTTAGGGCCGTGAAACTCTTTCCAAATATTGCTCATTTTTATAATTTCTGGTAAATAGTGAGTAGTTATCCGATGGCTAGAGGCAAACGTTACTGACCATACACCAGCAAACTCCTTTGTTTAAACACCTTAGTGCTATAGATTGTAAATCAGCTTAGGCGATTAGACAACTTATTGACCTGGCGCGAAAAAGGTGGGCAGGGACAAGCTCTGCCCCTACGAAAATCATTAAATCGGTATAATGTCTATTCCCGTTGAGTTACGTAAACAACTTTATCAAGATGAAGGCCGACATTGTGGT
>JFJP01029823.1_pt1 | contig 10456 bp, 7 predicted proteins | sample 431651 | NCBI WGS metagenome assembly JFJP01 (sample SAMN02602958, study PRJNA72255) | Microbial mat metagenome, whole genome shotgun sequencing project. | biome: fresh water; feature: sink hole; material: water; isolation source: purple microbial (photo- and chemosynthetic) mats found in... | reverse complement strand
AATGGCGCCGGACAAAATTCATAGAGCAGGTTATTGCTTTCCATGCCAAAGCGCCGGAAAACAATTATCGGCTCTTGTCACTCATGTTTTTTCTGAACTGGCGGGGAGAAAGACCCTGATGTTTCCGGAACACTTTGGAAAAAAGAAGAGGGTCGTCATATCCGACACTCCGTGATATGTCCGCTACACTGAGGCCTGCGTTTTTCATGAAAGCGCAGGCTTTTTCCATGCGGAGCCGGATCAGGAAGTCCCGGGGCGGCTGACCGGCTGCAGTCCGGAATATTTCGCTGAAATAGCTCCGATCGAGTCCCACATGGGCGGCCGCATCGGAAACACCGATGGGGCGTGCAAAATTCATGCGGAAGTAGTCGATTGCCTTCTGTACATAAGCGTCACGTCGATTCCGGCCATCCGTCACGGCGCCGGATGGCTGCGCAGTTTCAACCAGTTCCGACAAAAACAGATGGAGAAGGCCCAACATGCGAAGTTCCCTTCCCGCGCCCATGGAACCGGCTTTTATCATCCCTTCGAGACAGGAACGGACTGCATCGTCCTTCGTATGAAACACCGGGCTGTCATCGGTCAGTCCTGCCTGCTTCAACCAACCGGACGCCTTTGTTCCCTGAAATCCGACCCAGACATATCGCCAGGGGTCCGTCCAGTCCGCCTGATAGAAAGTCACCCGATCAGGGGATATCAGGAAACCGTCACCTGCCTGCAAGGTCCAGCTTTTGCCCTTCGACTGGAAGATGCCCTGTCCCGACATGGCAAAATGAATGAGATAGTGGTCCCGGACTGCCGGACCAAAACTGTGGCCGGGCGCACAGATTTCCGAACCGCATTGGACCATGTCGAGGTCCAGCAGGTTCTGTCGGACAAATTTGACGGATTCCGTCATGGCACATCCTCCTCAGGGACAACGGAAGATTCGGGTTCGCATGTGCAAAGAACCGACCCCGGTGGAACGGGGGCCTGATATCCAACATTATGCCATATCCAGCCCGCATCCCGCCATATCATCGGAGCCGCAGATTTCATACAATGATGCTGTGGGGGGTCGGATTTCCGACACTTCGGACTCCGCCGCACGATGACAGACCCGAATGTCGGAAGGAAAACAGTTCATGGAGGAATAGGAAAATGAAGAAGATTGCATTCATCGGAGCCGGCAGTTTCGGCTTCACCCGCGGACTCGTGAAGGATATCCTGTCATTCCCCGCCTTCGCGGACTGCACCATCGCGCTCATGGATATCAACGCGGATCGCCTGGCTTATATCAAACGCGCCGTGGACAAGATCGTGGCGGCGGGCAATTATCCGGCAAAGGTCATAGCTACGATGGACCGGGCGGAGGCACTCCTGGATGCGGACGGTGTGCTTTGCACCATTCTTTCGGGCGGCGTGCAGGTTTGGCGGCACGACGTGGAGATCCCCAAGAAATATGGGGTGGACATCAACGTGGGCGACACCCGTGGGCCGGCGGGCATCTTCCGTGCATTACGCACAATCCCGGACATGATCGGCATCGTGAAGGATATCGAGAAATACTGCCCCAACGCCGTATTCCTCAACTATACCAATCCGATGGCCATGTTGTGCCGGGCCATGCAGGGCGTGAGCGACGTGAAGATCTCCGGACTCTGCCACAGCGTTCAGGGGACGGCCGAGATGCTGGCCCGCTGGATAGGCGCGCCGATGTCTGAAATCACATACCGCAGCGCGGGCATCAACCACCAGGCTTTCTACCTGGACTACAAATGGAATGGAAAAGACGCCTATCCGCTGATCAGAAAAGCGATGGAACGGCCAGAGGTTTACAATGAGGAACTGGTTCGGAACGAAATGTTCCTGCACCTTGATTACTATGTCACGGAGTCCAGCGGCCACAACTCCGAATACAATGCCTGGTTCCGCAAACGTCCCGACCTCATCGAGAAGTACTGTACGCACGGTACCGGCTGGAATCCGGGTGTATACGCCTACATTCTGGACGAATACCTGAAGAGGGAAGACAACTGGCGCGAGGAGTACGACAAGTGGATGGCGCAGGAGAAGGTCGACCTCTCCCGCGGGCATGAATATGCCGCATACATTTTCAATGCCTGCTTCGGAGACGGAACCCTCTTCGAATTCAATGGCAATGTCCGCAACTTCGGGCTTATCGACAACCTGCCCGAGGGGTGCTGCGTCGAAGTGCCTGTTCTCGCCTCCCCCCGTGGGCTCGATCCGATGCATGTCGGTGCGCTGCCGGATGCACTCGCCGTTCTTGTCAATACAAGCGCCCGCTGCGAGGAACTCGCTGTGCAGGGTGCGATGGAAGGGGATCCACGCAAAATATTCCACGCGGTTGCCTTTGATCCACTCACCGCATCCATGCTGAGTCTTGCTGAAATAAAAGCCATGGTGGATGAGATGTTCCTGGCCAATCGTGCCTGGTTGCCGCAGTTCAGCCATTTCAACTGAACAGGTGATCCGGGCCGGCACCCAGTATGCGGACTTTCTGCAGACAATTGCGAGACAATCGCGAGACAGTCGTGAGACAATCGTGGCCCCGCCTTCATGGCAACATGATCGGCGGGGCTGCTTTCGTTCAGGCTTGTGTGACGGAGACAACGCCGCAATCTTTGCATCGGCCGGTGAATCAGAGCCGATGATTCGGACCGATGTTTCGGGATGAGGTGATGCTTCATACCCGGATACTGCACGCTTATCACGACCGGATATGACATTCTTCCGACTGGAACCCACTCTTTGTTTGAACATCCTGTTCCTGAATGGTATGATACCTTCAGCAACAAATTCGCCATGAATGCCGTAGGGTGATCCTTTCACGGCAGACCATTGATGCTTCGCCATGAATCACCAGCAAATCCCTATAAATGCGTCCATGTTTCTTCTTGTTTTGTAACTTGTACGACGCATTTATAGGGTAGAAAACGAGGTATGTCAGAATGAACCCGAATTCCAGCCCACATGCCGTCCAGCGCGGCGGACACGGCATCCGGATCCTGATGGCGGCCGCGGCCGCGTCTCTCCTGCTCTCCTCGGGCTGCTCGATGCTTCCCCGGGAAGAGGAAACGCTGGCCCCCCCGTTGAAGGTGCCGGAGAAGATTACGTACGAGACCATGGACGTGCAGAAGGGTGACATAGAACGAAAAATCCGGGTTACCGGCAGATTCGTTTCCGTATCTCAATCGAACGTTCAGTTCACCGAACGAGGCGGCCGGCTCGAAAGCATCCGGGTCAAACTCGGTCAGTCGGTGAAGAAGGGTGATCTGCTCGCCACCCTCGACACGGAAACGCTGGCCGACGACATCAAGCTTCAGGAAATCGCCCTGCAGCGTTCCCGGATCGGATATGAGAAGGCAAGGCAGGCGTACAACGATGAAGTCGGGGTCGCCAAGTATGAACTGGACAAGCCGCAACGGGAAATCGACGCCAACAAGGCGCGGCTTCAGGCCGATGTCGACATGGCGAAACTGGACGTCGACTCGAATGATATCCGGCTTGCAGCGCTTCAGCGTGCCTTGTCGGAAGCCCAGATGGCATCCCCGATTGACGGCGATGTCATCTACATCACGGATGTGAAGACGGGCGACTGGATCGAGAGCTACTCCACGGTCGTCACCGTGGCGGACCCGAATCAGCTGCAGCTCCGGTACGCGGAAGACCGGGTCGGAGATTTCGTCACGGGGATGAAAGTCACCGTCAACTACGAAAATTCCCCGTACGAGGGCGAAGTGGTCATGACACCCGTGGACCTGCCCATCGATGCGAAGGAATCCATGAAGAACACCATCCTGGTTGCGGCGACGGGTCTGCCGGAAGGTATCCGAATCGGTTCCGACGCGCAGATCGTCGCAGTACTCGACCAGCGGACCGACACCATCGTACTGCCGAAATATGCCCTGAATAAAAATTTCGGGCGCACGTATGTCAACGTGCTGAAGAACAACCTGCGTGAGGAACGGGATGTTGAAATCGGCATCCAGTCCGACACGGAAGTGGAGATCCTCAAGGGACTCGAAATCGGGGAGCAGGTCATCGTCAGATAATTCACCGAGGCTCACGTGCTTTTTTCACGGGACCCGTGCCGGCAGCCGGACTTGGTTCCCAAAGCGGCACGTGATTCTCCGGTTGTTCGAAAGGAGGGCACCCCATCGTGTTTCGCTTGGTTTTTCGGCGAATGTCCAGCAACCTCTGGATGATCATATGCCTGCTTCTGGGTACCATCCTGGCCACGTCACTTGTCTGCAGCATTCCCCTGTATACGGATGGCATCATGCAGCGCATGCTGACCAAGGATCTTGAAAACTACCAGGTGGAAAAGGGGAACTTTCCGGGCTCCTTTTCCGTGAAGGCTGTTTTGAATTATGCCTATGAAGGGAAGGACAGGGCCAATGCGCTCCGCTACTTCCGCAATCGCATCTGGAATGTGATGGGGGAGGCATACAATGTCCCCTACCTGACAAAGGTGGAAGAAATCCGTGTCAGCCATTCCTCCATCATCGCGGACCCGCCCGACATCAAAAGACCAGACGGCTATTTTGCTGAAATCGGATACCGCTCCGATCTGGCCGCCCATGTGACGCTCGCGAATGGCCGCATGTATGCGGATTCGCTGGTGGACGGCATCACCGAAGTCGTTGTCAGTGCGCGCACCATGAAGGATCAGAACCTGCTTCTCGACAAGGAGTATCTGGTCAGGAGCAAATTGGCCAAGGACGTGAAGGAAATGAAGGTCCGTGTTGTCGGGGTCATCGAGCCGAAGGACGGGGCGGATCCATACTGGTCCCGTTCCCTTGCGGAGAGCACCGGCGTTCTGTATATCAGTGAAAAGCTCTTCCTTCCGGAATTTGTCATCACCGGCAGCCCATTCCTGCGGGAAGGATACTGGCACTATGCCTTCGACTACCACCAGATCAAGGTGGGGAATCTGGCTCATATCATCGACACATGGAACACACAGCTTGAACTCGTCAAGAAATACAGAGGCGTTCTGGAATCCCAGATGCCCGCCATCGACATCATTTCCACGTATCATGACAGGTCCGACCGTCTTTCGACGACTCTCTGGGTGCTGGCCGTTCCCATCCTGCTCATGCTCATTTTCTATATTTTCATGGTGTCGCAGCTGATTGTCGGCAACGACGAAAGCGGCATCGCGGTGCTCAAGAGCCGGGGTGCAAGCAAGACGCAGATTTTCATGAGTTATCTGCTGGAAAGTGTCCTGATCGGTCTGGTCGCACTCGCGTCGGGACCTCCGCTCGGTTTGCTGATCTGTCGGGTACTCGGCGCATCGAACGGCTTTCTGGAATTTGTCCAGCGCACCGCCCTGCCGTTGAAGATGGGAGCCAATGCCTATCTCTACGCGGCGGCGGCATTTCTGATGATTCTCATCACCATGCTGGTACCGGTCGTGCTTCAGTCCCGCACCACCATCGTCAAGGTGAAGCAGGGCAGGGCGCGCGCGAAGCGGCCTTTCTGGAAGAAATATTTTCTTGACATCATCATTCTGGGCATTTCCTTTTATGGCCTGTATCAGTTCAACAAGCAGCAGGGCATTCTGGCCGTCACCGGTGCGGATGCCGGACAACTTCAGGTGGATCCGCTGCTGTTCCTCACATCCACCCTGTTCGTGCTGGGGGCGGGTCTGCTCTTCCTCCGCATTTATCCGTTCCTCATCCGCTTCATTTATTGGACGGGCCGCCGGGTGTGGTCTCCTGTTCTGTACGTTTCGCTGGTTCAGGTGGGCAGATCCCGCGGGCAGGAACAGTTCCTGATGCTTTTCATCATTCTCTCCATCTCCATCGGATTGTTCAACGCGAATTCCGCCCGCACCACCAACCGGAACGTGGAAGACAAAACGCATTACTCCATCGGCTCCGATGTGCGGATTCTACCGGTCTGGAAGACAAACGCGGTGACCAGTTCCGGACCTGCAGGAGGACCTCCGGCCCCGGAAGTCTCCTACAGCGAGAAGGCCATCAAGTTCATCGAGCCGGACTACAATTCCTTTTCGAAGCTCAAGGGAATCGCCCAGGCCACGAAAGTGCTTCCTGTGAGGGAGGTACGGGCGCGTGCCTATGATACCGAAGCCGCAGGGCTTCAGCTTTTGGCCATCAAGCCCGCCGAATTCGGACAGATAGCCTGGTTCCGTTCCGATCTGCTCCCCCATCACTGGTATGAATACCTCAATCTTCTGACTGATGCCCCGAAAGCAGCCCTGCTTTCCTCCAACCTGAGGGATCAGCTCAAGGTGAAGGAAGGCGATACGGTGGTGCTTTCCTGGACCGGGAACAACACCATTGAAGTGACCGTCTATGCCTTTGTGGACTACTGGCCCACCTTCAACCCCAATCCCAAAATCGATCCGAGCAAGCCGGCCACGGATGGTGCGGCAGCACTGGGTGCCAGGCCAGGTCTTGTTGTCGCGAATTTTGACTACCTCATGAACAAACTGCCCATCCAGCCTTACGAAATCTGGATGAAGAAGGCACCGGATGCCACCGACAAGATCGTGCACGACGACATCGACGAAAAACAACTGGACATTTCGACCATCAGCTACGCGAACCAGCAACTCATCAAGATGAAGAACGATCCGATGCTGCAGGGAATCAACGGCTCTCTCACACTCGGTTTCGTGGCCGCCATGGCCATCAGCCTGCTGGGTTTCCTCATTTACTGGATCATCTCGATTCAGGCACGTGTGCTGCAGTTCGGCATCCTGCGCGCCATGGGTCTGTCGTTGTCGAAAGTCATCGGCATGATTGCCTGCGAACAGGTGCTGGTGTCCGGCGCGGCCGTCGGGATCGGCTTCCTGACAGGCAATCTCGCGAGCAAGCTTTTCATCCCGCTGCTGCAGGTGGCTTCCTCGGCGGCCGACCAGGTTCCGCCGTTCCGGATTGTCGCACAGGCAAGCGATTACAACAAGATTTACGCCGTCGTGGCGGCCATGCTGATCATCGGATTCATCACCTTGTGGCGCATCATCTCGAAGATCCGAATCGATCAGGCATTGAAGCTCGGCGAGGATTGATGCCGGAGCCGGAAGGGAGCACCATGAACGAAATTCTGAGAACAGACGGCATCATCCGGACTTTTCACTCCGGACGGGAAACGGTGCATGCGCTGAAAAGCGTCACCATTGACGTCGAACAGGGAAAACTCACCCTCCTGAAAGGGAGGTCGGGCTCGGGCAAGACGACCCTGATGAACCTGCTGGGTGCACTCGACAGACCGAATGCCGGGCAGATCTGGTTCAAGGACCGGGACATCGCCACAGCAAGCGAAGTCATCCGCAATGAGATGCGCCGTAAGAACATAGGATTCATCTTCCAGTCGGTGGCACTCATCTCCATGATGTCCGCCTACGAAAACGTGGAATTCGGCCTGCGCGTCGCGGGGATCAAATCCAAGGAACGCAGGCAGCGTGCGGAGGAATGTCTGGCCCTTGTCGGTCTTGCAAAACGCATGCACCATCGTCCGCAGGAAATGTCCGGCGGCGAGCAGCAGCGTGTCGCCATCGCCCGGGCCATTGCCCATCGCCCGGACATCGTCTTCGCGGATGAACCGACCGCCGAGCTGGACTCCCACATGGGCCTGCAGGTCATGCGCCTGTTCAAGACCCTTGTGGAAAAGGAAGGCCTCACGGTGGTCATCACCACGCATGATCCGAGCATGTTTGAAATCGCCGACCACGCATACACGCTGGAGGATGGAGAGATAGTCGATGAGCGAAAGGGATAAGGGAACGCAGCCGGAGTCGACCGTTTCCGGTCGCCCGCCGATGATCGAATGCGAAAACCTCGTGAAAATCTATAAGACTGCGGAGATCGAAGTGGTGGCGCTTCAGGGTCTCGATCTGCTTGTGGAAGCCGGGGAACTGATGGCCATCATCGGCAACAGCGGAAGCGGCAAGTCCACGCTTCTGAACGCATTGGGCGGTCTGGACCGTCCTTCCGCCGGCAAACTGCTCGTGGATGGAAAGGATCTGCTGAAATTCACGGACAACCAGTTGGTCACATACAAGCGGGAAACAGTCGGTTTTGTCTGGCAGAACAATGCACGCAATCTGGTCCCATACCTCACGGCTCTGGAAAATGTCGAATTGCCGATGATGCTTGTGGGAGAGCAGAAGAAACGCCATCATGCCCTGAAACTGCTGGACATGGTGGGGATGGCGCACCGGCGCAACAACCGCCTGAGCCAGCTGTCGGGCGGCGAGCAGCAGCGCATCGCCATTGCCATCGCCCTGTCGAACAACCCAAGGCTGTTGTTGGCCGACGAACCCACCGGTTCCGTCGACTCCAGGACAGCTGCGCATATTCTGGATGTTTTCCGGGAACTGAGCAATGCCATGGGCCTGACCATCGTCATTGTCACACATGACATGCAGCTCTCCAAGAAGGTCGACCGTGTCGTGGCCATCCGTGATGGAAGAACCAGCAGCGAGTACATCCGTCGCCAGTCGGTGGCGGAAGAAATGGCGACCATCAAAGGCCTTCAGGATTTCGGCGAACCGGAAACCCATGAGGAGCTCGTGGTGATGGACCGGGCAGGCCGCATCCAGGTTCCTGCCGCGTATCTCGACGCCCTGGGCCTGAAGGGCAAGAACAAGATCAAGGTGGAACTCGAAGGGGACCGGATTGTCCTGTACGCACCTTCGGAAGCGGCACCGAAGGAAGACGCCAGGGCAACCGTTCCGGGCGGTCCGTTGCCGGCAGGCGGGAAGCAGGGCCCGCTGCGGAATGTCGAATCACCATTGCCGGCTGAGTCTGCCGAACCGGAATCCACCGGTACTGGGACATGACGGGCCAACCATTTCTGCAAGCAGAGCACATCGTGCACCGGTACGGATCCCGAACGGTGCTGAACGACCTGAACCTTTCCCTGTACAAGGGAGAGGTTTTTGGTTTGCTTGGGCCGAATGGCGCGGGAAAATCAACCTTCATTTCCCTGCTGGCCACCTTGATTCGCCCGACCTCAGGCGATATGTTTGTGGAAGGGGTTTCGATTCTCAAAAAACCGGCGGCCATCCGGAAGCGCATGGGCTACGTTCCGCAGGAACTGGCCCTGCACACGGTTTTGCGCGCAAAGGAGAATCTGAGGTTCTGGGCTGGGGTATACGGCTTGTCCGGTGCCCGGCGGGAGGAAGCAATCGAGCGGGTTCTCAGGGAAATCGGCCTGCTCGACCGCGCAGCGGATCGGGTGGATACCTGGTCCGGGGGGATGAAGCGAAGGCTGAACCTTGCTGCCGCCATCATGCATGAACCGGATCTTCTGCTCATGGATGAGCCGACCGCAGGCGTCGACATTCAGTCCAGACGTACCATCGCCGGTCTGCTCGATCGGTTTCGCATGGAAGGAAAAACCGTGCTGCTCGCCAGTCATGACATTGATGAACTTGAAACCATCTGCGATCGTATCGGCGTGCTGCATGGAGGCAGATTCCTCCATTGCGGGACTGTTCCGGAGGTACTGGCGTCATCCGGTGCAGATACGCTCGAAAATCTGCTCGTCCGGCTGGAGGATTGGAAATGACCGTTTTTTTCGCCGTTCTGCGAAATGAAATCCGGCTCATCTTCCGGGATTGGCGGACCGTTCTGCTGATGCTTGCCCTGCCCGTGCTGATGCTGCTGATAATCGTGGCCTCGCTTGCACCGCTTCGTGAGGAATCCACCTTTGTCCAGCCATTCTCCATAGCTTTTGTGGATCAGGAGGAATCCGTGTGGACGGATATGATGGCCGGCCAGATCAGACAAATCACCCTCATTGACGAGGTCCTTCAGGTGGATGAATCCACCGCGGTCAGCTTGATTCGCGACGGAGAAATCTCCGCCGCCATCATCATCCCCGAGGGGCTTTCCGACAGTGTGGGTCAATGGAGACCTGTATCCGCCAAAGTCTATGGCAGCAGCCAGCAGTCTCTTCAGAGCAACATTATCCGGCATGTCAGTCAGGCCGGTGCCGATTTGGTGACATCCGGGCTTGCCTCGCTGGAAGCAATCCGGGCGGCGGAAGTGAGGGCAGGGATTCCGGTGGAAGTAGCGGAGATGGACCTTGCAGCGAATTACGAAGCGTTCTTTTTCCGGGTGCTTTCCCGTCGGGATGTGTTTTCTGGAAATCGGAAACAGGCGTGGGCGGTTACACTGGTGGAGTATTACGCGGCAGGCCTGATGGCGGTATTTCTTCTTTTTGCCTCGCTGCCCTGCATGAAACGGATGGTGGAGGACCGCCGGAGCGGGGTGCTGAATCGCTGCCTGTCCGCTTCGGTTCCGGTATGGGTTCCGCTGGTTTCCCGGCTGATTGTGACCCTGATGGTCTCGGCGCTGCAATTCTCCATGCTTGTGGCGGTTACCCTGTTCGCATTCAGAAGCTATTGGGGTGTGCCTGCCCCATATACACTGGGATTGTTTGTCGCGACGGTTGCCGCATCCGCCGGATTCTCCCT
>JFJP01014376.1_pt1 | contig 10456 bp, 8 predicted proteins | sample 431651 | NCBI WGS metagenome assembly JFJP01 (sample SAMN02602958, study PRJNA72255) | Microbial mat metagenome, whole genome shotgun sequencing project. | biome: fresh water; feature: sink hole; material: water; isolation source: purple microbial (photo- and chemosynthetic) mats found in... | reverse complement strand
GTGCTGACTCTGGCTAAGTCCAGAATAATTTTGTTACTACGCCAATCGGCGGGAATCTCAATCGTGCGTTGATACCATGCTTTTGATAGAGTTTCGCCGTTAAAATTTTCCCATTCTTGCCCATTCCCACGAGTGATTAACCCAGATATACTATGGTGTTGTTCTCGCTCCCAGTCGCCGGGAACGGAGATTGTACCCCAGTTTACGGTGGTTGGTGGTACATTGGTGTTGCCAACGGCAGGGATAAACTGCCAAGTGCCGTTAAGGTAAATTTGAGCGGGATTCTGGCTGAGGGTATCAGCTTGGGCGCTACTGATGTGCGGTAAATTTACTTGCACAAAGGGAATTTGGGAAAAATCCCAATTTTTCAGGGTTCGCCCCAATAATCCAAAGAGGATGATAGCTAAGAAAAATAGCCCAATAAATTTTGCCAGTTTTTTATTCATAGAAGGAAGAAGGCAGAAGGCAGAAGGAAGATTGTAGACTAGCGATTAGCAAATAAAGATAATTTATTTATCGAGAGGCGAGAATTTTTATGAATGCCGCAGCACTCTGGCAACGCTACCAAGATTGGCTCTATTATCACTCAGGACTGGGATTTTACCTTGATGTCAGCCGTATTGGGTTTGATGACAGTTTTTTTGAGTCGATGAAGCCTAAGTTTGACAAGGCTTTTCAGGATATGGTGGCTTTAGAGGGGGGCGCGATCGCTAATCCCGATGAAAACCGCATGGTTGGTCATTATTGGCTACGAAACCCCGATTTAGCGCCTTCTCCAGAACTTAAACAGGAAATTGTGGAAACTTTGCAGCAAATTGAGGTTTTTGTCCAAAAAGTCAATAACCGAGATATTAAGCCACCTTTTGCCTCTAAATTCACGGATATTATTTCGATCGGTATTGGGGGTTCGGCCTTGGGCCCGGAATTTGTGGCCGAGGCGCTTGCACCTGATTTTCCTCCTTTAGCTATTCATTTTATCGACAATAGCGATCCAACGGGTATCGATCGCCTGCTAAATCAGTTAAAAGATCGACTGGCAAGCACCCTAGTTATTACCATTTCTAAGTCGGGAGGCACGCCCGAACCTCGCAATGGCATGATTGAGGTGCAACAAGCTTTTGCTGCCCAAAAACTCGATTTTTCTAAGCACGCGATCGCTGTTACTGGTGATGGTAGCAAATTATATCAAGTAGCTCAATCGGAAGGCTGGTTAGCCACTTTCCCGATGGCTGACTGGGTGGGAGGACGCACTTCGGAATTATCGGCAGTGGGCTTACTACCTGCTGCCCTCCAAGGTATCGACATCCGTGCGATGTTGGCTGGAGCCCGTGAGATGGATGATGCTACTAGAGTTAAAGACATTAAAACTAATCCCGCTGCTCTTTTAGCTATGAGTTGGTATTTTACCGGCAATGGACGCGGCGAAAAGGATATGGTGGTTTTACCTTACAAGGATTCTTTACTCCTATTTTCCCGCTATTTACAACAGTTAGTCATGGAATCTTTGGGTAAGGAAAAAGATTTAGACGGTAATATTGTTTACCAAGGTATTGCTGTTTATGGCAATAAAGGATCGACGGATCAACACGCTTACGTCCAGCAATTACGCGAGGGAGTTCCTAATTTCTTTGTGACTTTTATTGAGGTGTTAAAAGACCGGCAAGGTGTATCCCCAGAAATTGATCCTGGTATTACTTCGGGAGATTATCTCTCTGGTTTCTTACAAGGAACTAGGGAAGCGCTTTGGGAAAATCATCGTGATTCAATTACGGTGACAATTCCCCAAGTGAATGCCTACACTGTGGGAGCGTTAATTGCTCTCTATGAAAGAGCCGTGAGTTTTTATGCTTCTTTAGTTAATGTTAATGCCTATCACCAGCCAGGGGTAGAAGCAGGGAAGAAGGCGGCGGCTGTGGTGCTAGATTTGCAGTCGCGAGTTTTGGCGGTACTTAAGCAAGAAAATCAGCCTTTGTCTTTGGCCACATTGTGCCAAAAGGCAGGAGTTTCTGACCAAATTGAGATTGTTTATAAGATTCTCCGACATTTGGCTAGTAATGAGCGAGGAGTGGTATTCCAAGGTAATTTAGCTCAACCTGGAAGTGTCACTATTAGCTATCAAAAGGGCTAGGGCGTATTTTCAAACTATAAATTTGATGTAGGGGCTAAGCATGACCGCAGTAAATCTCTGCTTCTAACCAATAACTTATCTGCGGTCATGCTTCGCCCTTACCAAATTGGGATACTCCCCGCTTGACGGCGAAGAGGGCGAAGCATTCGGGCACAAAATCTTGGTTTCTAGCGGTAAGTTATCGCCTGAATGCTTAGCCCCTACCAAATTGGGATACTCCCCGCTTGACGGCGAAGAGGGCGAAGCATTCGGACACAAAATCTTGGTTTCTAGCGGAAATTTATCGCCCGAATGCTTCGCCCCTACATCAAATTTTATAGTTTGAAAACACGCACTTCCTTCTTTATTCCTTCTTTATTCCTTCTTCCTTCTTCCTTCTTCCTTCTTCTATTAACTTTTAATTTTTGCCATGCCTCTGACGGTTCTAATTGCAGATGATGATTTGGGAATACGCTTGTCAATCGGCGATTATTTAGAAATTAATGGCTATTCGGTAATTACTGCCGAAAATGGAAAACAAGCTTTAGATTTAGTTGAGGAATATCAGCCTCACCTGATCGTTTCTGACATTAATATGCCGAAAATGGACGGCTATGAATTTGTGCGGCGAGTGCGATTGCGTCCTGCTTTTCGCCTTTTACCTGTGATTTTTTTAACGGAACGTATCAGCACTCAAGAGCGGATTCGGGGTTATCAATTGGGGTGTGATAATTATTTATCTAAGCCTTTTGAATTAGCAGAACTTGGGGCTGTAATTCGTTCTTTGTTAGAACGTTATGCTTTAATTGCCCAAGCTGGGGAACAGGGAAACGGGGGAGGGGGAGAATCGGGAAGTAAGGGAATGGGAGAGCGAGGAAGTAAGGGAGAATCGGAAATTACTCAAGAGTCTTTGAGTTTAACTCAGCGAGAAAAAGATGTGTTACAGCTATTGACAGATGGACTTTCTAATGCTTCTATTGGTGAGCGTCTGCATTTGAGTCATCGAACTGTGGAAAAGTATGTTAGTAGTTTGTTGAGAAAGAGCGATCGTAGTAATCGGGCTGAGCTTGTCCGTTTTGCGATGGAAAATAATTTAGTGGAATAGTAATTGCTAATTGCTAATGGCTAATTGCTAATGGCTAATGGCTAATTGCTAATGGCTAATGGCTAATTGCTAATTGCTAATGGCTAATTGCTAACTGTCAACTGTCAACTGTTAACTGTTAACTGTTAGTGGTTAAAAGTCAATGTTATCATACAAATCAGCTAGGGGGATTTGAAACTCAAAGGCGCTAAAAGATAGGGTATTATTTGGATCATCGTATTCTGTATTATTTGGATCATCGTATTCTGAGAAAATCCATTGATTAACGCTAGTTTTGACATAATGTTCTACATGAATGCGATCTTGAGCGATGAGAAGATATTCTTTAAAAGTGGGAATAGTCCGATAGGCGGCAAATTTTTCACTCCGGTCATAATTTTGGGTAGATTTAGATAAAACTTCGGCAATAAAGCAAGGATTGATTACTGTATCTTTGCGTCCACTTTGGAGTTCTATGGGTTTGTTTAGCACCATAACATCGGGGTAGGTGTAGAGGTTAACTGCTGGAATCCAAAGGCGTTGATCTACAAGAAACGTCTCATAGGGCTTACGTTTCAGAGCAAGGCTCAAAGAAATATAGAGGTTTCCACTAATTTTGTTATGTTCAGGTGTTCCACCAGTCATAGGGATAATTTCTCCATTGATGTATTCATTGCGGTTTTCTGAGGCAATTTCAATTTCTAAGTATTCTTCAGTTGTGTACTTTTTTGTCTCAGTTTGAGCAATCATAATAGGTTTACTCCTAATGTTTTATCCGAAATTAACTCCGCAATCATTTGTGAACGTAGCGCAGGCTTCTAGCCTGTGTTAGTTCCTTAAATAAGCGATCGTGATTCTTTTTATATTAATTGCTGTTAAATTCAATGTTATCATACAAATCAGCTATAGAGATTTGAAACTCAAAGGCACTAAAAGATAGGGTATTATTTGGGTCATCGTATTCTGAGTCATCGTATTCTGAGAAAATCCATTGATTAACGCTAGTTTTGACATAATGTTCTACATGAATGCGATCTTGAGCGATGAGGAGATATTCTTGAAAAGTGGGAATTGTGCGATAGGCGGCAAATTTTTCGCTCCGGTCATAATTTTGGGTAGATTTAGATAAAATTTCGGCAATAAAGCAAGGATTGATTACTGTATCTTTGCGTCCACTTTGGAGTTCTATGGGTTTGTTTAGCACCATAACATCGGGGTAGGTATAGAGGTTAACTGCTGGAATCCAAAGCCGTTGATCGAGATGGAAAGTTCGGTATTCTTTCCCTTTCAGAGCTAGTTTAAGGGGAATATAAAGGTTTCCAGAAATGTCGTTGTGGTTGGGTGTTCCACCAGTCATGGGTATGATTTCTCCATTGAGGTATTCGTTGCGGTTTTCTGAGGCAATTTCAATTTGTAAGTATTCTTCAGTTGTGTACTTTTTTGTCTCAGTTTGAGCAATCATAATATGTTGACTCCTAATGTTGTTATCGGGAATTAATTACACAGACTCTATAGGTGAGCTACTGGGATTTGCACAGTTTTTTCTGGTGTCCTTGCACCTGTGGCAATTGCCTGAACTGCATGAAGAATATCGGCCGAGTAGTAGCGATTACCACAGCAGTCACAAACTCCAATTGTCACATCTTCAAGAATAACAAATCCATCTTGGTGTTTGAAAGCTTCTCGCTTTACGGTTCGGGGTTGAACGGTTCCCTCACAATACTCGCATTTATATCCGTACATTATGATTAACCCTCAATTTTAGTAACTTCGTAAACTGTAATGATGAGATAACGTCCGGTACTAGCGAAACGTCCAACTACTCCAACAGGGGTTTGTTGATCGAGTGCAGTTCCGACCACTACATATTTTGTACCTCTGAGGTCATCTTTTTCAATTCGGATGACCTGACCACTCAGAATAGCCTCTTCTATGTCCAAAATAGTCAGTAAATCTTCCGCCATCTCTTCCATAGCATGGGCTGACATATCATATTGGCGGAGGCGAATTTTCTCTCTAATTCGATTAATGTCGTTAGGAGGCACTTGTGTATCTCAATAGTTTGACTTGTTCTGACTTTCTTTAACCTCTCAATCAATATTGATTATACTACAACTGCGGTCTAATATCATCTGAGAATATTAGACCACTCCAGCACTATCCAAACATTACGTAACTAATATTTCAAATCTTCAGTTAAACGAACTTGGACAATTTGAGCCGGTTGAATAGTCGCAGGTTGAGGGGCTGTAGCATAAGTCCCGGCTGCACCAACAGCCGCACCTGCTAACAAACCAATACCAGTAAAACCAGTTAACACAAATAAGGCTAATCCGCCAATTCCAGAATTACGTAAAAAACTCCGTTGGGAGGCTTTCCGTTCACCACTTAACCGATCGGATTTAGCTTCTAAAGGCACACTAACCCCATTCAAATAAATTGCCTGGACAACAAATCTACTGCCCTCACTATTAGTTTCAAAACGTCCAATAACGGGGGTATTTGGTGGGACAATCATGTTGCCATTAGCATCAGCAATGCCTCCTTGTAATAGTAAAACTTCTTGTCGAGAAATCTTGGGATCTAAAGCTATGGTTTCGTAACCAGGATAAAGTAAACTTAGTCTGCTACCTGCCGGTAATAAGACGTTATTCGGTAAAAAGTTATTAGGGGCAATTGCGGTTGGGAAAGCAGACGGTGGTGGGGGAACATTACCATAATTATTACTAGGAACAGGAATGTTTGATCTAGCAGGCAAATTTTCATTCCAATTTAATGGTCTGGAGGGGGTTGCATAGCTAGGAACTACGGGAATAGGAATTGATCGCGGCGTATAATTAGAGTTAGTTAAAGTATCTCGACCAGTCTGACCCACAGGTACACTAGCTATTGGTACATTCAAAGGTTGAATTTGAGCCTTAGGATTCTGTAAAGGCATTGGCCGATTTTCGGGGCGAATAGCTAGAGGCGCAGTCCTAGTTTGAGGAGGCCTTGATGGTGCATTTCTCGACTGTATTGCGATTGGTATAGATGGCATGGGCGAGTTAGCCATACTGTCCCGATTTAATGCTTCCGTTCCTGAAAGCATAGGACGCAAAACCCAACGATTTTCTAAACCAATATGCTGTAATTGTACTTGTTCTTTGGTTAAAGCTATGCCAGGGGCAAAATCAATAATAATTCTTGCCTTTCCCGGCTGAAATTGGCTTAAAGTCACAGAACGCACCGCACCTTCTAAGTATAATTGAGTTGTATCAGTTCCCACTTCTATATTAGGTAAATCAACAACTATCTGGGTGGGTTGGTTTAAGAGGGAAAATGTCGGTGTTATCCCCTCTGGAAGCAAAACTTCTAACTGATTTGTAGCGGGGTCAAACTGCCAATTTGTTAATAGTGCAGCGGCGACCTCTTGGTGTCCAATCGGCAAGGCAACAAAGGCGGCGGCAACTGTTAAACTGAGACTTAGGGATCGACAAGCAAATAGCATGGGTGTGGCGATTGCCAGAGTGAGCTTTTGTGGGTTTGACCAAAATTCGTTTACTGGTTTTTTGTACTGCATAGCAATTAAGGAAAAAGTTGTGATTAAAACTAGGTTTGAGAATCACCCCAATCGGTAATACGTGATACTGTGAGATTAGCCTGGACGCTCAAAGTGTAGCACTACTGGGTAGGAAAGGGAAGAAAAAATTAAAAAAATTAACTATCTATTAATTTGTCACCGCTAAAAATATGACCAAATTGAAAAAATGGCAATTACTGCGATCGCAACTTGTTTTTAATCACCAGTGGTGTCAAATTAGACGGGATACGATCAAATTAGCCAACGGGGAGATCATTGATGATTTTTTTGTTAATATTAGACCAGATATTGCCCTAATTTTTCCGGTAACTCCCGCAGGAGAAATTGTCTTTGTCCGTCAATACAGACATGGCGTAGGGGAAATCTTACTTGAACTTCCCGCAGGCAGATTTAATCCCGATGAAGAAACTCCCCTCTCGGCAGCAATTAGAGAACTCACCGAAGAAACTGGATATGTGGCAGAACAAGTGATGCCAATGGCAACATTTTATGACAATCCAGTAAAAGACACAAATCATATTCACTTATTTTTTGGTAAAGATGTTAAGCTAGTAGGTGAAAGGCGACTGGACATTACAGAAGATATTGAAGTAGTATTAGTGCCCATAGCTGAAGTTAAGAGTCGCATAGCCAAGGGAGAAATTTGTGTCTCTGGAACAGTTGCTGCAATTTTCTTAGGGTTAGATTTTTTGAGTCATATAGTATCCGACTAATAAATATCTTCGCTTATGATCATTATTCCTGGCTATCGTATTACCGCACAAATCTATTCTGGAGTTAAAACTCAGGTTTGGAGAGGAATTTCGGAATCAGATCAAAAACCAGTGGCAATTAAAATGCTCAAATCAGAGCATCCAAGCATTAATGAAACCATACTTTTTCGGAATCAATATACAATTGCTAAAAATTTAAACTTGCCAGGAATTGTTAAACATTATCAACTGGAAAAGTATCGTCATACCTTTGCCTTGATCATGGAGGATTTTGGCGGTATTTCTCTTGAAGAATATATGAATGATGAGAGAAATCACTGTCAAAATATTGTCGGTAATATCAATGATTTTTTCTCCATTGCTATTCAGATCACTGAGATATTAGAAGGACTACATCAAAACCGAATTATTCACAAAGATATTAAGCCTCAAAATATCTTGATTAACCCTGAAACCAAACAAGTAAAATTAATTGATTTCAGTATTTCTTCCCTCTTGCCGAGAGAAAATCAAGAGATTCAAAATCTCAATCGTTTAGAAGGAACCATTGCTTATATCTCTCCAGAACAAACAGGCAGAATGAATCGAGGAATTGACTGCCGCAGTGATTTTTACTCCTTGGGGATAACTTTTTATGAGCTATTAACTGGACAAAAGCCTTTCCAATCTAATGATATAATGGAATTAATTCATTGTCACATTGCCCGACAGCCGATTGCACCCTTAAAAATCAATCCTAAAATTCCAGAAATATTAAGTGATATCATCTTAAAATTAATTGAAAAAAATGCTGAAAACCGCTATCAAACAGCTTTTGGAATTAAATCTGACTTGAAAAAATGTTTAGAGCAATACCAAAATAATATTCAGATTTTACCCTTTGAATTGGGTAGCAGAGATATTTCTCAAGAATTTAGAATTCCTGAGAAACTTTACGGACGAGAATCAGAAGTTCAAGCACTATTAACTGCCTTCAATCGGGTGAGCCAAGGCACTACGGAAGTTATATTAATCGCCGGGTTTTCTGGTATTGGAAAAACCGCAGTTGTTAACGAAATTCACAAACCAATTGTCCGCCAACGTGGTTATTTTATTAAAGGAAAATACGATCAATTTAATCGGGATATTCCGTTTTCTGCTTGGGTGCAAGCATTTCAAAGTTTAATGCGGCAACTGTTAACTGAAAGTAAGATATCAGTGCAAATTTGGCAAGACAAAATTTTAGAAGCTTTAGGAGAAAATGGTCAAGTAATTATTGATGTCATTCCCGAATTAGAACGGATAATTGGCAAACAGGAACCAGCACCAGAATTAGAGGGAAATGCAGCGCAAAATCGTTTTAATTTACTATTTGGAAAATTTATCCGAGTATTCGCAACTAAAGAACATCCTCTGGTAATTTTTTTAGATGACCTACAGTGGGCCGATGGAGCATCTTTAGAATTAATAAAATTGTTACTTGGTGATATTAATACTCAGTATTTATTATTAATTGGAGCGTATCGAGATAACGAAGTATCTCCAATTCATCCATTAATGTTAACAATGGATGAGATTTATCGAAGTAACAGCGATCGAGGATATGCAAATATCAACATTAATAAAATTACTTTAGAACCCTTGCAGGAAGATTCTCTTAACCGCTTAATTTCTGATACTTTATCCTGTCCCAATGCAGAAGCATTAGCCTTAACAGAATTGGTTTTTGTTAAGACTCAGGGCAATCCTTTTTTTAGCAATCAATTTATAAAATCCTTGCAGGTTGAGGGTTTAATATTTTTTGATTTTGGTAGCAATTACTGGCAATATAACTTAGCTAAAATTCGATCTTTCTCTGTGAGTGATGATGTGGTTGAGTTTATGGCATCTCAATTACAGAGACTACCAGAAAATACCCAAAATGTTTTAAAATTAGCAGCTTGTATTGGTCACTCTTTTGATTTGTCAACTCTGTCTATTGCCTATGAAAAATCTCTGACTGAAACTGCGACTGATTTGTGGAAAGCTTTGCAAGTAGTAATTCCCACCAATGAAGTTTACAAATTATTTCAGGATTCAGACTCAGAACAGGTAGTTAAAAACTTAGAAGTATCAATTCCTTATAAATTTTTGCATGACCGAGTACAGCAAGCAGCAGATTTTTTGATTCCTGAACATGAAAAACCAGAAACCCATCTAAAAATTGGGCGTTTACTGCTAAGAAAATGTGGACAAGGTGGCAATCCTCCAACCCTAGCAGAACTAGAAGAGAAAATTTTTGATATTGTCAATCAATTGAGTTATGGTATTGAATTAATTACCACACAATCAGAACGAGATGAATTAGCTAATTTACATTTAATCGCGGGACGTAAAGCTAAAAATTCAACGGCTTATGCTGCGGCTTTTGAGTATTTAAACGCTGGCATAAAACTTTTAGATAATTTCAGTTGGAAAACTCACTATCAAATGACTTTAGGATTGTATGAACAAGCAGTTGAAGCAGCATTTCTTTGTGGTAAATTTGAAGAAATAGATCGCTTATCTGAAGTAGTGTTGGGAGAAGCTAAGACTTCATTAGACAAAGTTAAAGTCTATGATACTAAAATTGTTGTCTCTGATTTAAAAGGCAACTTAATAGAAAGTATGAATCTGGGATTAGAAGCATTAAATTTATTAGGAATTAACTTACATAAATCCCCAACTCCTTCCGAGGTTGAACAGGAACTGAAAAAACAAAAGGCTTGCTTACTTGCGTCAAATATCGGTGAATTTATTAATTTGCCAATAATGATTGACCCTGAAAAATTAGCAGCAATTTCGATTATTAGTCGCATCGTACCTACAAGCTATGTTGTCGATAGACCCCTATTTTTATTATTAGCTTGTCAAGGATTTGAGATTTCATTAAAATATGGAAATACGGTTTTATCTTCCTGTGCTTATGCTGATTTTGGCAAAATTGCCATTGGATTATTTAAAGATGTTGAATC
>JFJP01048719.1_pt1 | contig 10459 bp, 5 predicted proteins | sample 431651 | NCBI WGS metagenome assembly JFJP01 (sample SAMN02602958, study PRJNA72255) | Microbial mat metagenome, whole genome shotgun sequencing project. | biome: fresh water; feature: sink hole; material: water; isolation source: purple microbial (photo- and chemosynthetic) mats found in... | reverse complement strand
CAAAATGGGCGCTTGTTTACAATCAAGGTAAGTCGAGCAAGATAATGACCACTTGGAGTCATGGAAACGTGCGGACTGCTACCTGGATACTGAACGATGTATTGTTCAACGCAAAGGGAATGGACTTCGATTTTGAAATTCGTGCGTTAGAGGGCGATGCAATTATCAAGTTTGTACGGGTAATAAAATTAGATGCTAATTGATTGTCGTAAAGCAATTTAACAGCTTGTCTTAATTAATTTATGAAGATGAAATTTAAATTTGCAATTCTATTTCTTTTGCTAGTCACTATTTGTCAAGCACAAATAGCCAAACGGAAATATTATGGTGCTTTTCTTGAACCCAAACATGGTGTTTTGCATGGTGCAGGACAAGATTCTTTGGGCTTTTTGGAATATGTGGGTGCTGTTGAAAAAAATCAGCACCCCATTATTTACATGACTTATATAAATCTGTTGAACAAAGAGAAATTATCGAGCTATGGTGATTATCTAAGCACCTTACTTCAAGGTTTACCCAAAGATGTAATTCCTCAAATTGGGTTGAGTTTTGTTGTTGGAAATGATAAAGGTTTAGGTCAGGATAAAGCTGTGGCAGAAGGACTTTATGACGAAAATATACAATTATTAGTTGCTGCATTTAAGAAATTTAATCGTCCAGTGTTTATTCGTATTGGCTACGAATTTGAAGGTGGCTGGAATGGCTACAAACCCGAATCGTATAAAGCAACATTCGTGAAAATTGCCAAAGCTATTAAAGAGGCAAAATTGAAAGTTGCCACCGTTTGGTGTTCGGGTGGTAGCCCAGTGCAACTTAGTAAACTTATGGATTATTACCCAGGCGATGAATGGGTTGATTGGTGGGGTGTTGATATTTTTTCACCCAATCAAATGAATGTTCCAACCTTGTTTGAATTTTTGGAAGCTGCCGATAGTCACAAAAAACCAATGATGATAGGTGAGTCAACGCCTCGTGGCATTGGTGTACATGATGGCCCAAAATCGTGGGAACAATGGTACAAACCCTATTTCGAGTTAATTTATAAAAATCCGCAAATCAAAGCCTTTTGTTATATTAATTGGGATTGGGCGTATTGGTCTGATAAACTGGGTTTCCCGTGGCACAATTGGAAAGATGCACGTATTCAGCTGAACGATACCGTAAAGGAGAATTACAAAATACAATTGCGAAATAAGCTTTTTATTCATTCTGTAAAATCACCGAACAAATAGTAAAAAACGAACGAATGAGAAGTGTAATTTCATTGTTTATATTATTTATTGATGAATGTAATATTAATACGAATCATATATAATTTAACCGCTGATATTTATGAAATCAATTAACAGTACTTTACTTACATTATTTCTTGCATTATCCACAATTAGTGGACAAGTCATTAATTCAGTATTCCCTTTTGAGGTTCCAAAGGCCAAATACTTAGAACTACAAGATTCATTACCAAAGAGTAATGAGCAAATAGAAGAGTTAGACGATTATTTGAACGATGTGACACCAACAAATACCGAAAGTAAAAATAAGATTGCCAACCTACCCGAAGCAGATGTCTCTATATTGGATAGTACAGTTAGCACAGATGTAAACGGTAAATATCTATCAAAATTCATATTTAATTATGATAGCAATGGTAACCAAATAATTTCAAGATTATATGAATGGGATGCAACCAATAAAAGTTGGATTGGAAACTTCAAATATGAATCAACATTCAGTAATGGAAAAAAAACGCTTGAATTTTTTTATACATGGGATACCCCAAATAACAGTTGGAAAATAATTTCTAAGAATGAGTTTACTTACGACAGCAATGAAAACCGAATACTTGATTTAGAATGGACCTGGGATGCAACCCAAAAAAGTTGGGTAGTAAGCTCTAAATCAGAATACGCATACCATAGCAACGGGTATAGAACATTTTATGCAAGGTATGATTGGGATAGTAGCAAAAAAATATTGATAGGAATCGGTACTAAGGAAGAATCCGCCTACGATAGCAATGGAAAACAAACACTTTATTCAGATTATACCTGGGATACAACAACTGATAATTGGAAAGGGAATTCGAAATATGAAACTACTTACAACAGCAATGGATTTGAAACACTTTTTGTAAGGTATGCTTGGGATACAAACACTAATAGTTGGAAAGAAAGCTCCAAAAATGAATATGATTACGACAACAATGGAAAACAAACGATTCGTGCATATTATAGTTGGGATAATATTATTAATAATTGGAAAGGGAGCTATAAATTTCAATCAGCTTGGGATAGCTATGATAATAGAACATTGTATATAACTTTTACATGGGATACCATTAACACTAATTGGATTGGAAGTTCCAAAGAGGAATCAACCTACAACGACAATGGAAAACAAACCCTTTATGTAAAATACACTTGGGACAATGCAACCAATAGTTGGAAATTAAATTCAAAATATGAAAGTAGCTATAATAGCAATGGAATAGAACAACTCATAACAATGGGCTATATAAGGGATACAACGACTAATAGTTGGAATTTAAAATCCAAAACCGAATTCGCATACGATACCAATGGAAAACTAACACTATATTTAAACTATACGTGGGACATTATTACAAATAGTTGGGTGAGATTCAAAAAATATGAATATGCTTACGATAGCAATGGGAAGGAAACACTTTCAGCAGATTATTTTTGGGATGCAACCAAAAATAGCTGGTTTGGTAACAAAATGGAAAATACCTTTAATAGTAATGGAAAAGTAATACTTCAAGTATATTATAAATTGGATACTTCTAACAATATTCTGGAAGGAAGTTACAAAAGAGAATATGCATACGATCATAATGGAAAAATGACACTTGAAGCAAAGTATAGTTGGGATACCGAAAAAAAAATATGGAAAGGACAATTTAAAGGTGAAGTCACATATGATAGTAATGGCAACAGGTTTTCAATAAGATACAAGTGGGATACAACAAACAATAATTGGATTGAATACACCAAAAGTGAAAGCACATACGACATCAATGGGAAAATTATACTTTATGTAACATACAATTGGGATATTTCTAAAAATAGTTGGCAGGAAAATAAAAAGGAAGAATATGCCTTTGATAGCAATGGAAGAGAAATTCTTAATGCAACGTATAGCTGGGATATAGTTAATAATTTTTGGCTTGGAATTTCCAGAGTTGAAAGAACCTACGACAACAAGGGAAACAAAATACAACAATCTGATTTTATATTTTCTAATCGGAAATGGGTTTTAAATATGAAAGAATCATATTTCTATTCAACAAAAAATGTTGCTGCTATTAAAAATCCGACTTCACTAACATTGCAAATATTTCCCAGTTCGGCTAATAATGAATTTCTAATCAATGGATTAACAGGAAAATCGATGTTAACATTGTATGATATGAGTGGTAAGTTGCTAATGAATAAAGCAATAACAAATAACGAGGTCATATCAATAAACACTTTATCGAAAGGAATATATATTATAAATATTAACAACGTTGAAGGTAGTAAAGTATTTAAATTGATAAAAAAACAATAACCTAAATTGGAAAATACGTATTTCCCACTGGAAAAATACAGTAATTTGAAATCAAATTTGAATTACGGCTGCAATATTAAAGCATAAAACGGTAAACAAACCTATGAAATAATACGTAAATAAGTAAATTATACCTATGCAATGAGACATATTATTCTTAATTATACCTATGCAATGAAACATATTATTATTAAATTTACCTATGCAATGTAACATTTATTGAATTATTATTGTACTTTTGTGAATGAAAATTAGATTGTTACATTATGTTTATCAGAAAAATAGAAATTGATTTAGAAAAATGGGCTTCTGGAGCTTATCGAAAACCGTTGGTTTTGCGTGGAGCTCGTCAGGTAGGTAAAACAACCATAGTAGATAAGTTTGGCGAATCTTTCGAGAATTATCTATACATAAATATTGAGAAATCAACTGCAAAAGAACTAATTGAATCGACCGATGATGTAAAGAAATTGATGCCTCTTTTATTTCTTTATTGCAATAAAACAAAAAAGGAGGGGCGAACATTGCTTTTTCTTGATGAAATTCAGGCCTCATCTCATGCTTTTATGCTTTTGCGGTATTTTTACGAAGAGATTCCCGAAGTTTACGTCATTGCAGCTGGCTCGTTGTTGGAAACCATGCTCGATAAGCATATTTCACTACCTGTTGGACGTGTAGAGTATTTAGCTATTCATCCTTGTTCGTTTATAGAATATCTCGCAGCCATTGGAGAGGAGCGATTTGTCCCCTTAATACAAAACGCTACACTTCCGGAAGCTTTTCATACAGAAATGTTGCAGCATTTCAAAATGTTTGCACTTATTGGAGGAATGCCCGAAGTAGTGGCTCGTTACGCAGCTAATAAGGATGTTGTGGGGTTATCGAAAGTGTATAATCAGCTACTAAATGCCTACAAAAACGACGTAGAAAAATATGCCGAAACAAATTCGCAAGCCAACGTAATTCGCTATATTTTAGATGAGGGCTTGGCTTTTTCGGGACAAACAATAACCTTGGGTGGTTTTGCCGCTTCACCATATAAAGCCCGCGAGACTTCCGAAGCTTTTCGTACGCTCAACAAAGCAATGTTATTGGAGTTAGTTTATCCTACCACCAATACAATTATGCCTGTTGTGTCAGATTTGAAAAAATCACCAAAGCTATTTTGGCTGGATGTAGGATTGGTGAATTATGCTGCCCGAATTCAAAAGGAGTACTTATTGAGTAAAGATTTGGTGGATACATGGCGTGGGATGGCTGCAGAACAAATTGTGGCACAAGAAATTAAAGCATTGTTTTCGGAAGTTGGAGTTAAGCGTAATTACTGGATGCGCAACAAAAGAGGAAGCACAGCTGAGGTAGATTTTGTATATATTCACGATGGAAAAATTATTCCAATTGAGGTTAAGTCGGGTCACAATGCCCATTTAAAATCAATTCATCAGTTTATGAATGAAACCAGCCACGATAATAAATCTGCCTTTTTATATGATTTCGGCTTTACCCGTAATAATTGATGCTTTATAATTTAATAATTTTATTGACGATAAGTATGAATGACATTTGCTGGAGGGGTTTTGTAAACCTATGCAATGATACATTGTTAGAAAGTAGATTTTATTACATGCCATAGATATGCGCTAATGGGATGTTGTCGTTTTTGATTATTTAATTTTAGCCACTAAGGGTTTAAATACATAATTTTAATTGATTATTAACCCTTAGTAGAAAGAATTACACCTCATGTTTTTTCCCTTGTTTTTGTGTGAATGCTTAATTTAACGATATTGATTTACAATTAAAGAACAGAATTTTTATTCATAACAGAAAATAAACATTTAAGAGTCGAGTGAGCTGTAGAACAATATTCAATCAAAATCGAATAACAATGAATAAATCAATATTTAAAATACTTTTGCTTTTGGCAATTCTCAGTTTATCAAAGTTGGGTTTTAGCCAAACCTACACGCCTGACTATCTGACCATACCAGATTTTACACCTGAGCAGCAAATATGTTTTGCCTTATACACTGTTCATAACAACACATTGAAAATGACGGCGCAGCTCAATCCCCTTAAAAAAAGCAGCGATTTGTTAGATGTTTCACTTCAACTTAAAAGTGATTCTGGTTGGGTAACTATATCCAAAGCGAAAATTATTTATCCGGGTTGGACAGCCCATTTTAGGATTGAAAATTGGGACGATACAAAAAAGTATAACTACCGTATTGCATATCAAAACAAATCTTATTACGAGGGAATAATTCAGAAGAACCCTACAGATAAAGAAGAATTTGTTGTTGCTGCATTTACAGGGAATTCAATTCGACCAGGCGATGGCGGCAATATTTCGAAAGAAGATATCGTGAGAAACATGAAAAAGTTAAAGCCCGATTTGCTCTTTTTCTCTGGCGATCAGGTTTACGACCACATGCGTCATTTAGAAGCATGGTTGAAGTTTGGTCGCGATTTTGGCGATATTATTAAAGATATTCCAACCATAACCATACCCGACGATCACGATGTTGGTCAGCCAAATTTGTGGGGAGCAGGTGGTAAAATATCAGTTTTAAAACAAGCTGATGATGGTGGCTATTTTATGCCAGTTGAGTATGTAAAAGAGGTCGAAAGAGTTCAAACAAGTCATTTACCCGATCCTTTCGATCCAACACCCATAGAACAAGGTATTGGCGTTTACTATACAAACATGAATTGGGGAGGTGTAAGTTTTGCTATTTTGGAAGATAGAAAATTTAAGACTGGGCCAATTGGTTTAATTCCAGATAGTTTGCTGAATTTTAAGCGAAATAATTCTGACAAAAAATTAAATACGAAATTATTGGATATTAAAGGAGCTGAACTTTTAGGTAAAAGACAAGAACTTTTTTTGAATAATTGGGCTGCAGATTGGACGGACGCTAAAATGAAAGTTGCATTATCGGCAACTATTTTTGCAGGGGGAGCTCATGTTCTTGGCAGATGGACGAACAGAAGTGACTACGATTTTGATACCAATGGCTGGCCACAAACCGGAAGAGACAGGGCTTTGAGCGAAATTCGTAAAGCGTATGGCTTTATGATTGGTGGCGATCAACATTTAGCAACCGTTATTCATCATGGTATAGATGATTGGAACGATGCTGGTTATTCATTTTGCGTTCCATCCATTGCCAATTTCTTTTTACGTTGGTGGGCTCCGCTCGAAGAGGGTAAAAACCGTAAACCAGGTGCGCCTGCTTATTTAGGCGAATTTAATGATGGTTTTGGCAACAAAGTTAGCATGCATGCTGTGGCAAATCCTTCTGTAGAAGAGAATATTGAGCGACTCACAACCCGAGCAGCAGGTTATGGTATAGTAAAACTCAATAAAGCCACCAGAAAAATTACTATGGAATGTTGGCCACGAAACATCGATATTAGCTCTCCAACAGCAAAGCAATATGATGGTTGGCCCGTAATCATTAACCAGTTAGATAATTATGGGCGCAAAGCCATTGCCTATTTGCCTACGCTGATTATAAATAAAGAAAATCAGGTTGTGCAAATTGTTGATGAAGAGACAAAAGAGATCATTTATACATTGCGGATAAATGGTAAAGAGTTTTCGCCAAAGGTTTTTAAAAACGGGAAATATACAATTATTGTTGGCGAAGGCTCCAATAAACAGACGGTTAATAAGGTAAGTAGCATTCCCAAAATAGGATCAAAAAAAATAAAAATCGAGTTATAACAAAATCAACAATTAAGTTTATACTAAAAATGAAATCAACACTTTCTTTATTTGCTTTTTTAATGCTTTCAGCATTAACTTCATTCAGTCAGAACAACTCAAAGCCAATTGTAAATGAGGCTTTGGTTTTTGGAGAAAAAAAAGGGATTATTGCTGTTGAAGCAGAACACTTCTACAAACAAACCCTTACAGAAAATCGTGCCTGGTATATCAACAGTCCGTTGCATCAACCAATGGTTTGGCCCGATCACGATACGGCTAGCTATGCAGATGCAGGAGGTTTGGCTTATGTAGAAGCTTTGCCCGATCTTTTTCACTTTGGAGACGATCCGATTGTCCCAAATGAATGCTTAGGAGGAATGGGTACAGTTGCTGTTTTATATTACAAAGTGAATTTTGATAAACCCGGACGCTACTACATTTGGGCTCGATTTAGAAGCAATGACGAAGAAGACAATACTACCGGCGCTGGGATTAACGGTGTTTTTCCAACTACAGCACAAATTTTACAGTCATCTACTAAACAGATGAAATGGGTATGGACAGGCGACAACCGTTTGAGTCGCAGTCCTTGGAAAATTGGAAGGGCATCTATTGATGTAATGCAAGCCGGCGTTAACGATGTGCAATTTTATATGCGCGAAGATGGTGAAGAATTTGATCGTTTTGTGCTTACAACCGATAGTCTTTATGCTATAAAAGATGGAGTTGGACCTGCAGTGACAATTATGTCAGGAAAACTTCCCAAAGCTTTTTCAATTAAAAATACCAAGGCATTAAGTCCAATGCCAATGGCAAATCCAGACGGTGCTATTTATGGAACAAATGTAATTTATCTCGATACAGCAAGTATTTTTTCATTTGAAGCTGAGAATTTTTATGTGCAGCGCATTACTGACTCAAGACATTGGCACTTGGTTTCAAAAAAACAAACTCCAAGCATTGGACCCGATAATGACCCATCGCATGTGGAAGGTGCCAGCCAAGATGCTTATTTAGAATTGCTACCCGATGGTCGTCAGAAAGATGCTGATGGCATTAATTCCAAAACAAGTATTTGTGGCGAACCGGGTGTGAAAGCTATTTTGGGTTACAAGTTTAAAGTGAATGAACCAGGCAGATATTATGTATGGGTGCGTGCTTATGCTGTTGATGGCGACGATAATACCTTACATGTGGGCTTGAACGAACAATGGGCGGAATCGGGAAAGAAAATGCATTTTACCGGAAAACTATGGAAATGGTCGAACACACAACGCGACACCAAAGCGGCTATTTTTGTGGATATTACCAAAACAGGCATCAACGAACTCAATATTTCGATGCGCGAAGATGGTTGCGAAATTGATAGAATTTTGTTGACAAAAGACAAAAATTATGTTCCATCCGATTCAATTACCATTCCTACAAAATTTAAAGGACGTATGCATCTTTGGTTCGAAAGACGCGAAGCGCAAATGCGTACAGCCGCAAAATATGTACAAGTTCAAGACACTATTTTAATGGAAGTAGAAAATCACCCTACCAGTGGCGATTGGGCTTATGCAGCTGACAAATTAAATCATTCCGGACTAGGTTACCTAGTTTGGAAAGTCGAGGGACAAGGAATAAAAGCAGGTAAAGGGGTTTTGAAATACTCGTTTGAAATTACCCAAGCCGGAAATTATCAGTTCTTACTACGCAGCAAAATGACTGACCCTACAAATAGAATGGATACACTCGACCCAGATGGAAATGATATTTGGGTTAAATTTATAGGCGGAAGCGATGTGAAAAATCAGAAAAGCATGGGTGACGATTGGAATAAAATATTAATTATTGGACATCCTCAAGGTTGGACTTGGAATACAAATGCCGATGGCGGAAAATTGCATCCAATAACACCAGTGTGCAGGTATTTTGAAAAAGGTACTTATTCAATCGAGCTTTCGGGGCGTTCGCAAGGACATGCAATAGATAAAATTGCCTTGGTTAAACTCAAAAAAGATGCAATAATCGATTTTGAAAATAAGCAACTCGAAAACTTCAGCAAAAGTATTGAAACAAAAACGGTTCGATTTTAAATACAATGATTCTATTTTATTTATATTTGTAAAAAAATATAAAATCTGATTTAAAAACACAAGTATAAATAGTTAATTATGAGCAAACAATTATTAGCGCTTCTATTCCTAACTTTCTTTTTTGTGCTGAATGGCCATGCACAATCTTTATCCGATTATCGTTGGCTTCCTATCGATGCCAAAGGCGATGTGGTTGGCCGTCACGAAAATGGATTTATAAAGTATAAAAATAAATTATACTTGATTGGAGGACGTGGAGTGAATCCTGTAAATGTGTTCGACCCCAAAAGCAACACTTGGGAAACCAAAGGCAAATCGCCCATGGAAATACACCATTTTCAGGCGGTTGTTTATGGTAATGCTATTTATCTTGTAGGTGCAATGTCGGGCGGTTATCCAAAAGAGTTGCCGCTCGATTGTATCTGGAAATATTATCCCGAAACCGACAAATGGGAAAAAGGGGACGAAATTTCTTTGTCACGCCGACGGGGTGGTGCGGGAGCTGTAGTTTATAACGATAAGATTTATGTGGCTTGCGGAATAAAATTCGGACATACCAGCGGAACAACGAATATGTTCGATAGTTATGATTTAAAAACAGGCAAATGGGAAGAATTAACAGATGCGCCACATATTCGCGACCATTTTCCGGCCATTGTAGCCAATGAAAAAATGTATTGTATTGGTGGACGAAATGGAAGTGTACATCACCCCGATAATTTTGGAGCATTTTTCAGTGCCACCATTCCCGAGGTTGATTATTACGATTTCAAAGACGGAAAATGGTACACGATGAAAGAGCCTCTTCCTGTTCCAACTGCTGCGGGAGGAATCGTGAAAATGGACAGTTGCTTGCTGTATATGGGTGGCGAAGGTATTCAGGCACAGGCTTATGGCGAAACCCAGTGTTTAAATGTAAACAGTGGTAAATGGAGTCAGTTGGCTCCCATGCATACTGCCCGGCATGGTAGTGGTGCAGTTTTTTACAACAACGAAATTTTTATAGCTGCAGGAAGTCCCAATAAAGGAGGTGGAAATTTGCCAACTATTGATAAGTTTACAGCCAAACATACTTACAACAAGCTTTTTACCGGAG
>JFJP01040917.1_pt1 | contig 10459 bp, 9 predicted proteins | sample 431651 | NCBI WGS metagenome assembly JFJP01 (sample SAMN02602958, study PRJNA72255) | Microbial mat metagenome, whole genome shotgun sequencing project. | biome: fresh water; feature: sink hole; material: water; isolation source: purple microbial (photo- and chemosynthetic) mats found in... | reverse complement strand
AAGCTCATATGACTATTATTCGCGAAATAAAAATGAGTTTTCTCAGGCGATGTTTGGAATTGAAACTATCGGTTCTCGCGAACAACTGCGTGCATTGTCCCGTTTTACGGGGGATATTTACCCCAGCGCGGGTTTTTTGTACGAACCGTCTCGCCAAAAAGAGATTCTGTTTGAAATGAATCGGTTGCGCCTAACAGGAATCGCTCCTGTTGCGGTAACTCTTGCCGATTCAGCTAGTAGTGTAGCAGTGAAAAAGGCAATAAACGCACTCTCTGAACGGGGCGTTACGATTGTTCAATTGGCTGTGTCGGATTCGGTATATCGATTGCTTGAGTCGGATCCCATGCTTGTCGAGATTGTGAATCAACATTTTTCCGCGGTGCTTTCTGAAAAGCATGCTTTGTACTCTACGCTTGAAAATACTCCCGTCGTATCGATTAATCGGGATTACGATCGCTACAGTTCGATCATTGCGCTAGGATCGGGGATCTATCTCAATCAAAAAAAGAGATTGCCTCACTTTACATTTTCTCCTCATGCAAGAAAACTTCACTACGGCACGGTGAGATCTGAACCGTTAGCCACTAGTACTGATCAGCGTGATAATCTTGCCGGTATGATTCGATCCGTTGACAGATCCAGTGATGATTCTATTTGGAAAATGATAGAGTCGTCGCTCTATACAGAAATCGATACAAATGTAGCCGTTCCCGCTGAACAGTTTCGCACTATCGCAGGAATGGGGAGTGGTCTGGATCAAGCTGTTCTTTTTTCAATTACTATTCGCGATCTCATGATATTTGTTGCTGGTGCAATTTTGATTGTTATCGGTGTGGATATTTTGAGAAAAATTGCGAGCGCCCTCTTTGGTGTTCGTTCTGTGGCGATTCTCTATCCATTTCACATTGGGAACATTTCTATCGAGCGAACTAATCGGTGGTCTATTCGGCTTAAACGATTGTTGATGAAAGAGAAATATCGTTGTAAAAGTGTGAAAACATTAATGCAATATCGAAATCTTATGGCAAAAGAAGCGGCGGGGATTCATTGTATCGAATGGAACGAAGGTTCAGATGTGATTATGTACCTTCAGCATATTTTTGACAAACGAGATGACAAGCGAACTGAACCGGTGGTTATTTTTAATATACCTCGGAAACATCAGATTGAACTCTTTCCGCGATTCAGCAAAACTCCTCTTTACTTGTATGAATTGATCCCTACATTCGACGACTTGGAACGAGTCTTTTACGGCAGTGGCCATCAGGAGATTCATGTGAGTTCGATTGCTGGTTCACTCGCAGAAGAGTCTCTCCCACAGCTTCTTCAAGTGTTGGAAAATAATCGGGTTTCAGGCGCTCTTTTGATCGAAGATCCCGAACCGTTTGCTGTTATCTTTTATCGCAAGGGCGTTATTGTGAATGCTCACGATCGCTACGGTTCTTCTGTTGAAGAGTCTATCTATCAATCGTTGAGTAAAACAGACGGAACTTTCCGGTTTGAAAAGAATCGCCATGCGCCCGCAGAAACGGTTCAGTTCACATCTATGGATGTTCTCATGAGCTGGTCAGCTCAAAGTGAAGTGTCTGTTCCATGAGCACTGTAGATTTTCTTACACCACTTACTCAAATTGCTGGTTTTGGTGAAAAAAGATGTGCCCTTTTGCGCCAAATGAATATTGTAACTGCCGGTGATTTTCTCTCATTTTTCCCTTGTGATTATCTCGATACCAGTTCTTCATTGCCAATCGCTGAATTTCACAATCATCCGTATCCAAAATCAATACGAGGTACAATTCAATCTGTTTTATTTCCACAGGGAACAGCGCTGGTGCGAATCACCTTAAGTGACACTAGCGGTGAGCATACTTCAAATCTATTTGTTCATCATAGTGGTTATCGAGATCTGCGCAATGGAGTGGAGATCAGTATTCACTATGATGCGGAACAACGTCCTGACTATCTGTTGTGTCGAAATGACTTTTTCACAGAACTGAACTGTATTCCTCGATATGGGATTTCTCAATCGATGCTCGAAGTGGGAATCACACAGGATTTCTTGCGGAATATGAATCACAAGTTACTGAACATGAGCGGCGCGTTTCCCGAACGCCTCCCACGGAGTATCGAAGATGCTTACCGATTTGAATCACTTTTTCGATCGTTTAGTGAAATTCATTTTCCTCGGAATCTCTTCAAACTTCGTGGATATTACCATCGCGTGTTCTACGAGCGATGCTATCAACAGGCTATTGCTTTGCGTTGGTCACGGAAACGATTTGCCTGCCCTGGAGTTCGGGTTGAAGTAAAAGCTGAGTGGGCCGATTCGTTTTCGTTCGATCTTTCTGAAAGTCAATTGAGTGCCATTAACAGTTTTCACGGGGTGAAAAAATCAGGAGGGCGAGTTCATTCGTTGTTTTGTGGTGCGCCGGCTACTGGCAAAACCGTTGCGGCTCTTATTGCGCTCTGTTCAATTAAAACTTCGGGGCAGCAAATTTGGGTGTGTCGATCAGAACGGGCTCTTGATTATTTTATTGCTAGCTATCAGCCACTGCTTGATCAATTTGGTATTGTCCCGGTGATCTTTAGCGAAACGTCGTCGCTCTCTGAACAACGAGCATCTGTGCGATCAATCAAACTAGGTGAAGCAACCTTTGTTGTCACGACAGAATCTCTTTTAGAACGGATTCGAAAGGTGATGTCACTTGCCACCGTTGTGATGGATCGACCTGACCGATGGTGCGCCATCGGGCGAAAGTTGTTGCACCATTGGGGATTATCGTTTGATCTTATTGTTATTCAGGATCATCAGCTTTCGGAACTGGAACAGCTAACTTGCGGTGATCTTACGTCTGTTCATTTTACGGAGATTGTTGAAATGAATAGACGTTCTCATCGGGGAGTGGTCGAGTCCTCTAAAGTTGACGATCTGTTTGCATTTATTCGGTCTCGAAGAAGGGGGGGAGCGAAAGTTCTTTTTCGTATTTCCGACGAACAGTGTAGTTCAGAACAGATTGCGTATTTGGAAGGCATGAAACAGATAGATTTCCTAAAAAAAAGGCTTCTTGGGAATGATGTTGATCACGCTCCGGTCGTTATAAATCTCATCTGTGACGGTGAAACAATTCTGCCTATAGAGTCTCACGTTGAATCTCCAGTGGTGATCTGCCGGAAGGGCGATGAATTGCGTCTTGGTGGCGGTGTGTTTGATATTCTCGTAGTTGTGGATGATGGAGAATGTAGTGAGCGTGACTTAAGCCTCCTGCAACGTGAATACGTTAAGCCATCTGCTGATTCATGGTTGTTTCTATTGCGAAAAACAAACTGTTCAAGTCACCTCGACCAATCTGAACTGACAACGCTTTTTCACCAAGCCGTCGTTGATTTAGAAAAAGTTCTCATCCTGGAATAATGCAGTTTCTACCCGATTCTTTGCCGTGATAGAGAGCCTTATCTGCCAAAGATATCACTCTTTCCATTATTTCCTCTGCTTTTTCAGAAGAGTGCAATTCTTGCAAGGTTGCTATGCCACCACTTATCGTAACAGCCGGTGTGTCCTGTTGATCAGCAAGAAGAAGTGATCTTTTTTCAACTTGTCGGCGAATCCGCTCCGCAGGAATTCGTGCATTTTCTGCTGCGGTTTGTGGAAATATCACCAAGAACTCTTCACCGCCGTAACGGCAGGCAAAATCTAAGGGACGAATAGAATCCCGTATTATTGATGCAACCATGCGGAGCACATGGTCTCCTTTAAGGTGCCCATAAGTGTCATTCACCTGCTTGAAATGGTCAATGTCGATCATCATAATTGATAACGGTTCTTTGCCGAAAATAGATCGGTTTATAAGTTTCGGTAGATTGAGATCAATCCATCGGCGATTGTGAAGACCAGTAAGCGGATCAAGTGTTGTTTGGAGTTCAAACATATTCTTGGCAATTATGCTTTCCTGAAGCAAGGTATTGTCCGTGCGCATTCGATGGGATAACAAGATTAACATATTGCGTGCAAATTCGTGAGAAACATCGATCAATCGCCAAAACATCGCTTCGGGAACAACGAGGACGCGAGTAAATTGTGCGGCAGTTACGAGAGCTGATGATGAATGATGATCAATTACAGACAGCTCCCCAACGGTTTGCCCCACATTTAAAACAATGGGAGCAGTAGAGCTGTCGTTGGCCAGAAAGACTTGTAGCTCCCCCTCGAGAATGAGATAGAGGTGATCGCTAATTGTTCCAGCTTCAATGAGGATTTCTCCTTTGCCCAACGAACGCATTTCGCAAGATGAAAGTAATCCCTGCACTGCTTCTGGAGCCACGCGATTGAGAACATCGAGGTTAGAAAAATCATTGGAAGAGAGAAATCCCCATTCGCTTTGTTCACTCATAGTAACACCCTTGTTATTATTTCTATAAGCAGTATATCATAGTTTTACAGGATTTTCATCATGATAACAGCAGTTTCTCCATCGGGATAGTACTTTTTTCTTCTGCCTGTCTCGAGAAAACCACAAGAATTGTACAGTTTTAGTGCGGGAGCGTTGTCTGCTCGGACTTCTAAAAAAAGTCTTTCTTCCGGTTGGCTGCGAGAAAAATGATATGCCAAGAGTGATTTTCCAATACCTTGTTTTCTGAACCGTGGATTGACGGCAATTCTGAATATTTCACACTCGTTGCAGACAACTTTTGAGACAATGAGATAACCTCGAATTTCACTTGATTCACCGACCTCTGCGTAGATTGGATTGCCTGAATCAAAGTGATTTGAAACTTGTAGAAAATCCCAAGGGTGGTCGAAAAGCGAAGCTTCAAGCTGGCTTATCGCGGGAAGTTGTTCTTGACCAATTACACAAATCATGATGTGCTCCACATTTTTAGCTAAACCACTTCTGAAAAACAGCCGATTAGATGAGTACAATTTGAACATGGAGGTTCATAATGAATTTACTCAAGGAAAAGCTTGTGCAGGAAGCTAAAGAGAAGTACCGGGAAATTTTCCCCTGCAGCAATTTTGATTCGCTTGCAGAGTGTTTTACCATTATTGACGACACCGTCTTTTTTTGGTTTAATACCCCCGACCGATCAACCCATATGCTGTCTGCACGAATCTAACGGGTGAGTAAAGGGTTACGCAAGGATGCGAGGCAGGAATGTCTCGCTTTTTTTATTTCTCAACGTCGCTCTGGTGTGCACGGTTTTTGGAATAAAGAACAAATAATCCTACCACCACAATTGCAATAAGTTCAAAGATCCTCAGAACCCAAGTTGCAGATCGTTCCAACTCTATCACTTTGCCAAAGCCGACAGGTGTAGGTTGTTCGGCTGAAAATATCATATAGCCGCGAAATCCCGAATGGCCAGTTTTCAGCTCGAAGAAATCATCCACAAAAGGAGTGGCCACTGTTTCGACTATTTTGCTTAAAAAGTCAGGAGTCGATTCCGGGAGAAGGTGTTCTGAAATGTTCTGCTTAAAATCATGATACTCGCCAAAATGCTTTGTGAAGTAGGCCGTACAACTCATTAGTACAACAACTATTGATAGTAATAAAGGAGAGTATCCTTTTGGAAATGCAAGTGATACCGAAACCCCAGCGAGAACTCCTGCTAATAGTGGCGCGAGCAGCAGTATCGGTGCTATTTTGCCGAGTAGAAACATGCCTCCACCTATAAGTGCACCTACACCGAGTGCGAGTGCTAGTGGTGAAAGATAATGAATGAGTGCGTTGTTCTTTGTCATTGAAATCCTTAATCTGTTGGATCATACAGTTGTAGCTTATGAAATATATGTTTATTTTTGAACATTTTTGGACTTATTCTAAACGATTATTAGTTGCGAATATGTGGTGGATGGCTAAATCTGCAATTTGTCTCCTTGGAAAATACAATGTTCTTCGGTATCGTTTTATACCCTGGTTTTTCCATTTATTGAGGAGGCTTTTAATGTGCAAAAGGTACTGTTTTTGTTGTGGAAAAGGTGTTCTAGCGTCAGTGTATTTGCGTAGGAATGATGGCTAAATGGTAAAAAGTTGCGAAGTCTTTCTTGTAGATAATATCCTTTTGTAAAGCTATTTATGCATAATTAATGACAAAAATTTGTGGGCTGCAAAAAAAAGAGAAGTGACTTGCGAATGTTTTGGTGGAGGCATTGTAGCTAATAACAGGAGTGCCATTGGAATTTGAAAAGCAAATTGGTACTTTTTAGTGTATATTATGATCAAGTAAATAGTATGCATTCCTTTTAGTGTGTGATTGCATCTTGTCGAGACTCAGAAATATGGAGGCCTTTATGTACCGTAAGTCTTTAGCCGCACTTGCAGCGGTAGTAATGTCAGGAAGTTCACTCGCTGCTGATTATAACTTCCCTTCTCATGCAGTTCCTGGAAACAAACCACTGAGCGAAGTGAAGCAGATTGTTTCATTTGTTTGGGATGATAACGCATATTCTGGTTTGGAAATGACCAACTATGAAACTGCTCCAGGGCAGAGCTTTGCGGATCAAAGCTGGATTGGTGGAAAAAAACCATGGGGAGCAACTGCTCCAAATGCGTTAAGCATTCAACCGGGGCAGATCGGTATGAGTTGGGCTATCACTGAACTTGCTGGTCGCAGTATGCCTATGGCTGAATACAAGGCTGATGCTACCTATACCACAGGTATGCAGGTTGTTTATAATGGGAAAATTTGGGAGTGTAAATATTGGACTAAAGGAACTGCTCCTGCTGAAGGTGACAGCCCATTTAAATTAGTAGGGCCTTATACCGAGAATTTCACTAAGAAAAATAGCGATGGAACGCCGATTCTCTTTACGTTCAACGTGATTTCAGGACTTGTGGTACCTCTTATTGGACCTGAAGATGGTGCCCGTGAAACGAAATATGGATATTGGACTGTTAATGCGAAGGACGTAGAGGAGTTCCCACATCTTTCTGCATATTTTGGAAATGGTAAGAAAATCGCAGCTTGCTGGGGACGTGAAATGATGGTTAAAGCATCAAAAGATGCTACCGGAAACGTAAACGGTGAAACATACGGTCAGATCAATGAAGTGTTCAAAATGACCACTAAGATGGGGCATGAAATTGGAAACCATACACTTGACCACATGGAATCGAATTCACCACTTCCGAATGATGACCGTGGGTATGGCCGTTGGGGTGGTGAAGGTTTTGCTGCTAATATGATAGAAACTGTGAAATGGGGTAGTGATGCCCTGGGATATACAGAAAAAACAGTTGATGAATCGGTAGAGTTTGGGAGAACTGCTGGAATATCGTGGCATTCTATGGGGTGGAAACCATATGCTGGTCGCATTCTTTCTACAAAAGCGTGGAAAGGAATTCTTGAACTTGGTGAAGTTGATATGGATATTGAACTTGGCCTCAAACCACTTCGTAAAGGTGGTACAATTGCCGGTTTCCGCGCTCCTCGTCTCGAAGTTAACTCAAATCAGTTCTTCGCTCTCGCAGAACTTGGCTATATGTACGATACGGGCCTAGAAGATGGACTTGATGCTACTAAAGATGGTACAAACTTTGTATGGCCGTATACTATGGAAAATGGTTCGCCCAATACCTTTACCATGAGAAAAAATGGATATACGACTGTTGCGATTGATTCAATGCCCGTGGGCACTGGTCTGTGGCAGTTCCCTGTGAACAATGTGATTGTTCACCCCGATGACCGCGCATCAGTTTTTGAAGCTTACAAAGGGATTCAGGCGGCTCAGAAAATTGATGTAAGTGGCGACAAAGAAGACTGGATCAAAAGTGGTAAAATCACTGGATTCGATTTCAATATGTTTATTCTTTGGGGAATGACTGGTGATCAGGCTACTCGTGCGCTTAAGTATACACTTGATAAACGTATGGCTGGTAATAAAGCACCTATGCAGGTTGGACTTCATACTGACTACTTTACGCCGATGTATGATATCGCAACACTTCAGGCCCCTGAAAATCTGAACTCCTTTGGACAGGCCCTGAAGTACAACAAATATCCTGATCGTAAGAAAACGCTTATTGATTTCCGTGATTATGCCATTGACAAAGGTGCTCTTTTCAAAACTGCTAAAGAGACAATCGATTATGTGAAATCGTTGCAAAAAGATGCAACTATCGGAAGCACAGTCGTTGCTGTTGCGCCATCTGAATGGACTCTCATGAAAGATGCAGAGGGAACTTCTGGGACTGCGAGTGTTAGTAATCTCGACAATGCGATTCTGAGCCTTGCCGCTAGTGAAGGTGCTTGGGGAGGGTACTATGGTGATCTCACTGGAAAAGGTGCTTCATTCAAAGGGCTTTCACATGTTGAGCTTGATTATAAGACAAATACACCTCTCTATTTGACACTTCAGTATGAGGGTGGAAAACGTCGCGATGTTCTTTTGAATAACCTGAGCTACGATGTCCCATCAGGAAAAATTCCAGTGACGGCGTTTGCTGATCTCACAACAGGTGAATCGAATATGCTTGATGCTGAAAAAATAATCGGTATTGCCGTGTATCCACAGAAAATAGGAGACAAGGCTTCGACAGCTAAGTTCTCAGTTAAAAATGTGAAATTCTACACAGGTGCTCAGGTTTCAATTAGAAATCTTGTTACTACTACTGCGAAACCGTCGATCTCCATGAACGGGATCAGCAATGGTCAGCTTAATCTTGCAGTAACCGCTTCTGGTACATATAGCGTGAATCTCTACTCGACTACCGGTCGAATCGTGAAATCACTTAACAGTGTGGCTCTTACAAGTGGAGCCAATGCTCTTCAACTTGGAACGGTTCCTGCTGGTATGTACATTGTTAAGATTCAGGGTGCTGCTGGCAACCTTGTGTCTAAAGCGGTTGTTCGATAATTTGGGAATTGTGGAGCCCTTCCGGGCTCCATTTCCACTTTTTCAGAGAGGTGATATATGAAATTCTTGATTATTGCTATGGTTCTTTTTTTCTGTGCCTGTGGTTCACAATCAGAAAAAAAAGTATCTGTTAATGGAGGTGGGGCGCAATTAGCTGATTCGCTGAATTCTGCAGTCGATTCTATTGCAGGTGCTCGCAATATGCATAGCAAGAATGCCGGTATGCACCTTCACAAACCTGGCGATAATTTAGCAACAGTCGCCCATCAGGATCCTGAAAGAGATAGGATGATCCGAGCGAATATTGCCAAAAATAGAATGCGAGAGTTAACAATTCATGAACAGCAAATGGAAGCTATGGCGGAAATTGCTCGTAAAAATCGTGAAAAGGCCCAATCTGGAGTTTTGTAGTTTTTACATTGTTCCCGTGTGTATCAAAGGACGATCGAAAGGTTGTCCTTTTTTAATAGGCACAATGAATAAATTATAGCATATTTAAAGTGTTTTTTACTCTGCAAGAGGAGTTTAGATGGAGTATCAAGTGGGACAAGCTGGGCGCGTTATTGTAGCGCGATTATTTGAAAATGATCCTGTATATGAATCAATCGTTAATGTCTGCAGCACAGAATCAATTCACTCGGCTGTATTTTGGATAATTGGAGGTGTAAAAAAAGTTTCCGTTGTCACAGGCCCCGAAGATTATTCTGCACGTCCTTTGCAGGCTATTGTTGCAGATTTGCCCGGCGTGCAAGAGATTCTCGGAACCGGAACCGTTTTCCCCAACGGTGATAACGAGCCGACAATACACATGCACGCATCTCTGGGCCATGATTCTCATACGGTGACTGGATGTCCGCGCATTAATCTCGATTGTTGGCTCATCTGTGAGTTGATAATTCAAGAGATCACCGGCGTGACTGCTCAGCGGGTTAAGGACGATTCTAGTTATCAACTATTGAGAGTTGGGGGGGAATATTGATCCTGCCGATAGAATCCGAATTCGAATTAGCTGAAGGTGTGAAGGAGTACTACCAAGCAATTGATTTTGTCGTGAATCAATTGAGTACAGGTAAAGAGATCGCTTGCAAGTCAAATTGCTCATTCTGTTGTCATCTTCACATAACCTTAAAGCCCTATGAATTGCTGGCCTTGGTTCGACATGTTGAATCTCTGTCTCGCGTGGAACGAGTGGAAATCGAATCAGTCATTGACCAAAATCGGCAACTTCTTGCAGAAACGAGTGATTCAGAGTTGCTTGCGGTCAATTTTTCCTGTCCATTTTTGAATGATGGAACATGCTTGGTCTACTCAGTGCGTCCTCTTTCATGTCGGGCCGCTCATTCGCGAAGCAAACTTGTGTGTGAACAGGCATATTGTTATCCTCATTCTGAAATTGAAGCTGACCATTTGCCCGAACTAACAGAGTCGATACGCGCAATTGAAGATGAATTCGAAGAGGTGCTTGGAGAGTATTACGATGTCTCGGATTACAATATGAATGAATCTCTGAACGAAGCTCTAGGGGATTCAACCTGGGTTGAGAGATTTATTGCCGGTGATGAAGTGTTTAGCGATGCTGCCTTGAGTAGAGTCTAAAAACGAAAGGCTC
>JFJP01040916.1_pt1 | contig 10459 bp, 18 predicted proteins | sample 431651 | NCBI WGS metagenome assembly JFJP01 (sample SAMN02602958, study PRJNA72255) | Microbial mat metagenome, whole genome shotgun sequencing project. | biome: fresh water; feature: sink hole; material: water; isolation source: purple microbial (photo- and chemosynthetic) mats found in... | reverse complement strand
TGTTGTATATGTCATTCTATGTCCTTTTTATTCTGATATTATAGCAGATTGTTTTCTACCTACTATCTTTTGTTCAAGTATTTTGATGTTAGTTTGAATTTCTTCTAACTGAGCAAGCCTAATCTCCAAGTCCTTATATGCAATTTCTAGTTGAGCCGCCTTTATAGCTAACTCTGCTTCACGTATAACTATATCCACCTCAACCACTTTCTCTTGTAGTACGAATTGCACTGCTTGTTGCATTGCATTTTGTACCATTGAAGCATATATCGGGCCTGACTCATTTTGAGTGATGTGGTTCTTTTCTAGTTGATCTTCTATATGTAGTATTGTTGTCTGCATTAGTTTATCGAATATACCGGTGCCTACTATTTCTCCATTTACTAAGGTGGCATTAGTTACATCTGATATTAGTATATCTATCATTTACATCCTTTTTTAATTTAGTATAGACCCTACCTTAGTAGGCTCTAACTAGATTAATCTTTAAATTTTCTAGTGTTTTGTGTACGTTTTAGTTGATCAATCTCTTCTTGAGTCCACCCATCTATCTTAGTTACACGAAATCTCGGTTGTGTTATCATTATCGGATTACCTTCAGCATCTTTTGATGGAACTACCATTTTGATCTCTTCAAGCTTTCTTGCTACACTGAATGGAAGTGCTTGTTCTCTACCATGTAGTGCAACTTGCCATGTCTTTGGACCTGAGTTCAAGTTACCGTATTGAATTGGGAACACTCTATTAATGTCGTCATCATCGATTTGTTGTCTATTGTGATGATCTGTTACAATATACTTGTATTTGATCTGTTTTAACGCAGCTCTTTCATAAGCATCAACTTTTTTACCATGTACTAATGCATCAGATACAGGTACTTCAGGCAGACTCTTAATTTTATCTAACTCAGCTTTTGTATCTGCATTGATTCCATCTTGTTGAGCTTTGAACTCTTCTAATACTGTTACGTATTCAACATTAGTGATGTTTTCTACATCATTAGCAACTTCTTTTACTCTACCCATTAAACCTAAGCTTTCTGTAGCTTTAATTAACTCTTCTTTATTCATTTGTCTAAATGATTTTGCCATTGTGTGTCCTTTATAGTTAGCATTTGCCATTGCTATTTTTTAGTTTATTTAGTATGTTAGCAGGGATTCTGCTAACTTTATCTGTACATTATATAGGAGCAGAGCTTAACTTATCGTTAAGCTGCAGCTACTATTGAAGGGGTTTTACTTAGTGCGAATTTCAATGAACAGATACGTTCTGGACGGTAGTTAAGGAATCCATAACTCCAGTTTGCAGAGATACCAGCCATTTGACCATGCATGTCTGAATCAGCACCACCACTAACAGTTTTCTGTGGAGCAATGTATGATGCCATAGTGTTATTACCACCAAATCCTACGATAGAGAATGAATCATCACCTACAACTAACGCAGTAAATACATCGTATTTGCCGTTTGTTTTATAAGCAGCAGCTTGTGTTGCAGCATTTGCAGCATCAGTACCATTACCACCATCTACCGCTAATCCAGCTGTTAAACCAGCACCGTACTCACGTTCCATATCTTTTACAGCTACGAATCTGAATTGACCAATTTTACCTACTTCACCATCTAGCAATTCTGTACCCGCAGCATATTGCTCTTTTGGGACCCATACAAGTACATTTCCTGGACCTTGCATTGCACGTAATGTTGGTAGAACTTCTGTATTTACGTATATAATCCATGCATCTGATACAGTTTTTGTATCCACTAAATCTACACCAGATAGGATTTCAGTATCCATTGGTACATCATTATTCAGCAAGTATTGCTCTAGTACTTCTAGTGCTGTATATGTTAGTACGTCTGTACCATCAATTTCTGCAGTTGTGTCTGTGCTTGGATTTGAAGTAGAGTTACATACGATCGCATTCACATGACCAGCAGTAATTAAGTCTCTACGAACTTGCATCTCTTTTAGATCCATTACAGCATCCGCCATATACTGAATTTTACGAGCAATTAAGCCTTTACGAGAATCTAAGTCTACTGATCTCATTGAGAACTTATGACCTACACCATGGAATGTAATGTTAGCAGATACCATTTTACTATAGTGTGTTAGTAAGTTGATTGTTCCACCTTCTTCAGGCATTGTCAATAACGCACTTGTAGAAGCTGTATATGATGCTTCACCATTTACTAATCCACCTGAACCTGACATTACAGTCTCACCAACACCAGCATCTGCAGTTGCAGCAGCTTTAGCAGCAGCACGAGCCAATACCCATGTAGCATATGCACCAGTTGCATAGTAATATTTTGTATCGAATATCGCTGTTGCAGCTAATATATCTTTTGATCCAGTTGGAACTACGTAAAACACATCTTGTAATACAGTTGCAGTATTTGCATCTACACCACCATCTACTAGTACACGTTTATCAAGCATACCATAGCTTACTTCACGAGATAACTTATCTCCACTATTTTTAGGCATTGTATATCTATCAGCACGTACTGAGAAGATTCTTTTACGTTTTGGTACTTCTACCACCGCTTTTGTTACGAACTCATCCGTAAACTGTCTGTCTATAGTACTTGAAGTAGTACCACCTGTATTAAATTTTCCTACTAATTCAGCCATAAGCTATCCTTTTATTGAGTTGGCTAATGTTGTTACATCAGCATATTTTTGAAGTAGTTTCTGAACTCTTGACCAGTTAACGCTTCTGGTTTAACTTCTTCAGATACCTTCTTCACAGCCGCTTTAGGTTTACTTACAGATGCTGCTTTCTTACGTTGTTCTGCGATTTGTTTTTCTTTTTCTGTCGCTTTACGTTTGAACTCAGCTTCCTTACGTTCCTTTTCCAATCTTTCCTTTTCAATGGCTCCTTTGTCTACTACAGGTTTTACACTAGTTTTAGGAGTAGGTTTTTGTTGTTCGTGCTTTTGGTTCAATCTTACAATTGCCAATTTGTACTTATCCACCATGCTCATATTATCTAATTCACCTGCTGCATCCAGCATTTCCATTGCACGGATCTCGTTTTGTACTACGTCATATGTACCATCCTGTAAGTGTTGAATCAAATCACGTCTTACACCTGGTTTCTCTACAAACTCTTGAAAACTTTTTTGATCTTTAAAGTCATCTATTAGTACTTTATAAAACTTGTCTTCAATACCTAAGTCTTTAGCTTGTGTAACTACATCTTCGATTATCATTTGTGTCTCTGATGGAAGTACATTTTTAGGAATGTATTTAATATTCTCTAAATCCAATTCTAATGGGTCTATACCTTTCTCTTTGATCACTTTTTTAATAGCCTCTGTGTCACCATCTATCAAGCTCATAGCCAAGCTAAATTTTTCAGGATCACTCATCAGATTACGTTCTTGTAGTGGTTTAATGAATTTTTTGTATTCTTTGAATACTTTCATCTTATCACTGTAACCGTGTAGCATTTGTTGTGCTCTGATGAGGTCCTCTGGGTTTTTGAACCCTTCAACTTCTCTTCCATTAGCTGTAAATTTAGCTAAAGCGACTTTTTCATAGAACTCTTTGTAGTTTACTTTTTCTGTTGTACCTTGTACATTCTCTAAGCCATCTACATTACTTTCTTCTGATTCTTCTTCAGTTTCAGTTTCAGTTGTTTCATGAGAGTCTTCTTCCTGAGTATCATCTTCAGTATCTGAAGTTCCTTCATCCGAATCGTCATCCGAACTCGTTGTTTCATCATCCTCTGCAGTCTCTACATATAGGTCTGTGTCCTCACTGTCTCCTGTTACATCTACTTCATCCGATGTTTCAACTTCATCAACATTATCCGTAGCGCTTTCTTCTATTTCTGCATCCACATGTGTACCAGCAATCATTGCTTCTAATGTATCTTTTACTGAATCACTCATAATTACTCTCCTTTACCAGTGAGTAACTCTTGTTTCAGTCTCAAGTTATCATCAATTATCTGTTTAGCATTATTACCTAGTATATTTACTGTACCTTTGTAAGTCTCATCACCTAAGTATCTAATCACATCTTTAATTGTCTCTAATTGATGCAACAAGCTATCTTTATCCTCGTGTTTGGCTGTTCTTGGGTTTAGTAGCAAGTTATACACTCTATCTGCCTCAAGTTTTATAAATCCATCTAGCATAACTATTTGGAAATCCTCATTTTCTTGTAGTCTTTTTAGAGCTTCTTGTCTCTTTATATACCACTCCTGTACTTCTGTATTAGCATCTAGTTCAGCTATACGTTCGTCAATGTTAAGTGCATCACTCATTGCATTAATCCTTATGTTGTTAATTTACAGCTTTTTTACGACTTCCGTTATCTGGTCGGTTGTAGTACTCCTAGTCCACTATCGACTTGGGGTTTAACTTTATTATAGAACATATTCTTATACTCCGGTAGTACTTTTGAATCATTCAGTACTGCAGCCGGGTCTAGTTGTCCTGCAACAGCAGCTCTTACCATTAATTCACTATACTCTACTGGATCTTTCGGTACTCCAAGCCCTTGACTACGACTCATATACTCCGCTAGTATTGGATTCTTATTACTCTCTATTGCCTGTCCAACTTGTGTCTCAGTCTGTGCTGTTTTAGCCGCAGTATCTTGCTGCACTTTGTCAGCAGTTTTTATTCTTTCTAGGTCTTGGTATGTCGGTGTTTGTGCCATATGATCTCCTATTTACGCCATTTTAGCTTGTTAAACCTTAGATTTTTCTTTCTCTGCCATTCTTACCATAGCATCGAATTCTTTATCTCTCTCGTGTTCCATTCTCTTTTGACCACTACTCTCTTTCACGAACTCCATTGCTAAGTTATCAGCTTGTTCTCTGTATAACGCAGCTCTTGCTTCTGCTTCTGCAGCTCTTGCACGTTTCATCTCTACATCAGCTACGTTATTCTCTTCTGTACGGCTTATGCGTTCTACTATTTTCGAGTCCATCTCTTCTATACGTTTTTGTATTTCTAGTAACTCTAACTTAGCTTTTTGTAATTGCAGTTGTTGGATCTCTTGTGCAACTGGATCTGGTTGTGGCTCATAAGACTCTATTTGTTTAGCTAGGTCTGGTTGTTTCCATAATTTAGCTATCTTAGCTCTTAGTATTCTAGCTTCTGCTGGATCCATACTTGCAGCATTTGTTTGTAGTAACATATTTAGCTTGTTTGCTGTATCTTCATCTTTTTCAGGGGTTGATACATCTACTACTAAGTCGAACTCACCTTGTATATCATCTCTACGTATTGTTGCAAACTCTTCGTTAGTTACTCTGATTACTTCTTCTTCACTCAAGTACGCTTGATTCATTGAGATAGTTAATCTAGCTATATCTTTGAATAGTTCACTCAATCTACGGAGTATGCTCAACTCACGTTTACTAGTTGCATCTAATGCTGATCTAACTCCACCTACTGAATCTCCTAGTGCACTACCTGATATCCCACCAGTGAATGCTTTAGTACCAGTCAATGACTCTGCATCAGCTTGTTGCCACTGGATCATACTGAACACACTTTGTGGTACAGGATCTACTGATTTCTTATATATAGCTCTTTTAGGATCCATCCCAGCTCTATAGTATACGGTGTTACCTTTTTCGTATTGGTTTTGTTGTGATGGACTTGTGAAGAACGTCTCATCTATGAACTCTTGGCCTACTGCTTGTTCTGCTGTTATATCATGTGCAGCTCTTGTTAATTTACCAATGGATTCCTGATTTTCTTTTAGTATCTCAGCATCAGGTTCACCCATTACTTCTTTTTTAACTGGCATATATACAGCCATTCCGAATGGCAGTTTCTTATGAGGGAATGGATTCTCTTCCAAGCGTATCATTACGTCATTAACCCATGTTGCTACTATCGGCACCAATACATCATCCCCATTTATATCCCAGTAACCCCAATACTCATATGCTCTTAACTTTTTACGTGCTTTATCTGCAAATTTGAAGTCATTGTATGCATTACTTTTATGTTCATCATACGTTGTACCTTCATCAGGTTTAACTAGGTCTAAGTTATGATACGCTCCACGTACTTCTTTAGTCTCTGGATCAACTATGTATTCTTCTTTTTTAAGCTCTGCTATACTTGTGTCATATTCGTGTATGATGAAGTTAGCATTTTCTAGTATACCCTCGCATGTTGGATCTATGATTACGTTTGCATTGTCACACACTTCATATCTAGGTTGATTTTTTACCAAAGATCTAACTTCAACTTCAATCTCTTCTTCACCAATTTGCATTGGTTCACCACTTTCTATTTTAATTTGGTATTCTTCTGGACTCATTTCACCAGTCATCATCATTTGCTCCATGAGCATTAATGACTCTTCTGGACCAGCATATATTGGTTGCAATTGTTTAACCATTTGTGCTTGTTCTTGTACTTCCCATCCTACTTTTACTACAGTAGTACCTTCGTCTACTAGGAATCTTACTACATCATTTACGAATTTTACTTTTGGAACTTTAGTTAACCATTGGTAATTTAGTAGTAGTTGATTCTGCTCTGCAGATTTGATATCTTCCCATGTTCTTGGTTTAACTTCAAACATATCTGATGTATTCAGGAATGGATCTTCTAATGCAGGATATTTCCACTCATTATTTTTGCGAATTACTTTAGGTCTAGCAGTAGACTTACCTGGTCTAGGATCAATTCTCTTACCGCCATCACGTAACTCTTTCCACTCTAGTAGTTTGGCTCTGAACTCTTCAGTTGATCCTGATGCAGCGTCTAAGTCATTCTTTAAGTCTTGGTATGATGGTTCATTTGACCAATTTGTAAGTTTTTTACTGTCTTTTTTAAGTTTCTGTTTCATTAGGATCCTATCGTATTTATGCTATTTTAGCCCATACTTATTTAACTTTATCTTAACTTCTATTTATCTATTTCCATGCTCTAGCATTTTCAGCAAACACAGCCTATTTTTTTAGTACTTTACTCTTTGATTTTTTAGCTTCTACTATACACTTATTTGTTACACCTTCATAGCCTTCGCGTCTGCAGCGCTCCGTAAACTTACCTTTATTTTCTTTTTTAATTTCTATCTTATTCAATTTACCTAAACCATTCATAGTTAACTCCTGCTATTTTTAGTAACTCAATTGAGCCGCACTTATGCAGCTCTATGGGTTACTTCTTTTTACCGCCACCCTTTTTAGTCTTGCAACTCATTTTAGGCCTCCTTTGTAGATTTATACTATTTCTATAGTGACTAGATCACCAGCAGTCAGTGCTTCTTGCACTTTAGCATGTAATGGTTCGTACGCTAATTTGCTTTGACCGATCCAATCATCATCCGCTATTTTATTATCTTTACCTACGATTATGCAACCCTCTGTATTGGCAGATGAGTTCCCAGTATGAATTCGTACACCAGTGAATTGTGGTACATTTAGTATCTCGATTAATGGTTTTTTGAATCTAGGACTCATTGATATGTTCACTCTATAGTTACCTTTAGGGATTGCAGTTTTACCATATACTTTTTCACCCTCTTCCTCTAACTTTCTATCCGTGTCCTCTATTGTATAACACTCGAACTCATCATTAATGTATAATCTGCCCTCTGTAAAGGTGTCACCAAAGCTTTCTCTAACTAATTTTAGTTTCATTTACATCTCCTGTTTTTGATTTAATTTTATCCCATTCATATTGTAGTTCCATATCATTGTCAGCAATCTTATGAAGTAGCTGCACATTTCCGTGGCAATGTTGCAAGTAGTTTTCTAGCCACTCCCATATAGGACTGTCAAGGCAATCTGTTTTAGCTATTCCTTTATAGCTTTTTATCATTTGCTTATCCAACTTGATGCAACTGTGACTATAATTGTAATAACTGTAGCAATTATTGTTGATCCCACTATGAGCTTAGTCTTCAATTCAGTTACAGCCACTAGGAATTTTTCTAATAGATCATCTACTTTAGACTCTAACTTATCGACCTTTTGCTCTAACATCCTAGTCTTGTATTCTGTTATATCTTCTTTTTCAGCCATTATATTACCCCACAGTCTCCACAGTTTTTATCACAATCTGTATCTTTACACTTATTAGACTTCTCTTCAAATTTATATTTATTCAAGTACTCAGCTATTCGTTCTTTAGTATCTTTACAAGTACTCTCTTCACCAATTGCTTTCAACTCTCTATAATCCTCAGTTATGTTTCTACCTATACCTACAGTTCCTATTATCTCATCATTCTTAGAACCCCGTATTGTGTTCTTGAATATCTCTAGTATCATATCTTGACCATCTATAATGAAGTGTTCTATGAACCTGCTTGGAGTATCCATTTCTATTGTTGCATAATCACTACCTATACAGGTCTCACCGGCTGTATGTAGCATATTTGCTTTCATACCTTTATGTCTCGCAGCTAGCTCTATATCTGTTAGCCCTATTGTGCTAGACAATTTGCCTGAGTGCAGCAACTCATTACGTATTTTTTCATTTGCCCATATGTACTTTCCTTGGATGTCTTTTATCCACATCATCATTTGTGTAGCATCACCGAAACTGTCTAGACTTAGGCAGAAGAACTCTACATCTTTCTTAGCCTGTTCTATCTTTTCATTAACTTGAGCTATATCGTCCAAGCTCTTACGCATGTTGTTTATATGTTGTTTCACTTCATGGAAGTCATACATCACCATATCAACTGCACTATCTAAGTTGAATGGATTTATTCTATGCAGGTATTGACACAATTTCTCTTTCATCTTTTAACCTCTATTTATGTGTTCTTTGGTATCTGCTGCACCGTAGTAGTATCCTAGTACTTGTGCAGCTCTAGCAGACACATTTCCAGCTATCAGTGTGATTACAGGATTTAGTGCTTCTAGTCCTTTAGCAAATCCTTCATACAGTATGTATGTATCTAGTGCTGCTGCACTTAATACTGTTGCAATTGCAATTATTGATGAAGTTATTTTAACTAGGAAGGGAGCATCACTTTTGTACATTTCTAGGCTATTTACTCTAGCAGATTGTTTATCTAGTAGCGTATTAGCTCTATCTTGTACTTTTAGCTCAGCTATTCGTATTTCATACGCCGTATCAATTTCTTTCATCTTGATTACTGCATCTGGGTTTGAATTTAAGTGACTTATTAATGTATCCTTACTTCTAAAGTCTACACCAAGTGATTTAGATGCTTCATTAAGTACAGTACCTGTTAACTCTCTAACCCCTTCACCACGTTCATCTTTATCGAACAGTTTTGCAATTGCTGGTAAAGCAGATATTATTGCAGGTATGAACTGTATCATGAAGCCTCCTTTTATTTTATCTCATTATGCCATTACATAACTTACATTTTGTTTAGTCTTTTAGTATTTTTGATTCCATCCAGAATACAAAGCTTACTACTGCTACTATGATTGTTAATGAAGTAGCTAGATCACTAATAGGACACTCCATTATTCCCTCTTATTTTATTGTATAATTTACCAGGACTATACTTATTTGAACCATGTAGTTTTAGTGCTGTTGCCACCCATTCACTGCAAAACCAACGTTTTTTATCGTGTATGTTTAATGGTAGTGTTTGACTTAGTAGAATTCCTGCCCAATCATAACCAGCACCTTCAGTTAGGTCGAATAGATCACTGACATGTTTATGGTCTATCTCCACATTTATATAGTCCCAGTTTCCTGTATTTGGTATTATGAGTTTCTTACGTACCTGCATATCTCTAGGACTAGTACTATACCACCAGTCACCTATGACTAGTTCTACGTGGCTATATTGACTACCTGTATACCATCTTATAGCTCGATCAGTTATATCACCTGGGCCTTTGTAGAACGCTAACTTAGCTAATTGCATATTCTACTCCTGCTAACACTACAGGCACTGCTATAGTGGCTAATACATCACCTATATCACTTGTATGTGATGGTGCATACATATCGTAGATCTCTTTACCTACAGCTACTAGTATAGTAGGCGCTATAGCATATACACCTACCAGTATATTAAACATTGCATATATAGTTAATCCTACTATTATATGCAACTTTTTATCTTCAGGTATCCTATTAAGCACACCTAATATCCTCATACCTCTATTCCACCAAACTTTACAGTTAGTGACTTATATACAGATACATAACCTCTTTCATCTGCTGCATAACTAGCGTTATGATTAAACTCTTCTATTAAGTTATACACTTCTTTTGTGTAAGCTTCTTTAGCTTCTGTACCATTTTCTTCATCAGCTTCTACTGCTAACACTTCTTCTAGTGTAACATTATACACACCTACTAAACTATTCCATCCCTCTTGTTTAGAGCCAAATAGTCTATTTACTTTGATTACTGCATTAGGTATCTCGATACCTTTATAATTGAAGTTTGTTTTAATTGCCATTTTGTTTTCCTTTTTAATTTTTAATATCTAGTTGATGAAAAAGTTGATGAAATTAGACTAAGTT
>JFJP01040915.1_pt1 | contig 10459 bp, 11 predicted proteins | sample 431651 | NCBI WGS metagenome assembly JFJP01 (sample SAMN02602958, study PRJNA72255) | Microbial mat metagenome, whole genome shotgun sequencing project. | biome: fresh water; feature: sink hole; material: water; isolation source: purple microbial (photo- and chemosynthetic) mats found in... | reverse complement strand
CATATGAATAATCGGTGACCATAATGAAAGATACCCAATGGAACATGAAGCCCAATAAGGCAAAAGCCGTCATGCTGGCCAAACGGCAACTTGAGTTTAATCAATTGATGCTCCCTTTTTATGATACCGGGAATCAGAAGCCCATGAATACCTTTCTGAGGTCCTGTCTGGATGAAAAAGTCATAAACATCATGAAAGAATAAGGCGAAGATCCTGGGACGGCTATAGAGCAAGCTGTGCAAATTCAATAAATTTTTTACTGATGGGTGACAGGGATCTTTTGATGGATGTGGTCAGATAAAAAAAGCGGTTAAGATCCAGGCCTTCCACAGATAATGCTTTCAGGCGGCCTTTGTCGATATCGTCCTGGACGGCAATCGTGGACAGAATGGAAATCCCGACATGATGGATAATGCCTTGGATTACGGACACGGTGTTGCCCATGGTCACAGGGGCTTTGAGGGTTTTGGGATCAAATCCGGCCCTGTCCGCGCTTTTCAGGATGGACTGCCAGGTTCCTGACCCTTTTTCCCTGGCGATAAAGGTTTCTTTTAAAAGCTCGGGAAAGCCGATTGAGGTCTCTTTTGCCCATTTGTGACCTGCCGGGACAATCAGGCGCATTTCATCGCTGACAAATTCTTCCTGGAAGATCAGGGGATCATCGGTTTTGGCACCGACAATGCCCACCTCGATTTTTCCTTTTTTGATTTCCTCAATAATCTGGAAAGTGTCACCGCTGATAAGTTCAATATGGATGTCGGGGAATTCCTTTGAAAAAGGCCCGATGATTTTGGGGAGGATATAACCGGATGGGATGGTGCTGCCGCCAAGAACAAGGTTCCCTTTTGTTTTCCCGAGAAAATCATACATGGCGGTTTCGGTTTCGTCCTTTAGTGACAGAATCTTTTTTGCATACTGATACAGAATCGCTCCGGCCTTTGTAGGCTCCGTGATTTTTCCGAGACGGTCCAGAAGGCGGCATTTGAAATAGTCTTCCAGCTCTTTGATATGACTGCTCACCGTAGGCTGGGAAAGGTTGATGGCTTCGGATGCTTTTGAAAAGCTTTTATTCTCAACAACGGCTACAAAAATATTCAGTTGCCAGAGATCCATGGGCTCCTTTTTATTTCCTGATTATCGGAAATTTTTCCATCAATTTCAGATTGACGGCTTCAGGGACCATATCACTGATGTCTCCGCCGAACTGGGCTACTTCCTTAATGATGGAGGAACTGGTAAAAATCCATCGGAATCCGGTCATCAAAAAAACAGATTGTACTTCCTTGTTCAGTTTCCGGTTCATCAGGGCCATCTGGAATTCACTTTCAAAATCGGAAAGCGCCCGCATTCCCCGGATAATGGCAACGGCGTTTTTCATTTTGGCGTAATCCACTAAAAGCCCGCCAAAAGAATCGACCAGAACGGATTTTTCACCGTTAAAACTCTGCCGGATCATTTCCGTCCGCTCATCCATGGTGAACAACGCTTTTTTATTAGGATTGTGCAATACAGCAATAATCACCGCATCAAAAATACCGAGGGCGCGTTCTATGATATCAATATGCCCGTTTGTCAGGGGATCAAAGGATCCGGGGTAGATGGCGATCTTTTTCTTTTTTGTCATGAATGAATTATCCTTTTGTAATAAATGAGATCATGGTTTTTGAGTATTTTTTTTGTCTGAAAATGTCAAGGGTTGAAAGGCTTAATTGAAGACTTTCTTTGCAGGAGTGTTCGGCAATGATGATGCAGCCGGGGGATAGAAGATCGATAAATCCTTCTTTTTCAAACGTTTTTTCAATATATTCGGTTTTGTAGGGCGGGTCAATGAACACAAAATCGAATGTCTGCCCTTTAAGGGTTTCGGGAACGGGATCATTTACAATGTCATGGCTGATAATGGTGCTGACGGTTTCAAATCGGCAAAGCTGAACATTCTGACGGACAACATCACAGTATAAATCCAAAAAAACAGCATGATCCGCACCCCGGCTCAATGCCTCTATGCCAAGGGCTCCGGTTCCTGCAAAAAGATCCAAAACCCTTGAATCTCGGATGGAATGTCCCAGGATATTGAAGATGGCTTCTTTTGTCCTGTCGGATGTGGGCCTGACCCTTTCTCCTTCAATCGGGACAAGTTTTCTGCCTTTTCTGCTCCCGCTGATAACTCTCATCGTTATTCAGATTCGGAAATGGCTTTTTTGATATATTTAACGCTGGTCCCAAGTTTTTTTGCAATGGAAATAATGTCCCCTTTTTCCATGGTGATTTTTTGAAGGAGATATTCTTTTTCAAATCGTTTTCTTGCCTGTTCCAGGTCATCTTCGTAAAGGGAAAAATCATTCCGGCCTGAATCCTGTGATTTGGGTTCCGGGCTATAGGGTCGGGGGATATCGGGAATATCGATGAGATCCTGCTTTACCATAATGGAGATCCTTTCCATAAGATTTTTAAGTTCCCTTACATTGCCCGGCCAGTCATAGTCAATCAGCAGCTTTAAGGCCTTTTCCGTCAGGGTTTTCTTTTTCCCTGGAGCCTGTTTGGATGATTTTTCCAGAAATGCATCCACCAGAACAGGGATGTCTTCTTTTCTTTCTCTTAAGGACGGGACATGGATGGGAATTACGTTGACCCTGAAATATAAATCCTGCCTGAAATTTCCGGCTTCAATTTCCTTTTCAAGATCCTTGTTGGAGGATGCAATGAGACGGACATCCATGTGAAGGGTTCTTCCACCACCGATTCTCTGGAATGTTTTTGACTCAAGAGCTCTTAAGATTTTTGCCTGGGTCTCGATATTCATGTCCCCGATTTCATCCAGAAAGAGGGTTCCTTCCGAGGCCAGTTCAAATTTGCCCTTGTTCTTTGATTTAGCACCTTCAAAGGAGCCTTTTTCATGACCGAAGAGTTCACTGTCCAGATTTTCAGACGGTATGGTTGCACAGTTGATGATAATAAAGGGCTGCTCCGGCCTTGAACTGAACTGATGGATGGTTCTGGCTACCAGTTCCTTGCCGGTTCCGTTTTCTCCGGTGATCAGGATTGAGGCATCCGATGGTGCCGCGCTCATGATTTCACCATATAGCTTTTGTATGGCAGTGCTTGTCCCGGTAATGGAATTTTTTTGAATCGTCTTTTTGCGAAGATAGATATTTTCTTCTTCCAGTTTTCGAAAATTCAGTGCATTGCTGATGGTGACCATGACCTTGTCAAGGGATAAAGGTTTTTCCAAGAAATCATAAGCTCCTGATTTTGTGGCATCAACCGCAGATTCAATGCTGCCGTGACCCGTTATCATCACGACCGGAAGGTTGGGGGCAATTTTTTTGATTTCCTTTAAGGTTTCAATACCGTCCATGCCCGGCATCCAGATATCCAGAAGGACAATATCCGGTGAAGCGCTTTCAATCTTCTTTAATGCCTCATACCCGTTATAAGCGTGAATGACTTCAAATCCGTCATCGGACAGGATTCCTTCAAGAGATTCAATAATTGTGGTTTCATCATCAACTATCAATACTGCAGGATACATGATGTGTTCTCCTGTTCTTTCTATGAATGATTAAGCCGGCAGTTCAATAATAAATTTTGCACCCTTTGGTTTATTGTCCTGCACCCTTATTACACCATTATGATCGGAAATAATAGAGTTAACAATGGCAAGGCCAAGGCCCATACCTGATTTTTTGGTGGAAAAATAAGGCTCAAACAGCCTTGTTTTTTCTTTATCGGAAATGCCTTTGCCGCTGTCGGCTATTTCAATTCTGACTATTTTCAATATTTCGTCATAGGATACATCGATGAGGATCTCTCCCTTTTTATCAACGGCATACACAGCATTGTCAATCAGGTTGATAAAGGCCTGTTTCATATGCTGGTGATCCAGCTTTAGAACAGGGATATTGGAGGCGAAATTTGATTTGATATCCACTTTTTCAAGCCCTTCCCGGTAAAGGGCGATGGTTTCAAGAATGATATTTTCAATCCTGCACTGGGCCACATTTGCATCCGGGAATTTAGCAAAGGTGGCAAATTCATTAACAAGGTTTCTGATCAGATCAACGTGCTCCACGATGGTGTCTGTGCAACTCGTAAAAATGTCGTCATTAATCTGATGGGCATATTTTCGCTTGAGCCGCTGAGCCGACAGCTTTATCGGGGTTAATGGGTTTTTGACCTCGTGGGCGATTCTCCGGGCAACCTCTCTCCAGGCCGCAATCCGTTGGGCTTTTTCAAGCTCGGTGACATCATCAAAAACAAGGACTGCCCCTAGATTTTGATTTGAATCATCTTTTAATATACTGAAATTTAAAGAGAAATGTTTGGGTATGCCTGAAACCGTTATGGACAGAGGGATTTCAAAATTTTCCTGTCCCTGTGTCACTTGATCATAAATCGTGTCGGCAAGTTTTAAAGGCTCGTTTTTCAGGACGTCTTTATAGTTCCGGTGTAAAATGTCACGGCTGTTGATATCCAGAAGGGATTCCGCAGCCTTGTTGATGGTGATGATCGTTCCTGCAGAATCCACGGAAATCACTCCGGCAGAAATATTTTTTAAAACAATTTCAATATATTGTCGGCTTTTTTCAAGTTCTGAGTTTTGATTTATGAGTTTTTCTTCTGAAAGGGCAATCTGCTGCCTTCCGGTGGCAAGCTCCGTTGTCATGGAATTAAAGGATTTAACCAGGGTTCCGATTTCATCATCGCTTTCAAAATCGATCCGGTAGTCCAGATCTCCATCGGCAACCCGCTTTGTGCCTTCGGCAAATTTCATGATGGGGATGGTAATGGTTTTGGCCAGTTGAAATCCAAACCAGATCGCACAGAAGATAACCAGAAGTGCAACAACTGACAGTGCAATATAATAGAAAGCCAGGGCCGGTTTTTTGGCGAGCTTGAGTTGGTGATATTCTTCTATCCCTTTTAAGATCGCCTGAAGATTCCAGGATAAGTCCGGTGATAAAAGCGTGGAAATAACGATAAAGGCCTCAGCTTTTTTGGGGTCCGAGGCAAAGGGAATAGGGGCAATGGTTCTGAGTAATTCCCCTTCCTGGATGTCCTGGGAAATAGTGTTGGACAGCCGACCTTCCGGAATAGCCGTGAGTTCATTGCTTGTCAGAAGCCCGAAATGCAGTCCTTCCAGCTCATTTGAAAGGGACAGGCTGACGCGTCTGGCATCCGGGGTGTAAATTTCAACTGCATGATGGTTGAAGGCCCGCTGGATGACTTCAGCATATCGGGTGAGTTTGGATTCATTTTCTTTTTCCAGTAGTTTTCTCGAGTCTATCTGAAATACTGCTCTCTTGGCTGAGAATTCATTCTCGGTCTCGATGTATTCATAGATTTTACGGCCCACTGCCATGGAACTGTCCAGGGTCTGTTCCACCGGTGCATTAAACCAGAAGGCAATACTGGTGGAGATGAAATGGATCGAGAAAAAGAAGAGAACGGTTGTCGGCAGAAGTGCCAGAACGATAAAGGCTGCTATCAGTCGTGTTTTAAGCTTTGTTCCGAGGATATTGTTCTTTTTTTCATAGTACAGCTTTGCAAGGTTTCTGAACACCAGCAGCAAAAGCGCCAGCAGCAGCAGCAGGTTTGTATTGATCAAGATGAACATCAAGACAGTGCTGGATAAGGGAAAATCATTTCCGAAATGGGTGATCCGGGTTTCAATAAAGGTGAGGATCGCAACCGTAATCAGGATGATAAGAATGAGAAGACCTTCTCTCTTTTTCCTTTTTCGGTCATGATTTGGGTTTATTGAATCGGCCATATGATATGTTTCCCATGGGGTTGGATCATGATGACGGTCAATAGGAGAAATTGATCAGATACCAGTTTGTTTCAAAATTCCAGTAAGAGACAAAAAAGAAAATATTATGGAGCGACAGGGGAAGGGTGACTTTGTCGAGTTCAGCCTTGATCCGAAGCTGGTATTTATCTCCTTTGACGAGTCGGTTCAAAGGGATGATGGGGAGGTTGTCGATCTCGGTCATCAGAGCCTTTGCTTCATCAAAAGACTGAGTTACAGCAGGGTTTTCATTTTTCCAGGGGCGCAGAACCGAAAATTCCTTTTTCAGGGAATTGTACTTGATCGTGGATTTGATCAGGATATCGGCAATATTTTTATCCAACCATGAACTGTCGCCTTTATAAAGCGCAATATAAAATGAAAAGGTTGTGGGCACACCATTCAGTATGGCCTGGTTGATTTTGTCTGAAAAAGCCTGGGTCACCTTAAAATAGGTCAAAAGATCATCTCTTGTGTTCACAATCCTGATATCCTGAATTTCAGCCATATCCTTTGCAGATGCAAAAGAGGAAACGCTCACACTCGCAATCATCACCAGGATGAAGAAGAAAAGCTTTTCAAAAAGCAGAAATGATATCGTTTTTTTATGGGGCGTCATTGTATTTTGCGGGCCCGGTTTCCCAGGCGTCCTTGTTCTTTAAAAATGTTTCAATAAATAAATGGTTCAGCGTATGTCCGGATTTATGGGTTATGATATGTCCCTTTATCGGCATGCCAAGAAGAGAAAAATCTCCAAGACTGTCAAGAAGTTTGTGCCGGACGAATTCATCAGGATACCTTAATCCTTCTTCATTCAGAATTCTATCTTCATCAATTATAATGGCGTTGTCAAGACTTCCGCCCTTGCCAAGACTGAATTTTTTCAGGACTTCCAGATCCTGAACAAAGCCGAATGTTCTGGCACGGCTGATGTCCTTTTCAAAATTATCATTTTCCTTGTCAAAGGAGATCTCCTGTTTTCCGATCAATGGATGGGGGAAATCAATCCGGCAGGTAATTTTAAAGCAGGCTTCCGGGTACACGGACACGGATTTATCATTATCAAAAACTTCAATGGGTTTTTTTACAATAAAATAATGTTTCGGAGCATCCTGGTATACAATACCTGCCGCCTCCATCATCTGGGTAAAGATCTTGGCACTCCCGTCCATAATAGGAATTTCATAATCATCTATTTCAACAAGGGCATTGTCAATGCCAAGGCCTGAAAAACTAGCCATTAAATGCTCGATGGTTGAGACAATAGCCCCATTGGTTCCGAGGACGGTGGCAAGGCTTGTATCGACAACCAGTTTGAACAACGCCTGGATGTCCTGGGTACCGGGAAGGTCAACCCGCCTGAATTTAATACCGTGGTTTTCCGGTGCAGGTTTGATGGTCAGGTGGGTCAGTTTTCCAGAATGCATCCCTATCCCTGAAAAAGAGATACTTTTTGAAAGCGTGGTCTGAACTATATAACCGGACATATGCTGTATATTCTGTATTGATTGTCATCACTCATTTTAGATTGCTATATATCTGATTTTAATATTCAAAGCAAAGTAAATGAGAAATATCTTTGGTTCATCCATATTTTTTGATAAAGAGTATGAAATAGAACCAATAAAAAAATATTTTTCAATATCGTTGGCTTCTCAAATTAAGGAGCAGGGGTGATTGCAAAGGTAAACTCATGTTCGGTAACAGGGATTGAGGGATTTATTGTTGAGGTCGAAGTCGATATTTCCAGTGGTCTCCCGGTATTTAACATGGTCGGGCTGCCTGAAATCTCGGTCAGAGAAAGCAAGGACAGAGTAAAAACCGCCATCAAAAATTCCGGATATGCCTTTCCCATGGACCGGGTGGTGGTCAATCTTGCACCGGCTGATGTCAAAAAGGAAGGAACAGGCCTTGACCTGCCGGTTGCCCTTGGTATTCTGGCTGCATCCGGCACGATTCCACCGGATCATCTTAAGTCCTATCTTTTTTCAGGAGAGCTGTCCCTTGACGGTGAGATAAAACCGATAAAAGGGGTTTTACCGTATACGCTGACGGCAAAGGAAAAAGGGTTTAAAGGGATCTTCATCCCCGTTGAAAATGCAGACGAAGCCTCTCTGGTGGATGGGATTGATGTCCTGCCGGTGCAACGCCTGTCTCAGATTGTGGATTATTTTTCAGGGTTTTCCGATTTAAAACCCCATCAGAGGGAATTAAAATTAGAACCCGGTACCGGAGTTGCAGCGTATGGAATTGATTTTTCAGAGGTAAAGGGCCAACTTCATGCCAAAAGGGCCCTTGAAATTGCAGCGGCAGGGTTTCATAATCTTCTGATGACCGGTCCGCCGGGATCAGGGAAAAGTATGCTGGCCAAACGCCTGCCGACCATTTTGCCGGAATTGACATTTCCTGAGGCCATTGAAGTGACAAGGATCTACAGCGTTCTCGGGTTGATCGATGAAAAAAAACCATTTTCTTTTGCAAGACCTTTTCGATCCCCCCATCATACCATATCGGATGCAGGTCTTGTGGGTGGCGGGTCAAAGCCGGTCCCCGGAGAAATCAGTCTGGCCCATAACGGGCTCCTTTTCCTTGACGAGCTGCCGGAATTTAAAAAAAATGTTCTCGAAGTGCTACGGCAACCCCTTGAGGACGGGAAGGTCTCCATCGCCAGGGCTGGTATGAATGCCACCTATCCATCGAAATTCATGCTCGTGGCGGCAATGAATCCCTGCCCCTGTGGCTATTTGTCCGATCCATATGGCAAGTGCACCTGCACACAGCCCCAGATTCAAAAATACCGGTCAAAGATTTCAGGGCCGCTGTTGGACAGAATCGATATCCGGATTGAAGTGCCAAAGGTTCCCTATAAGGACCTCGGCATCGGGGCAAGGGGTGAGTCCTCTTCCCTCATCCGGGAACGGGTGAGCCGGGCCAGGGATATACAGGTTGAAAGATTTGTGGAATCCGGTATTTTCAGCAATTCCATGATGCAGAGCCGGCATTTGAAGCTATTTTGCCGCCTCGATAATGAATGTGAACAGATTCTTGAAAAGGCTGTGGATATCCTGGGCTTTTCTGTCCGGGCCTGTCATTCAGCCATACGGGTGGCAAGAACCATTGCCGATCTTGACCCTGCAGAGAACATCAAACGGTACCATATGGCGGAAGCTATCCAGCTTCGAAGTGTTCGATAAAGTTTATTAAATGATGAAATAAAAGAACAAGGGATATGATTAAAAAAGATATTTTTAAAAAAGATGTCAGGGAACAGTTCAAGGCCTCGGCCAAAGACAGAATTTATCGGTTCATGCTGGCTGATCGGACCATTAAGGGTGCCATTGTCCATACCACACGGATGGTCAATGAAATGAGAGCAAACCATGAGTTAGACCCTTTGGAAACCCTGGTGCTGGGACAGGCTTATATTGCCGCAAGCCTTTTAATGTCGGGCCTTAAGGATAAAAATGACCGGGTCAGTCTGAATATTCAGTGTTCCGGGCCCATAAAGGGATTGGATGTGGAATCCAATGGGTATGGTGAAGTCAGGGGATATCTTAAAACCGGCCGGATTGAAGTAAAGGACCCGGAAAAGGTTAAATACTTGTCCACACTTTACGGGGCTGGTTTTTTGACCGTGACCCAATATTCTGAAAATGCGCCAACCCCGTATTCAGGCCAGATAGCTCTTGAGCAGGGAAGCATTGCCGAGGATCTGGCCAATTATTTTTTGATTTCCGAGCAGATCCCCACCGGGTTCAGGCTGAGTGTTTTTTTTGATGATACGGAAGACGTCAAGGGAGCCGGCGGGATTTTTCTCCAGGCTTTACCAGGGGCAGATGCATCAAAACTGGTGGATGCTGAGAAAATCATACAAAGCATCAATTCTTTGGGAGAGTTATTTTCCAAGGGAAAGACCCCTGAAGAAATTGTACTCACTGAATTTTCAAGCCTTGATCCCAAGCTCATGGACAGCAGCCGGGTTGAATTTTTCTGCAGGTGTTCCAGGGACAGGATGGAAGGCTTTTTAAAAGGCCTTCCAAAGGCGGAAAGAGCAGATATGGCGGCAAATGGCCCCTTTCCGGTTGAGGTTCGATGCCACCATTGCAATTCTTTGTATCAGTTCACGAAGGAAGAATTGACGACTCTTTATGGATAGGGTATTTAAAAATCAAATCAGACAAAAAAGCAGATAATAAATATGATGCACAATAATAGAATGAAAGGTGATACTCATGTGTAATTCCAGTGACCACACGCATAGCCACGATCATCCTGAGATTATTCAGTTGATGCCGGTGCAAAAAGATCTGTATGCGGTTTACCAGACAAAAGAGCCCTACAATTTTGCCGTAAAGACAGGAAAAGGCAATCTCTGCCTTGTCCCGGTTCTTTTTATGGCCCTGATCCGGCAGGGTGTAAAGACAATGGTGGAAGGTTTTTTTGCTTCCATTGCCATCAATTCCTGTGAAGCTGTTGAAGGCTTTAAAGGATATGCATCCTCTCTTGAAGATGCGGAAAAATTATATTCATAAAAAGGAGAGCACATGCACAAATTATTGAAAGAAAGCCCGGGAGAGAAGATCATGCTCCTGGGGAACGAAGCCATAGCAAGGGGTGCGATAGAGGCGGGAGTGGCCTTTGCCTCGACCTATCCAGGCACCCCGTCAT
>JFJP01027651.1_pt1 | contig 10459 bp, 11 predicted proteins | sample 431651 | NCBI WGS metagenome assembly JFJP01 (sample SAMN02602958, study PRJNA72255) | Microbial mat metagenome, whole genome shotgun sequencing project. | biome: fresh water; feature: sink hole; material: water; isolation source: purple microbial (photo- and chemosynthetic) mats found in... | reverse complement strand
TGGACTCAAAAAAATGTTTTTTTTCAATAAAAAGTGAAAAATCACATTAAAGATAATAAATTAAATAAATAGGTTTTTAATTTTTTTCTGAATGTTTATCGTTATTTTTTAAAAAAAAAATCATATTTTATTTCTAATATAAAGGCAGTGGGTCAAAGAAACAAAGGATGACAAAACCAAAGGAGTTTAATCTCACGAAAGGAAGTTCGGGATCAGAACAGAAATTGAAAACCCTAGAAAAAAATGATATAAAAGTTGATGTTTTTATACAAGATGTAACATATGGTGATGCTTTAAACTATTTACATGATGAACTGCATAAATTTAAGCTTTAAAATAAAAGAGATTGTTTTTTCATTGTTTACATTATGAGTGTGAAAAAAATAAAAATTTAAAACACAATTAACGTTTATTTAATAAATTAATCAGAAATCCTAATGATGGCTCATATTTCACCACATTTATCGTTTTTTCAGGAGTTTTCCTGATTATATTCGTCGAATTTTTCGATATAGATCGAGAATTCTGTGTTTTTTCTTTTGATTTCAACCTTTCTCCTTCTTTCTTCTTAGTAATTTTCAAATCTTTATTGACATTTTCATTGTTATTTTCCTTATTATTCGCATGTCTAAAGGAACTAATCTTCTCTTTTTCGCCTTCTTTCCTTCTTAATGTCTTATTTTCTTTAATTTCCATTGTAGTAAAATCCTTTATTTTTTTATTAGAAAAGCTTGTATTTGGTTTATTTTTCTTCTTTATAACCTCATTTCCCTTCAGAGTCTTCACACTTCTTCTATTTTCATTTGAGTTTTCTTTATTAGTCTCCTCTTCATTTCTCACGATATTCTCAGAGTCTCTCTTCTCTTTTAATGCCTTTTTTTTCTTCTTCCTTTCAACGAGTTTCTTGGATAAATCATTGAGAATCGGATGAAAAGTCAAAGAATCCATTTCTTTCTTTATAATTTCTATATTCATCCTCTGAATTTTCTCCTGTTTTCTTTCCTTCCATTTCTTAATATCCTCATATATTTCCTTTTGACTTCGAATCCTTTTATCATGATTCAATATCTCTGGCTTAAACGTCAATTCTTTATCTTTTCCTTCATTCTGTTGTTCTCTCATTTTCTTCAATCTTTCTATCTCATCCTTTCTTCGTTTCATCACTTCAGCCGTTCTTAAAAACAAAGGTCTTCTCCTACCTACAACCATAGCCTTTGATTTTTCAGAGATCTTAGGCATAAAAAGAAGCTCGTGACTTTCTTTTTCATATTCTAAACTCCGCAGATCCTCAAGTTTTTCTTTGGCTTTTTCATTTCGAGCGTATATTCTTTTTACTGTTTCCATTTGTTGCGTTTTGACTGATTTGGGATATTTACTATCCTCTTTATCTTGTGATCTATCCATTATAGTAGACTTTTCTGTTACAGAAGTTCTATATGTTTCTGAAAGTCTTGTGGTTTTACTGGTTTGCAGCTCGCTTAAAGCCAAGAGATTTGTTGCTTTTTCAAGCACTTTGTCATTATATTGAGCAACATCCTTCAGAATATCCAACATTTCTAATGAATCCTTTTGAAGAGAATCTGGTGATTCGCATGATTTTGCTTGAAAGGAGATTTCAAAAGGTGTAGAAGAAAAAACAAAGCTTTGTGCTCTTTTGTCTGATTTTTGAGGGGTTTTCATTGAAAAATCTCTTGAACAATAAGATTTATGACTATGATTTTTATTGATTTGTTTTGGGTTTTTCTTTGTTTTCGGGCTTTTGTAATGAAAATTTAATTGACATGATTTGTTCTTTGGTATTTTAGAGACTTTATAAGGAGGATCGATATAGGTCAAACGTTTCTTGGGATTAGAATTAAGGGATTTTAATGAAGGATCTGCTAAATTTGCTAAGAAATTTATAGAATCTAAATCAATTTCTTCCATTTTTTCAAAGAATTTTTTTAAAAAATTCGTTAATGCGAATAATAAATTTCATTTATGTTTTAAATATAACTAGATTTTTATTCATGATTCTGTCGGCTTCTCTTTAGATTTGAGGTATTCTGCACGAAGATTAAAAGTTTCTTGAGCTTTGACTTTCAGGTTATGGATTTTATCGAATAGAGCTTTTTTTTCAGCATCTTCATTCTCCCAAGAAGCTTGTTCTGTAAATCCGAGTTTATCCATTTCTTCTTTTTCCATTAATCCGCTTTTTGTTTAAAAAAACTAATATTTATTTAAGTTTTTCAATGGAAAAAATCAAGTAAAATTTTATAAAAACGGAGCTTTTTTTTCTTTTTTTTCTTTTTTCTCAATTTTTCTAAAGAATTTAACCTTTGCATTCTACATTGCAAATAATCAGTCTGGAATTTCCTGCATCTTTTTGGCATTAACTTATGTTTTTTTAAGCATTCGGTGTAGGATTTTGCCTGTTGATCACATTCATGGAAATGATCGAGAGGAAAGGACCCTTTATCCGGTGGTTTCGACGAAATTCTTCCTTGTTGTGCAGACATTTCTTTTTTTTAATTTATATGCTTAATTAAAATCTATTAAATTTTTCTTTTAATTTTTTCCTTTTAAATTTAAATAAAAATTCCTTCATTAATACATCTTCCCTTCTCTAGCCACTTGTGTCCATTTTTCATTTATATACTCTCCAAAGCTTTTCCCTTCAATTTCTTCAAGTTTCAATGCTTTTCCACCTATTCTTTGATCTTTCAACAAACTACAGCCCTTATCATGATTCAGCATTGGAATCCTTGCATCATAATCTGGATAATAGAAAAAAACAGCTGAAAATCTTTCTTTTCCTTTCGAAACCACTCTATGTAAAGGACTTATATATCTTCCGCCAGTCAATAAAGAAAGATAATCCCCACAGTTCACAACTAAAGTGCCTTCTATTGGTTCTACATCCCTCCATTCACCTTCATAAAAGACTTGCAAACCTGGAACATCGTTTTCTTGAAGAATCACTGTTAAAAAACCCCAATCTGTGTGTTCACTAGACCCAATTTTCTTCATTTGCAAAGTGTTTTCAGGGGCTTTGCCATAAGGGAAATAATGAAAAAGACGCATTAATGAAATGGTATCGCCTTTTCTGCAAAAATCTCCTAAATAATTCTCAGGATAGCCCAAACTTAAAGAATATCCTTTGGATAAAGCATCTGAAATCTCACACATATTTCTGAAGGAATTTTTCAGAATTTCTCGAAAATTCATGGGTAAATAATGGAGTTCTGGCCAGATATTTAAGCCTTGTAAAGGATTTTCTGGCGTATTCTCAGGAAGCCAATTAAAACCATAAGAAAAAGCTTCTTTGACTTCATAGGAATCTGAGCCACTTTCTTCGCCCATACCAATATATCCCCTGGTGAAGCCTTGAGATTTACATTTTATTTGAGCTTTTTGGGTCTCAGACAAAGAAAAAAAGTCCTTCATTGATGAAGAGAGGGTCTTGGACTGAAGAGGATGGTTTTTTATGAGAAAAACACCATATTTTTCAGAGGAATCAGCAATTTGTTGAGAAACTAATTGAGTGGATTGGGGAGACGAGGGATTTAAAAAAGGTGATAGATCAATTATTGGGAGTTTGAGGGAAGTTGAAAAAGACGAAAGGGATTTGTTGTGAAAGAATTTGAATTGAATTGGACAGTGTTTCCACATTATTTTAAAAAACTAAATTAGACTTTTTATTTAGCCAAAAAACTTTATTGTGAAAAGAAAGAAAAACTCAAAAATCCTGTGAAAAAAAGGTTTTTGATGAAAAATTTTTAATTTTGAATCAGAATAAAAAAATTTTTTTTTAAAATGCTTAAAAAAAATATTTAAGCAAAATGCTTAAATTAAAAAATATTTGAAAATAGAAAACTTTTGATTTAAAATGCTTAAATAAAAAAAAAATATTTAAAGATTTATGGGTTTATGGGTTTAAAAACAAAACAAAACAAAACAAAACAGGATAAAAGAGATTTTCTTTGAAATAAAATTGCTTATAAAATTCTAAATGTCGAAATTTAAAAAGCTTAGGAAATTAAGGCCCAAATAAAACAAAACAGGGGCAAATAAAATTAATTAATTTTTATTATATTTTTTAAAAAAATAGTTGTGGAAAAATTCAAAAAAGTTTTGAAATCTCGAAATTATTTTCATTGACTCTTTTGCTGCAAATTTCTTGATAGGTGATTGAAAGAAACTGTTTGAAACTGCTTCGCTTTTTCGAGATTTTCTTTTCTAAAATAAACATATTGTTGAGTCCCAAAGCAATGAAATCGAAAACTCTACAAATATTATTGCTGCATTTTTTTCCCTTATCTTTATTAAACTTTTTCATTTGATATCTCAAAAAACAAATCCTTTTTGCTGCTTTCTTCGCCCCAGTAAACCTTTCTTTTGTTTGTTTTTCTTTTATAATCTTCTCGATTTCTTCAGCAGAATTGGAAAGGATTTTTGGCAATTTACAGTGTGAAGTTGAAAGGCCAGTTAATCCTTCTTGTATCATCTCACAATTTTCTTGATATTTCTTATGAAATTCGATAAAAACAAGTCCAAATTCATTCATATTCTTCTTTAATTGTTCAATTTTGAAATTTAATTCCTTGAAAAATTCTGAAAATAACACAAATATAACATTTGGACATTTAAGCTCTAATTCTCTCATGTATTTCAGCACAAGTATATCAGAAGAATTATTACCAATTTCAATGAAATCAAGGCCAACCCATGTTAAAGTTTGCGCATCCAAAGCCAGAATTTCATAAGTATCAGGGTTTTTGACTTTTAAAAGCATAAGAATAACGTATTTCAAATTCTTCTTTGTTATGAAGAAGTTCTCTTGAGCTATTGTGTCTATATCTTCAAAAAGTTTCTGAATATGCTGTTTTTTGATATCTTCAAATTGAAATAAGTTATTTTGCTGAAAAGCTTCGCTAAAAGAATTTGAGACTTCTTCGTATTCTGGATTCTTTGTATTTTTGTCTAAGAAAATGCATAGAAGAAGCTCTTTTAGACCCTGATCCTCGATTTTGAAGGAGTTATTTGAAGATTTTTCTTGAAAGGTGTTTATAAAGAGGGAGATTGCCTTAAAAATTGAATCTGGATAAAAATCTCTGAATAACATAGGAAATTTGAAGGTTGATGTGCATGTTAGTGAATTTGTTGTTGATTCTGGATGGAAAAGGCAATCAATAAGCAAAGCGGAGTTCTTGAGGGTTCTGTATGAATGCTTAAAGTATTTGAGAGGATTTGAAGGAAAATTGGGTCGAAACAACTCTGGTATTTGGGCGAAAAAACTCATTTTCTTAAAAAGAGCACTTTAGGGGGGGTTTTTTTATTTGATTTAACACTTCAAAAATATCTATACAAAAATTTGAAATAAATACATAGTCAAGGAATTAACACTTTTATTTTTGTGATCAAACCTATGCATTTTTTGTTGAAAGCAGCTATTTTCTCAAAGAAAATGGGGATTTCTTTATCATTTATTTTTTATAATTGATATATATCTTTAATGTTTTTATTTTTTTTTATATATGATAATTTTGGTTCATTAGCCTGTTCTTTTTTTGAGAAAATAAAGGCAAAAGAAGGTGTTTTTTGAAAACTTGTGAGTAAATGCATCCATTTGATGGGCATCAATATCAGATTATTATTAACATTTCTTATGATTACCTTAATGCTTGAGAATTAAAGCTCGAAAAGAATAGTTATTTTATGGAAGTCATCATATATTAATGTATTAAGAAACTTTTTAAATTATTGTGTTTATCGAAAAATGGAGTAAAATATAAGAAACTTTAAGCATAATTATCGCATCATTTCATTGATTTTAAAGATGTGATTTGGAAAAAATGATCTTTAATGGAGGCTTTATACTATTAAATTTCTATTCATAAGCAAAATAAATAAAAATGAATGAACCTTTTGCATTTTTAAAACGATTTTGACTGTTAGGGATGATTTGAGAATTGATGCAATGATTCAATGATAATGATTTTATGGGAAATCATTGTATTGAAATCATTAAAATATGCATTATATTGGAGAGTCCAAGCCAAAGAAGCTTGAGATTCATATAAATAATACTTATTAAATCAGTTCCCAAATTTTGACTAAAATTTAGCTCAAACTCCAATTAAACGAACCTAATCAAAACAAAAAAAAACTCATATACTTTTTTTTTAATATAATTTTGTTTCGAAACATTTTTTTTAAATTTGTTAAAGTTTCTTTATAAAAAATTTTTACCATAATTTCAAATTTTTCATTTTTTTTTTAAAATAAAAAAAAATTATTTAAAAAATTCAAAAAAAAATTTTTTTTTTATTAATCTTATTTTATTCAAAAAAATACAATAAGTGTGAAATATATTAATACTTCGAATTAAACAAGAAGATTTTTTGAGGTAAGAAGGAGATTAATGCAATCAAAAATAAATGTCACGCAAAAACAAAACAAAAAAAAATTTTCTTTCCCTAAAAGTTCTTGTTTTGTTTCTAAATTTCACTCATGAATGTCATTTCAATATCTTTTTTTTTATTGAGTTTCTTTTGTACCTCATGAAAATCAGGGGGCCAATAGCTGCCTCTTCTTCCAATGATTGCATTGACAATATTGGGTGATAATATAATAGCAGCCTTTCTTATTAATCTTCTTTTTTCAAATTCACTTAAATCCATATTATTCTTAATACACGCTACAAAATCTTGATTGGACTTTTTTTGTGTAATAGGATTGGCTCTATCATATTCTGAAACAAATAGATATCTGACTTCATCATAGTTTAAAGTGCTCAGGTTTTTCGAAGGAACCCTATGTTTAAAAAACGCCATATAAATAACTAAACAAACAGTCAAAGAAACTGAACTGATTCCATAAAATAAGAAGCTCCAAACCCATTCTAATAGGTTGTCTGATACCATGATTCTCGAATGATATTCAATAGCTCCATACATATATAAATATGGTATTATTTCCAAATTATCAATGAATTTATAAATAATTTGTTCACTTTGATGATGGGGGAATGAATGGACTCGTAAAAGAAGGTATTTATCCAGACAATAATTAACTGCAAGACCCATAATACAATAGATAAGCCCTAAAGGAGCAACTGATGAATACCAAACACCTAGGAATAATGTTCTAGTGATATATGCATAATTTTCTGCTATATCCATAGTGGTGTTTTCGAACCAATAGTTGACATTATGTTGTGGCATCAAACATTTTTTTCCTTTATATCGAATATAGGCGATCATGAGTTTTCTCAACCAAAGCATAGGGTCAAAACATTTGAAGATTGGCGTTGAAAATGCGTTGCAAAAAAGTATAAAATGAATATCCCAAATCAATTGTTCTGAAGCTTTATTTGAATATCCAAAGGTGTTCACTAAATAAGGCATTAAAGCTGAATTGAAAAAAGCCAATAAAATATAAACATTGATATAACTCTTGTTAAATTTGCCTTTGGAATATGGTTTTTCGAAATAAGCAAAGAAGAAAACTGTGAGTCTTAACAAAAAATTTATTCCAATAGTAATTGAAGAAACACCTAAAGCTACAGACTTCACAATTAGATTCCTTTCAGTCTTCAATTCTATATTATTCTCTATCTCTTCTTTCATCATATTACTGATCAAAACTACCTGAAATTGTATATAAAAGCTCAAAACCAAGATAAGTCCTGACAACACATATAAGAAAGTGTAATTGAAAACATCCCTCCAAATAGAAAATCTTAAATTTTCCCAAATAAGATCTGTGGGATCTGGAGCTTCATGCACTAAAACTGTATTATTTCTAAATTTTAAATAAGGGTTTGTCCATTTCTCCAGGAAAAAGAACTGTAAATTCCTCAAAAAACTTACTCCCCATTGATCCACGAGAATTCTTACAGGAGCCTGTGATTTAAAGGTAATAAAAGCAGTTCCAGTAAATTTTTCAGTGTTGGAGTCCTCACAAATCCTTTGATATGCTTCCAATTGTGCCTCAATTTTATTATTTTCTGCCTCCAAATCATCAATATTCTGAACCAGAGATTTTTCATGATCTTCTTGTAAAATGTTGTAAAGTTCTTTAAGTTCCGATGAAATCTTGAGTTTTCGTTTAAACAAGGCGTTGAAACCAGATACATCGAACGCCATATTGACTTTAATCACATCTTTTTGGATCAAATCTTTAAAATACTTATAAATTTCATCTTTGGTAGCATTTTGAGGTAAATTTTGTGCCATCAATGTATAAGAACAAGGGTTCAAAGCTGTATCGTTAAAGAATTTGATGGCTTCAAAGCAATTAGATTTCACATAAAGCAAAAAAACTATTAAGAAAATTGAAAAAATAGTATCCATTCTCGATTGTCCTGCGATTTGTTCTTTATAATCATTAAGATTCAGAACTCCGAAGCCGAAAAAAGTCACACAAGAATCCCCGCAATTATAATTAATAAAAGCAAGCTTCAATGTGCCAGATACTATTAGAATAACCCCTAAGATCAACATGATCTTCTTCATGAAATAGAAATAAAAGGGGTATGCACATCCCAAAAAAGCTATTTCCTGTAAATCACATCCCAAATTAATTTTTTCTTTTTCAATTGGCATGCTACAACATATACATAAATTTCCAGGTTTGTTAAGATTTTCAGTTAATTTGCCAACTTTTTTAGCTTTCCCATGATTTTCAGCTAAAATCAAATCTGCTGGGATTTGATATGGGTTATACTCAGTGAATTTATTATTTTTTTGTGGGGATAATTCACTGTCTATACTGGAATCAAAGGATGAGGTTAAGTTTAACGGACTTAGTATTTCAGGCTCTTCTTCTCTAGGATATGCACAAAAATGGGTTTTTTTTGGATTCGGAGAGTTTGGAGATGTTTTGCTAGGAGAAGAGAAGTAAAAATGAGATTTTTTTTGAGACATTCTTTTGTTTAGTTTGATTAAAACAATAAAAAAATTTAATAATTTTTTTTATAAAAAAAAAAAAACGTGAAAGGAGAGAAAAAAAAGGGATTATTTTTGTTTTAATTTCTAGATTTTATATGAGAGGTTTAGGAGAATAGGAGATTAGAAGGAATTTCCCTCTAATTTTTGAACTGGTCTCAGATTTTTATCAACTTTGCTGATATGGAATATCAATAGAAGAGTTAAATAAATAATGTTCATATGATAAATAATATCCTTTATAAAGCAAATAAAATATGGAAGAAGAATTTTACTGAGCAATAACCTTTATTATCAAATAACATAATAACGAATAGTTGGATAGATTACGATGAATTGTCCGCAAAAGACCAAATATCTCTACTCTCACTCTTGACAAATGCATTCTTACACTCATTAATAATAAAATATCATCATTTGTAATAAGTTTTTTCAAACCTTTAAAAATTTTCCCCTTTGATCAAACTTTAATAAACAAATGGAATTTCGTCCTTTTTTATAGCAATTTGATGATCAAGTGTTTATCAAATCTGTTCAAATCAACTTTTTAAACGATGATATAATTAATTGTTCAGGTGTGGTGTCACCTTTTTCAAAACTACAGATTATAACAGTATTCATTTGATCAAAAACATTATCCAAAATAAATTCAAATAACTTTATTCTGACTCTCTTTGAATCTCTCAAAAATAATTGGAAGTTCTCAATGCACTGGGCGCAAGAATTTTTTCATAAAGGATTTAGAGATGGTTCACTGTTTGCGACTCCTTCAGTTTTTCTGCCACAATCAAATACATCAATAGATTCCAAATTTTCTTGTCAGACTTTCGGCGATGAAAGTTTAGGTCTTTTATGTGATTCATAGATTTCATTAGATTTTGCCTCCTAATCCTTATTCTCTTGATAGAGATAAAATGACTCGCTTTTAATCCAATTTTTATGCAAGTTTATTACGAAGATTACAAATGAAACTAAGAGCAATATGATGAATGAAACTAAGAGCAATGCGATAAAACCTAAAATCCAAAACAATTTTTCTCAAGAAAACAAAGCTAATAATATAAAAAATAAAAATGTGACAAAATCTGAAGATAATAGCGAAGACTCAAGTTTTGAAAATTGGAATAATTGTCGGATCACTCTTGTCTTGTATTAATTGTGGTATTTGAAGTCTGTCTGAGACGATGATTAAAGACTGAGAAAAAACTGCGAATTACTCTGATCAGGATTTAGAAATAGTAAATATAAACTGTGTAAAAAAGATGATTATTAATTTAAAAGATCTAAATAATTATAAGCTTAAAAAAAAAAAATTAAAAAATTTAAATCTAAAAAAAATTCATAAAATTGTTAATGACAATCGAAAATATCGCAATGGATCAAACGCAGAATATCCAGATCCCCTATATGGAAATCTTCGTTTTGGTAATGATCCTTCAAATGCTTTTCGATAATTATATCAATATGAGGCAAGTCCGAGTCTTATTGGTATATTAAAACTACTTAATTTTCAGCTTTTAATGTAAATA
>JFJP01006688.1_pt1 | contig 10461 bp, 9 predicted proteins | sample 431651 | NCBI WGS metagenome assembly JFJP01 (sample SAMN02602958, study PRJNA72255) | Microbial mat metagenome, whole genome shotgun sequencing project. | biome: fresh water; feature: sink hole; material: water; isolation source: purple microbial (photo- and chemosynthetic) mats found in... | reverse complement strand
GAAAACTACCGCAGCGGCAGCAACATTCTGGACAGCGCCAATGCCTTGATCAGCCACAACAGCAAGCGTCTGGGCAAAAATCTGCGTACCGCTCAAGGCCCGGGCGAGCCCGTGCGGGTGTTTGAGGCCAGCAGCGACTTTACCGAGGCCAACTGGATGGTCGATGAGATGAAGCAGCTGGTCCGCGAAGGCCATGATCGCAAGGAAATTGCCGTGCTGTACCGCTCCAATGCCCAAAGCCGGGTCATTGAGACCGCGCTGTTCAATGCCGGCATGCCCTACAAGGTTTACGGCGGCCTGCGCTTTTTCGAGCGTGCTGAAATCAAGAATGCGTTGGCCTATTTGCGTTTGCTGGAAAACCCGCGTGACGACACCAGCTTCATGCGCGCGGTGAACTTTCCGCCGCGGGGCATTGGTGCCCGCAGTCTGGAGCAATTGCAAGATCTGGCCCGCGCCACCGGTTGCGCCTTGAGTGACGCAGTGAGTGGTCTGGGTGGTAAGGCCGGCACCAACATTGGCGCGTTTCTGGCGGGTATTGACGTGTTGCGCGAGCAAACCCAGGGTTTGAGTCTGCGCGAGATCATGTCGGCCACGCTGGACCACAGTGGCCTGATCACCCACTACAAGGCCGACCGCGAGGGCGCGGACCGGGTAGAAAACCTGGAGGAGTTGGTCAACGCGGCCGAGAGTTTTGTCAGTATGGAGGGCTTTGGCCGCGATGCGGTGGCTTTGCCGGTCGACGAACTCGGCAACGCCCTAACCCAATCACCGGTTTCCCAGGGTCTGGACATGAGCCAGCCCGTGCTGGATCTGCCCGCGCCGGATGCCGATACCGGCGAAACCCTGTCGCCGCTGGCTGCCTTTTTGACCCACGCAGCGCTGGAAGCCGGTGACAACCAGGCCCAGGCCGGGCAGGACGCCATCCAGCTCATGACCGTGCACGCCAGCAAGGGCCTGGAGTTTGACTGTGTGTTCATCACCGGTATGGAGGAGGGCCTGTTTCCGCACGAAAACTCGATGAACGATCGCGATGGCCTGGAGGAAGAGCGTCGCCTGATGTACGTGGCCATCACCCGCGCTAGATCCCGCCTGTACCTGAGCCATTCCCAAACCCGCATGCTGCACGGCCAGACGCGTTACAACTTGAAAAGCCGGTTTTTTGAAGAGTTGCCCGAAGAAGCGCTGAAGTGGATCACGCCCAAGCAGGCCAAGTTTGCTTCTCATTCAGGAGCTATGAGCGCATATCCGACGGGGGCTAGAGGCACATTTGATACTGATTACTCCAAATTCTCTGCTGCCGTGGTGCCACAGCGCCAGGAGGCCAGTGGCCACACGTTCAAGGTTGGCCAAAAGCTGTTTCATGCCAAGTTTGGTGAGGGCACGGTGCAAACGCTGGAAGGCGTGGGCGATGACGCCCGCGCACAAATTAACTTTCCAAGGCACGGAGTCAAGTGGCTGGCCCTGAGTGTGGCCAAGCTCACGCCGGTGCCGTAATACGGAAGTAATAAGACGCAAGTAGTTGCCGGGTAGCCTGAACATGGGCATGATGGAGATGTATTGTTGTCACCAGATTGACACAAAAAACCGTCACACTCGTGACTACTTCTGACAGGTGCCAGCATGACTGCGACTATTTCCCCCAAAGACAAAACAGCCCCCAAGCCTGCAGCCCTGACCCTGCTGGACCGGGACGTCTGCTTGCTGGCCTTCAACGCCCGCGTGCTGCATTGGGCCAAGCGCCCGGATGTGCCGCTGCTGGAGCGCCTGCGTTACCTGTGCATCGTGTCATCCAACCTGGATGAATTTTTTGAGGTGCGCGCGGCCCTGTACACCAGCTTGGCCAAGCCCAAAGCGGCATTGGATGCGATTGATGCCCAAGCCCAAGAGTCATTGAGCAAAGTGGCTCACAACCTGGTCGATGAGCAATATGCCTTGTACAACGACGTGCTGATGCCGGCGTTTGCCAAAGAGGGCATACGCGTAGTTGGCCACGGCGAGCGCACCTTGGCGCAGCAGCGTTGGGTCAGGTCCTTTTTTGAGCGCGAGGTGAGGCCCTTGTTGTTGCCGGTGGGGTTGGATCCGTCGCATCCGTTTCCCCAAGTCGCCAACAAGTCGCTGAACTTCATCGTCCAGTTGTCCGGCCACGATGCCTTTGGCCGCGAGAACGAGATTGCCATTGTCAAAGTGCCCCGCAGTTTGCCGCGGTTTATTCGCATGCCTGACAAGCTCTCGGGCAAGCGGACGCTGTTTGTGTCCATCTCCAGCGTGATTCGGTCGCACCTGAAAGACCTGTTTCCGGGGCGCTCGGTGGGGCAGTTTTCGCAGTTTCGCGTCACCCGCCACTCGGACTTGTCGGTCGACGAAGAAGACGTGAAAAACCTGCGCACGGCGCTGCGTCAGGGTTTGGTGCATCGCAACTACGGCCAGGCAGTCCGGCTCGAGGTGTCAGCCGGGTGTGCCGAGACCTTGGCCGACTTGCTGCTGCGGCAATTTGAGCTGCCGGCCTCGGCCTTGTACCGGGTGCACGGCCCGGTGAACCTGGTGCGCCTGAACCAGCTGATTGACCTGGTGGACCAGCCCAAGTGGCTGTTTCCGCGCTATGAGGCCAGCTTCCCAAATCAACTGTCCACCAACATTCCGATTTTTGAACAGCTGCAGGCGGGTGATGTGCTCATCCACCAGCCCTATGAGAGTTTTGACGGTGTGCTGGCCTTTTTGCGTGAAGCCGTCTTCGACCCCGATGTGCTGGCCATCAAGCAAACCATTTACCGCACCGGCTCCGATTCTGTGCTGATGGAGTTGCTGCACCAAGCGGTGCAGCGCGGCAAAGAGGTCACGGTGGTGGTGGAGCTCAAAGCCCGCTTTGACGAAGAAGCCAACATTCATTGGGCCGAAAAGCTGGAATACATCGGTGCGCAAGTGGTTTACGGTGTGGTCGGTTTGAAAACACACGCCAAGATGCTGCTGGTGTCGCGCCGCGAGGGGCGGGTGATTCGCCGCTACGCGCATTTGTCAACCGGCAACTACAACCCCAAGACCGCCCGGCTGTACACCGATTTAAGCTACCTCACCAGCAACCCCAAGCTCACCCTTGACATGGAGGCGGTGTTTGGTTTGCTTGCCAATCAAAGCCGGATCCCGCGCCTGAGCAAGTTGATCATGGCGCCATTTCATTTGCAACGCAGCCTGATTGACTTGGTTGAAAAAACCGCCGCTGCCGCCGCCAAGGGTGTGGCATCCCGCATCATCCTGAAGATGAACAGCCTGACCGATGAGAAGCTGATTGAGGCCCTGGTCCAGGCAGGACAAGCGGGTGTTGCTATAGATTTAATTGTGCGCGGGGCCTGCATGCTCCCGGCGCAACGCCCGGGCTTCACGGACAATATTCGTGTGCGTTCCGTCATCGGACGTTTCTTGGAGCACTCCCGGGTGTTTTACTTTGTCACAGGAACCGTCGAGGAGCTGTATTTGTCCAGCGCCGACTGGATGAACCGCAACATGCTGCGTCGCGTGGAACTGGCTTGGCCCGTGGAAGACGTCGTCTTGCGCCAGCGCATTGTGAACGAGTGCCTGCAGATGTACCTGGCCGATCATGTGGATGCGTGGACCATGCATGCTGATGGCCATTACACCCAGGTGCAACCCGTCAAGAGCAGGGCGACCACTGTCAAGCCCAAACCCAGCTTGAGTGCGCAGGCCAAGTTGATGGCCATGTACACCGCCAAAGCGTGAAGCAGTGCTCATGGATCTGATTCTGTGGCGGCATGCCCAGGCGCACGACGCCTTGCCCGGCTGTGACGACCTGTCGCGTGCACTCACGCACAAGGGTGAAGGCCAAGCCGCACGCGTAGCCGCTTGGCTGGACCGGCAATTGCCTCAAAGCACTCGTGTGCTGGTCAGCCCCGCGCGCCGCACCGAGCAAACGGCCAAAGCCCTGGGGCGCAAGTTCAAGATGCGCGACGAACTGGTGCCGGCAAGCTCGGCCGACGAAGTGCTGGACTTGCTCAAATGGTCAGCTGACACCGGGCCCGCGCACAAAGGTGCGGTGTTGCTGGTGGGGCATCAACCCATGCTGGGGCAAATTGCTGCCCGTCTGCTAGGCCTGAACGAGCAGGCTTGCGATATCCGAAAAGGCGCCGTGTGGTGGCTGCGCTCACGCATCAAAGGCCATGAACCCGATGCCCAGTGGCGCACCTCCCTGCTGACGGTGATCAGCCCTGACCTTATTTGACGTCTTTAGGGCGACCGGTTTTCAGGGTTGGGACGTTGCTGAGCGCCGCCTTGAATTGAATATCACTCATGGAAGCAATGGCTTTGATACCTGCACGTAATAACTCGCTTTTCTTGACAGATTGCCCTAATTTGCCTGCGCGCAGTTTCAGGCTGTCAATCACGGCATATTCGTCTTTGGGAATGGTGAAACTATCGCGAACAAGCTTGGGTTTTTTGAACTTGATGGGTTCGACTTTGGGTAGTGCCGCTTTGGGGACCGCGACCTTAGGTGTCACCGGCTTGGCCGGCTTTTGGGCTACAGGCTTGGTTTTGGCAGCCACAGTCGCTTTTTTGACTGCAGGTTTGCTGGCCTGGGGTTTGGCGACTGTAGCGGGCTTTGCGGGAGCTGCAGCGGTGGTTTTGGTAGCCATGAATCGTCCTCATACGAGTTGAAAGGTATAAATAGTATATACCGTTTACATTGAATTTATCAATATTTTATAAACCAATTTATGGGAACGTTTAAAACTCAATTTTTGTAATATGTCTTGCATATGAAATATTCATGTCAATCGTGTGACAAATATATGTCAATGTGGAAAATAGTCGCCCTGAATTTGATGTTGATCAGCATTCGGATCAATTTCTCAGCCATTTGGACCCTGACAGATGGTTACCATAACTTACCTTACCGACGCTAGGAGCACCCATGTCGAGGCGATTAAACGAGCTTGAACGGCTTTATCAAAAACTGCAAAACCGTCTTGGATACGACGATGCATTGACCCTTCAGTTGCAGCGTGAGCTAGAGGCCCAGCGGGCTGTTGAGCCGTGCCGTTTTGAGCCCACGGACTGGAATCTTTCATATCGGCAATTTATCAAAACCTGCCTGCAACGGGAATGTGAATCCGCGTAGCGCCCACTTATGTCTCTGGAAAAAGTAGCGGAGTTACTCAAAAAACAAAAGCGCATCGAGGGCATGGTGCACAGCCAGAACATGCCCAGACAGGAAATTGTCGAAACCTTGGTGCAACGGCAACATTTCGCCGAGTTGCACAATGTCTTGGTTCAATTGCCGGCAGCGGAGATCGGCAGCATTATTGAACTTTTACCCATGGACGACGCCAAGTTGCTCTGGCAGCAGCTGCCGAAAGGCAAAGAAAACGATGTGCTGTGGGAGGTGTCAGATCAACGCCGAGAACTTTTGGTCGGAAACCGTGAACCCGCCTTCGACGAGAGTCAGATGAATGCGTTTGAACTGGTGGACGGCAGGTTGAAGCAAATCCCCATCGAAGGTCGAAAAGATTTTGAAAACATTCACCCTATCTGGATCGACCTGCTGGGTGCAACCAAAGCGGAGCGAACCTATGTAGGTACCCATTTTGGGCTTGATCTGGTGGACCCGGGTGAGGTGACCGATCTGGAGGCCAGCACCCGTCATCACATTGATGAGGACGGCGACATCCACCTGCATTCCAATTTTTTGCTCGATCGCGAGGGCGATTCGCGCAGCGTTCCGGTGGCATTTATTTTGCACAAGGGAATCTTGTTTTCGCTTCGAAATGAAGAGCTGCCGGTATTTCGCTTGCAGCGGCGGCGCGCGCGCACCCAGGTCGGTTACGTGACAGACTGCACCGATGTGCTGCTGGATCTCTACGGCGCTGATGTTGAATACTCTGCCGACTCGCTGGAAGACATTTACACCACGCTGGGCAAGGTCGGGCGCCAAGTGCTGAGTGAAGCCATCAGTGACAAGGAGGCGGCGGCCATTCTGGGTGACGTTGCGGAAGAGGAAGATCTCAATGGTCGCATTCGCGGCAATATTCTGGACACGCAGCGAGCCATCAATTTTTTGATGCGCAGCAAGACGCTGTCACCGAGTCAGTTTGACGATGCAAAACAGATCTTGCGCAACATTGAATCCCTGAACAGCCACACTTCGTTTTTGTTCGACAAGATCAACTTTTTGATGGATGCCACCATCGGTTTTATTAACATCAACCAGAATCGGCGCATCAACCAGCTGACCGTGTTTGGCGTGGTGTTCATGCCCATCAATATTTTGGCTGGCATGGGCGGAATGTCCGAGTTTTCCATGATGACGCAGGGCCTGCCCTGGCCCTTGGCCTATGGCGCGTTTACGCTGGGTGCTGGTTTGATTGGTGTGGCAACCTATGTCGCTCTGAAACACTTTGAGCACCGACAAATCAAGAGTAAAAAATCAAGCTGATGCCATGTCTCGGTCGATTGGAAGACATCAGTCAAACAGGCCAGCTCTTCGATTCCATAGGCGTGCACGCTGCAGCGCAATCAGCTCCAGAACGCCCCAGACCAGACAGGCAGGAATTGACAGAATTCTGAAGAAATTGACCTTGAAGAACATGTGTAAAACCTTAATCGGTGGTTTGTGCTGGCCGCAGGCTAGCCCACAAAAATGACACGGTTGTGTCAGTGCCAAATGACAACGCCCATGCAGAGGGCGCTTGCTTGGGCGGGCGGGTCACCCGTATGCTTTGCGGTCATGTGGATCGCTTTTTCTCTCAAGTGCTCAAGGTTCCAGTGACAGCACCCAAGTTGCCTGAGCTAGAAGCCCTGGAGCGCATCATGGAGTTGGGTGCGGGGTGGCTGCAGTCCCGCGTCGCTTGCGAGGTCAGCCTGCCAACAGGCGGCAGCTATCCGGTCCACGTGATCACCTTGGGCAATCCATCACCCGATGTTCCTGGGGTAGGTTATTTTGGTGGTGTGCACGGCCTGGAACGCATTGGTGCCGAAGTCGTCATCGCTTTTTTACATAGCTTGGTCATGCGTTTGCAGTGGGACAGCACGCTGCACCGGCAGCTCGAATCGGTGCGTCTGGTCTTGATGCCGATCGTCAACCCCGGCGGGATGGCCTTGGGTACGCGTGCCAATCCGCACGGTGTGGATCTGATGCGCAATGCGCCGGTGGATGCCAATGAGCCCGTGCCCTTTTTGGTGGGAGGACAGCGTTTGAGTTCGGGTCTGCCGTGGTACCGCGGTGCGAAGGGCCGGGGGATGGAAGTTGAAAGTCAGGCGGTGTGTGACGTGGTGACCGCCGAGCTGCTGCAGCGTGATTTCAGCGTGTCGGTCGACTGCCATTCCGGCTTTGGCAGCCGGGACCGCATCTGGTTTCCCTATGCCCACAAGCGCGCACCGATTGCCCACCTTGCCGAAATGCAGGCACTCAAAAATATCTTTGTGCAGTCCAACAATCACCACCGCTACGTGATTGAGCCGCAAAGCCTGCAGTATCTGGCGCATGGTGACCTGTGGGACCACCTGTATTTGCAATCCTGTGCTGGGTTGTTCTCGCGGCATGGCATCTTCAATCCGCTGATTGAGCACCGTCAACAGCGCGTGCTGCGTCAACACCAGTTGTTGCTGGACTTTTTGTCCCGTGCTGCGTGTGGCCATCGCCTGTGGCTTCCCAGCCCTGAAACCCGGGCGCATCACCACGCGCAGGCGTTACAAGATTGGTATTGACACCCATGACCCGCTGGATTTTTTTACGCGGGCTGACGCGCGAAAGCCGCCACTGGGGTGACTTCCCAGGGCAATTTCAGCAGGTACTGCTGGGCCATTCCGTGCTTGCCCTGGACCTGCCAGGTAGTGGCTTGTTAAACGTTGAGGACAGTCCCAGCCGGGTCGCTGACCTGATGGAGCATTGCCGTCACCAACTCGAACAGCGCCATATCCAGCCGCCATACCATGTGCTGGCTATGTCCCTCGGGGCCATGGTGGCAGTGGCGTGGTCACACACTTATCCCGAAGAGCTTGCAGCCCAGGTGTTGATCAATACCAGCATGCGTCCGTTCAACCCGTTTTACCAACGTCTGAGACCAGCCAACTACTGTGCGCTGTTGAAGCTGGTCATGTTGGGGGGTAACGCCGAGCAGTGGGAGCGCACGGTGATGCGGCTCACCAGCCAGCGTCCAAGCGAGTCGGCGTTGGCGCTGTGGCTACAACTGCATCGTGATCGCCCAGTAGCCCGACTCAATGCGCTGCGTCAATTGCTGGCCGCCGCCCGATTTCGCGCCTCGACTGACCGACCCATGACGCCGACCCTGCTTCTGGCCAGCGAACAAGATCAACTGGTGTCGGTGGCATGCTCCAAAACCTTGGCACGGCACTGCACTGCGCCTTGCATCTACACCCCAGCGCCGGTCACGATATTCCTCTGGACGATGGCATGTGGGTGGCATGCCAGGTTCGAGACTGGTTGCAGTCACCGACTGTCATCAATTTGTCACACATTTCACTAAAAATGGCTAGGGTAATCCCTGATGTTTCAATGCCCCTCGGCCCTAGAGGGTTCGATATTTAGAAAGTGTAGCCCTCAATGCCACAAGCAGATTCAGCGGGCAGACACCTAGCGTCTGGTTCGTTCGCTCGTCGTATTTCCATCGTTTTTTCAGTGGTCCTCGCGGTGGCGCTTCTCGGGTCCACTCTCGGATTTTGGTCGCTTCACAAGGTTTCAGCGCGAACCGGAAACATGGTTGAACAAGTCATGTTGACGGAGCGACTCACTGGTGAGTTGCATCGCCATATTCTTGTCAATGTGGCGCGTTCTAAGGCTCTTGCGCTGAGCTCTGAGCCGCAGGTTGGAGATGCCTTGACACCTGAAATTGCGAACACAACACAGCAGATCAGTGCCTTGCTTCAAAAGTTAGAAAACTTGCTCAGTTCGTCCGACGACAGCGTTATTTTTAACCGTGTGAAGTTGGCCAACGCGCAGTTTGTGGTGGCGATGCAGGCCTTGAACGTCGCACGCGATGGCGGCTTGACGGCCAACATTGAAAAAGTCACCACAACTCAGTTCGCTCCTGCAGCCAAAGAGTTGCAAGAGGCCGTGACGCAGCTCGGTGACAGTCAGCGGGTCAAGATTGACGAGTCTGCCAATGAAGTCAGTGATCTCAGTCAGGCGGCCCGGTGGGGTTTGGTTCTGTTCAGCGTCGGTGCGCTGATTTTGGGCATGGTCTTGTCGATCTGGTTGGTGCGTAGCATCAGCCGTCCCATTGGACTCGCGGTCAACACCGCTAACCAAGTCGCTTCTCTGGATTTGACGACACCCATAGAAGGGCATAACCGGGATGAGGCTGGGCGACTGCTCGTGGCTTTAGGCGGCATGCAACAATCACTGCACAGACTGGTGTATGAGGTCCAAGGGGCGAGCCAAAAAGTTGCTGAGGGTGCGACGCAAATTGCTGCTGGAAACTTGGACCTTTCTAATCGGACCGAGATGACAAGCTCTTTTTTGCAGCAAACAGCGGCGTCAATTGAAGAGATTGGCGCGGCCATGCATGTGTCACTCGATGCTGCGACTCGGGCCAAGACGCTCGTCGATTTAGCGAACCAAGAGGCTACCAGTGGCAGCGGCGTCATGCTGGATGTGATGCAAACCATGACGGATATCAGTGACTCCTCCAGTCAAATCATGGAAATCACCGGTGTTATAGACAGCATTGCCTTTCAAACCAACATTTTGGCCTTGAACGCGGCTGTTGAAGCCGCACGGGCTGGTGAGCAAGGGCGAGGGTTTGCCGTAGTCGCTGCCGAGGTACGCCAGTTAGCAAACCGATCTGCTGTGGCCGCTCGGGAGATCAAGACACTGATCGGGCACTCCGCGGACAAGGTCAAACTAGGCACAGCCAAAGTCCAACAAGCCCAAGGCACCATGGACACGTTAGTTCGCGCCGTCGGTGATGTGAATCTGGCCATCAGTGAAATTCATGTTGGCAGCCATGCACAGGCCAGCAGCATGACCAGCGTCAATGTGGCCGTGAGCAAGCTCGACCAGATGACGCAACAAAACGCAGCTGTTGTTGAAGAGTCAGCCGCTGCGGCGCAGAACCTGCACAATCAGGCCAGCAGTTTGCGCGAAGTGGCAGGGCGCTTCAGACTACCGGGTGCAGCACTGGCCATGTACTGATCAGAGTAGCGGTTTTCTATGTCATCAAAATGCCATGAAATTGCCATAACCCTGTCATTCAGAGCGGCCATCATTGGGCATCAAAGACAAGGAGAACCCCATGAGAGAACTGCCAAACCCCACTTTTGAACTGTCGCCACTGTCCCTGCCCAGAGGCTTATTTCATCGCCCCCCTGATCGTGTTCAAGCCACTCATCGGGCCCCTGCACCACAAGCGGAGCGGGGCGCGTTAGTGGTCTCGTGGGCCAAGCACCTGGATGAGATTCGGCAAGTGCAGCGTCTGCGTTACAAGGTATTTGCCG
>JFJP01049710.1_pt1 | contig 10463 bp, 7 predicted proteins | sample 431651 | NCBI WGS metagenome assembly JFJP01 (sample SAMN02602958, study PRJNA72255) | Microbial mat metagenome, whole genome shotgun sequencing project. | biome: fresh water; feature: sink hole; material: water; isolation source: purple microbial (photo- and chemosynthetic) mats found in... | reverse complement strand
AAATGCTTGCCTTTAAAGCCTTTGCTTATTTTTTCAAAGGCTTTTGAAATTTTATATACATCGACTTGTGGAGTAGTTGCGGTCATTTTTTATTCGTTTTTTTTTGAAAAATATTACCAAGTCCAAATTAAAATAACAAGTAAAAGCCAAATAGAAACAACTAAAGCTACAGTTCTTCTCCAAGTTTTCCATATATAAAGAGCTTCTTCTTTATCTTGTGGGTTTTTTGTTTCTTTTTTGCTGTATTCGTGAAAGTGAGTGTGGCAATTTGGACAGAGTGGAACAGTTTCTCCTTCTTTACCAAAAATAGCTTGAGGTAAAATATGATGTTCGTGTACGTAAAAATAATTACCACATTTTTCACAAATTGCTTTTTTTGCTTCTTTCATCGCTTATTCCTTTGCTATGATGAGATGTATGTAGTATTCATTCAAATTTTTATCGTAAAAAGTGGGGATTCCATCTATAAAATAACTATCGCTACTGTTGGGTTGCATCATGGTTAAGCACTTCATTAAAACAGGAAATTGGCTAATATCGGCTCTTACTAACAATTCAAACATAAATTTATCAAAGCCAAGGTCTTCTTTTGTAGGGTTTTGCTTGGGATTTGTTACATATACACTCAAACTGAGGCGTTTATCATCGGGGCTATAACCCGAGCCAATATAAAAAATGCTTGCCTTTAAAGCCTTTGCTTATTTTTTCAAAGGCTTTTGAAATTTTATATACATCGACTTGTGGAGTAGTTGCGGTCATTTTTTTGTATCTAAATTTTTTATAAAGAAGCTTTTGCAAATATAATTATTTCTTTTTGTAAAAACAAACAAATGTATATTTTTATTTTGTTTGAAGCTTATTTTTTTTATTTAAGTGCATCAAGTAATTTTTGTATTCCGATTGCTGCACCTTCGGCAATTGCAAAATGATTGCCTTCGGGCAATTCGTAGTCGCGCGGATTGATGCGTATAAGCTTAGCATTTAGGTTTTTAGCTAATTTTTGCGATTGCATACGCACACTCGGAACGGCTTTTCCTGCACCTAGCTCTATTAATGCCACTTTTGCGTTGTTTTTCAGCAAATTGTGTATAAATTGGCTGTATTTTTCAGCTTGCTTGCTTGAGCGGTCGGCTATCCAATTCCAATCGCCAAACATTAAAATATTGGGACGTGCCAAAGCACCGCATTTAGGGCAATGCGGCATAGGTTCTAGTGCTTCGAAGCTTTCTAAATTTACGTTTACTTCTATTTTGTTTGCATTCCAAATGGTTGAAGAACATGGTTTTGTACACTGAAAATGATGAATAGAACCATGAATTTCGTTTATCTGTTCTGAATCGAATCCTGCTTTTTGAAATTGCCCATCTACATTGGAAGTATAAATAAAATAACCTAGTGTTTTTTGCTTGGCTATTTCGAGTAGTTGAGCAAAGCCTTTGTGTGGAATGGTTTGTCGGTACAAATTGAGTCTGTGCCCATAAAAAGCCCAAGCCATTTTGGGTTTTTCGGCAAACCAACGCGGGTTAGCCATTTCGGAAAAAGAAATTCCTAATTTTGCAATGGGTGGATAGGCTTTCCAAAAGCCTTCGTTGCCTCTAAAATCGGGCAATCCAGAATCTACGCCCATGCCTGCGCCTGCCAAAATAATTATGGCATCGGCTTGTTTTAGTGCAATTGCTGCTTTTTCTATATTCATTTGCTATTTTCGTTATTTCAGAATAAAATTATTGGTATTTCGACATTCCTTTATTTCGATAATCTTCGAGATAAAAGTAAAACACTCAAACTGACAAATGCAACTACCGAAACCGAGCTAGCTGGCATCAAAATAGCTGCAATTATGGGCGAAAGCATTCCTCTTACAGCAAAATACAAGCCAGCTATGTTGTAAATTATCGAAAGAGCGTAGCTAAAATAAACAATTTTAACGGCTGTTTTAGAAAAAAGAATAAACCGCATTAATTTATCAAATTGTTTGGCTTCCAAAATAGCATCGCAAGCAGGCGAAAAGTGGTAAATATTATCGGCTATCGAAATGCCAAGCGTGCTTTCGTTGAGTGCTCCGGCATCGTTTAAGCCATCGCCTACCATTAGAACTTGCTTATTTTGAGCTTTTAAGCTTTTCACAAATTCCAATTTATCGTTAGGCAATTGGTGAAAAAGCATATTTTCGGGTTTCCCAAAAAGAGGAAGAAGACGCTCTTTTTCTGAATCATTGTCGCCAGAAATAAGGTAAATTTCGCCGTTTTTGTGCAGTGCGTTCAATACTTCATCGAGCCCTTGTCGGTATTTATTTTCGATTGAAAAATACCCGTAAAATTCTCCATCAATGGAAAGATAAGCTCTGTTTGAAAATTCCTCGTCGGTTTGTTTGTTAAAAATAAATTCGTAAGAACCTAGTTTGATGCTTTTTTTATTATATTCGCCTATTACTCCACGCGCCGGAAGTTCTCTGAAATTATCAATTTCTACAAAATTATCTACCTCAATACTTTTGTAAACTGTCGCACTTATGGGGTGAGTTGAATGTCGTGTAAGTGATTTGATTACAAGCTTTTGCTCATTTGTCAATTCTTTTCCTTCAAAATGCACATTTACGGTATCACTTTGTGTAATAGTGCCTGTTTTATCAAAAACAAAGGTATTTATTTTGGCTAAACTTTCGATAACATCAGAGTTTTTCAAATAAAATCCTAATTTTCCGAAAATGTGCATGGTATTTCCGAATGTAAAGGGAATGGAAAGAGCCAAAGCGCAAGGACAAGCGACAATAAGCACAGATGTAAAAGCTTTGAGAGCCAAGCTACTATCAGCCAAAAGCCAATACAAACCTGTAAGAAATGCTACCGACAAAACGAGGTAAGTAAAATTTCGGCTTACCTTATCGGTTAGCTGCGAAAGTTTGTTGCTTTTTGTCGTTTTATTTTCATTTTGTTCCCAAAGTTTTGTCAGTTTACTTTGTTTTACTTCGCTCAATATTTTTACTTCTATGGCAGCACCAATTTGTCTGCCTCCAGCGTAAAGTTCGGCTTCTAGCTCTTTTTTTACAGGGTTTGCTTCGCCTGTTACAAAGCTGTAATCGATATAGGCTGTGCCTTTGGTCAAAATGCCGTCGGCTGGAATTAATTCCTGATTTCTAATTAAAATAGTATCGTCTTTTTTGAGGGTTTCAATCAATACGCTTTCTTCTTGCCCGTTGGTTAGTTTTGTGGCTGCAATGGGAAAATACGATTTGTAATCGCGCTCGAATGAAAGTGCTTGGTAGGTTTTATTTTGATACCAACGACCTATTAATAAGAAGAATACAAAGCCGCAAAGCGAATCCATGTAGCCTGCACCTGCGCCGCTAAAAATTTCGTAAGTGCTTTGAAAAAAAATAGCCAACATGCCAATAGAAATGGGCAAATCGATGTTTAAAATACCTCGTTTGAGATTTTTGAATGCCGAAAATAAATAATCGGTGCCGCTAAATAAAATAACCGGCAAAGCAAAAGCAAAATTCAAATACCCAAAGGTAGAACGAAAGGTGTCGGAAATAAAATCGCTTCCGGGCATATATTCAGGAAAACTGAGCATCATGGTATTGCCAAAAGCAAAGCCGGCTACGCCTATTTTCATGTAAAGTAAGCGATTGTTTTGCTTGTTTTCTTCTTGGCTTACTTTTGCTAAGTTTATGAATGGAATGTAGTGGATTGAGGCAAGTAATTCAACTATTTGCCTTAGCGTTATTTCGGTTTCGTTGAAAGTAATCGAAACCTCTTTTTTTACAAAGTTAGTAAGCGATTGCTTAATTCCCTTATTGAGTTGGTGCAAATTTTCGAGAAGCCAAATGCAAGAGCTACAATGTATTGACGGAATGTAAAGCGTTATTTTTTTAATGTCGTCTTGCGAAAATTCGTACATTTTTTCTTTCACCTCGTCGCTGTCGAGGTAAGCATATTTGCTGCCAAAGTTGGCGTTTTCTACTTTAATTCCGGGAGTTTCTTCTATTTTGTAATACGAATACAGCTTGTTTTCGTTGAGAAGCTGATAAACAGTTTTGCAACCATTGCAGCAGAAATTCAAATTGTTCCAAACAATAGGATATTTACCACACTCTTCGCCGCAATGCACACAGATAGCCATAATTTTATATATTAAGGATATTAAAAAGTAATCGGGTAGTTTATTTATTTTCAAGAAAAAAGCTTCACATTGTTTAGAAGAGTGAAGCTTTTGTTGTGATTTTAGAAAAAGTACTAAAAATGTATAAATTTAAGACAATTTTACATTCACTGCATTAAGTCCTTTTTTTCCATCTTTAAGTTCGTACTCTACAAGGTCATTGTCTCTAACTTCGTCGATAAGATTTGAAACATGAACAAAATACTCTTTTCCAGAATCTAAATCTGAAATAAAGCCATACCCTTTAGAGGCATTAAAAAATTTTACTTTACCTTTCATAAAAAAATAATTTCATTAAAGCTTGCTTTTTTAGAAGCTTTAAGTCTGTTAAAAAAATAATTACTTACTACAAAGATACTCTTTTTTTACTAAAAAACATAATTTTGAGCATAAATTTTTTTTACTTGACAAAAAAACATCAATTTTTTTTTGTTTATTATTTGATTTTCAATAAAATAAAATTGTTAAAGGAATAAAAGTGTTTTTTTAGAATTAGATAAATCGAATTATGCAAAATTGTATTTATGAAACAAATATCTTTTTGCTATTTCAAAAATAAATGAATATCTTTACGTTTTAAGAAATCTAAAATTTCGATTATCTAGAAGTTAATTGCACGCTGCGAAGTTTGCAATTTAATTGATTTTGATACCAAAAACGATTATTATTATGAAAGTAAAAAGAATGTTTCAATTTATTTATGGTGCAATTGTAGCCTCGCTAATGTTGCTTGCAATTGCTTCGTTTTTGATGCTCAAGAATCAAATAGAATTGAAGGATAGTCAGCAAGTTAGGTATCAATCTTACTTGGTAGCCGATGAACTGAAGGAAAGCTCTGATGATTTAACTCAACTTTGCCGAACGTATGTTTCTACGGGCGAAAAAAAATGGGAAGATAAATACTGGGAAATTTTGGATATTCGCAACGGAAAAAAACCTCGACCCGATGGCAGAACCATTGCTTTACAAACAATTATGAAGCAGTTGGGGTTTACCAAAGAAGAATTTAGAAAGCTAAAAGAAGCGGAAGCAAATTCTAATGACTTGGTTTATACCGAAACCGTTGCTTTTAATGCTATGAAAGGCTTATATGACGATGGGCTTGGGAATTTTACTGTAAAAGATTCTGTTGACGACAAAGAATTAATCATGGCTCCTATCAACGATTTTCTTTCGATGCTCGATGCTCGCACTCAAAAAGCGGTTGATAAACATATTAAAAGAGGAAATATTCTTTTGTGGCTTATTATTATTTTTATTATTTTTATAATTTTCATTGCCCTTTTTTCATATTTTATTATCGATAAGCGAATTATTCAAGTTCTTGGTGGCGAGCCTCTCGAAATAAGCAAAATAGCTTCGGATATTGCAGAAGGAAATTTAGTAGATATAGAATCTGAAAATGACTTACAACAAGGCATTTACGGAAATATGATTCAAATGTCTGAGAAGTTAAAATACGTGGTTACTTCTATAAAAGAAGCTTCTGCTTTTATTCTGGCGGCAAGCGAGCAAACCAACGATACCGCTCAACGTATTTCGGAAGGTGCTGGAGAGCAAGCTTCGTCTATTGAAGAAATATCGGCTTCGATAGAACAAATTAGCTCGAGTATTGAACAAAATACGCACAACTCAGAACAAACCAACAAGCTGGCTACCAAAGCTTCAGCCGATATGCTTGAAAATGGAAATACCGTAAAAGCTACCGTTGATGCTATGAAAACGATTACTCGAAAGGTGGCAATTATTCGCGATATTGCTTTTCAAACCAACTTATTGGCTTTAAATGCTGCAGTTGAAGCTGCCCAAGCCGGACAAAATGGAAGAGGTTTTTCGATTATTGCTTCGGAAGTTAGATTGCTTGCCGAAAGAACACAAAAGGCTGCTAAAGAGATAGATATACTTACTCAAGACAGCGTGCAAATAGCCGAAAGAGCAAGTAGGCTGTTTTTGGAAATTGTGCCGGCTATTGAAAATACAGCCAACTTGGTGAGTGAAATTACAGCTTCGAGCCACGAGCAAAATCATGGTGCTGAGCAAGTTAATAATGCTATTCAAAGTTTGAATAATATATCACAACAAAATGCTGCCGCTTCGGAAGAGCTTGCCGTTAAATCGCAAGAAACAACCCAGCACGCCAAAATGCTTCAAGATATTGTTGCTTTTTTTAAAGTAGAAACCGATAAAAAAGCGCACCGTTGGTAGTTTTTTGCAAGTTTGGCTAACTATTTTTGAGGGTAAAAAAGAAAGTAGTTCCTTTTTCTTCTTTACTTTCGAGCCAAATTTTACCTGAGTGTTTTTCTACAAATTCTTTGCAAATTAGTAATCCTAAGCCAGTTCCTTTTTCGTTTACAGTTCCCGCTGTGGTAAATGGTTTGGCAAAATTCCACATTTTAGACTGGTTTTCTTCGTTTATTCCTATGCCTTCGTCCGAAACGCTTATTTGTGTTTCGTTGTTTATCAACTGAATTTCGATTGTGATGGTTCCGCCTTTCTGCGAAAATTTTATGGCATTTGAAATTAAATTGCGTAAAATAATTTTGAGCATATTTTCATCGGCAAAAACTTTTATTTCCGAACAATTGCATTTGATTTTAATTTCTTTAAGTGTTGCTTGACTTTCTTTTTCGTTGATTATATCGCTGCAAATACTCGATATTTTTATCTGTTTTGGTTCGAAAGGTATTCGTCCGAGTTGAGTTTTTGACCAAAGAAGCAAATCTTCGAGCAGCGTATAGGTTTGGTTGGCTATTTCGTTTATGTAATTTATGTATTTGATTACTTTGGCATTATCATATTTTTCAAAATTTTCTATTAATAAATCTAAAAATCCAAGCATGCCGCTGAATGGGCTGCGCAAATCGTGTGCTAATATTTGCAAAAAACGGTTTTTGTCGTCTATTAATTTTTGAAGTTCCTCGGCTGTTTGTTTTAGTTGAAGTTCCGCTTCTTTCTGAAAACTGATGTCGCGAGCTATGCAAATTACTTCTTCTTCGTTGAGTTTTGAAAACTTGGCATGATAATGTTTTAGTTTATCCATTTGTAACTCGTAAAAAATTTCAACGTTTTTGTTTTCGAGCGTTTCATTAATTGCTTTTAATGCTTTTTGGGCAAAACTGTTTTCAAAAATATCTAGCACATTTTTGCCTACAAAATATTCTTTGTTTTTGTATAAGTTTGTATTGTCTTGGTAATGAGTAACAAATTTTCCAGTTTTATCTAAGTGAAACAACAAATCGGGCATGGTTTGAATAATTGCTCGAGTTGTAGTTTCTGTTTTTTTGAGGGCATTTTCTGCCATAATTCTGTCGGTAATGTTTCGCGATTGAATAATGCTGCGTAGGTGTTCGCCGCTTTTAGAGTATTCGGCTTTCACACTATTTTCAAACCATAGATATTCATTTTGTTTGTTGCGCAACCGATAAGTTATTTTGTAACTTTGGGCTTGTTGTGCAAAAGCCTTCGCCATTTTTTTCATGTAAGGCAATACATCATCGGGGTGGAAGTACTTAAAAATATGTTCTATTCTTTGATTTTCAAGGTCTATTTTAGCATAGCCAAGAGTTTCTAAGAATCCTTTTGAGATGTATTTGAGAATATTATTTTCAAATAAAATAACGCCATCGGTTGCATTTTCTGACAAAAAGCGATATTTTTCTTCACTTTTGATTAATTCTTCTTGTATTTGTTTTTGAAAAGTAATGTCGGTAGCGTGCCCTTCGATAAAAATCTCATCTCCAATGAATTGTTTGTGCATGAAATAATCTAAAAGCCAAATCCAATTGCCTGCTTTGGTTTTAATTCGGTATTCTATTCTAAAGTCGTATCCTTTGTTAAAATCTTCTATTGCCTTGAATACTTTCAATTTATCTTCGGGGTGAATAGAATTTGTCCACAAAAAAGGTTGGCTGGCTAATTCTTCGGGTGTGTAGCCCAAAATAGCTGTTACTCTGTCCGACCAAAAAATGCCGCCTTGTTTGCTTGAAAATTTATAAATAATATCGGGCGAATGGTTTACAAAATTCTTGTAGCGTTCTTCGCTTTGTCGTAGTTTTTCTTCGGCTAATCGCTCGTTTGTAACTTCGCGTTGAATGCCAAAATGTCCGGTAATACGTTGCTCATCATCGTAAAGGCAAATATAATCGCCGTTTATAATCATGGGCGTTCCGTCAAACTTTTTTTCGTGGCTGTCGATGTGCAATTTTCCGGCATCAAAAAAATCTCGCCAAAGCTTGCGACCATGTTCCAAATCGTGTGCGAAAAAATTGGTAGGAGTGAAGCCGATAAATTCCTCTCGCTTGGCTTTGTATTGCTCAAGCATGGCGTCGTTTATTTTTGTAACTTTTTGGTGTTTAAATACATAATCGAGCGTTTTTTCTTTATCAACCGTTTCGTTCCATTCTACAGGCTCATCGAGCATCATAAAGAAAAATCCGTCAATTGATTGCTTAAAGAACAAATCCATCTGCTTCTTATTTTTTTCGAGTTCTTTTTCAGCTTCATATCGGGAGGTAGAATTGGAAAAGCTAGACAAATTGCAAACAAATCCTTGGTACATAATTTTTCCATCGAAAACATCGGCGTAAAATATGGAATGATCGCTTTTTAAGCACGGTACATGCGGAGTTGCTTTGCGGAGTTGTCCTACATTTGAAAAGTCTTTGTGTGCTTTTTTTATAAAATCGCTTGGATACAACTGCAAAAAATGAATGTGTTTTATATCATTTTCGTGGTAACCAAAAAGTTCTAAAAAAGCTCTATTGGCATATTTCAAAAATCCACTACCCGAATCGACAATAACAATGCCTTCCGATATATTGTTGAGTATCAGGTTCAATTTGGTTTCTTCTTGTTTAAGTTTTTCGTGTGTAAGTACCTGTTCTGTAATATCATCTATTGTGCATCGAAACATTGGGCGTTGCAATTCGGAGTCGAAGTAAGTTGATGCGCTTAATTTGGTGTAAATAATTTGCCCTGTGGTACTTACAAACGAAAGCTCTTCTTTTTCGACTTGTTGCGAATTGAGTATTTTTTTAAATAAAAGATTGAATTTTACTTTCGATTTCTCTTCTAAAAATAAAAAAATGGAATTTTTAGCTACCGAGTAAATTGGAATTTGGAGCATAGCCGCTGCCGCATAGTTCATTTGATAAATATTACCAGTAGAATTGATGGTAAGATAAGCAATGGGAGCGTTCATGTAAAGCTCTAAATATTTGTTTTGCTCTTCTACAAGCCGCTCGTTAGCTAATTGTAATTCAGTATTTTGCAACTCTAACTCTATCTGATGAATGTTTAATTCTTCTATCAAAAGTTGCAAATTATCTTCGCATCGCGGTATATTATTTCCGGTTTCTTGGCTCGATATTCGTTGAGCCTCCTCGTTGAGTCGGTTATTTTCTGAAAGTTTGTTCATGGAAAACACAGTATAAAAAGAATGCAAAAAGCAAGCTTAAAATAAAGTTTAAGCATTGGATTTGATTATCATTTTTGTAAAAAAACTTTTTTACAGAAATTCAGCAACAGTATGGTTTAGATTTTATTCTAAAAAACAGCTTAAAGTTAAGCAATTTTAACCAAATAAGCAAAAATTTTGTCTATTTATTTCTAATTTATACGAAAATAAAAATTGAAAGTTATAAAAATTAGGTCTTTTTTTTTATTTCTTAATTAGAGTGTGTTTTTTTTAGTCAATATTGCCAAAGTTAAATACTTTGGCAATGTTCATACTCTAACTAATTTCCATTTTTACGGCTTTTTTGTCGCCACTAAGTATATGGTTTTTGAAATAGTTGTCCACATAAATAAGCAAATTGAGGCAAATATTCTCGTGTTTTTCATAGGCTTCCTGAAAACTAATAATTTCTTTTATAAATGCTTTATGTTCGGCTTTGTGTTCCATAAAGCCTTGGAAGCCAATTTTTTGTAAATACATTTCTTCTTTCACCAAATAATCTTCAATGTAGTTTGCTAATCGATGAAATACCATAATTATTTTTTCAGCACATTCTTTGTTATAAACTACATCAATCAGCGTGTTGGTTAAATTCATAAAATTTTCGTGAAAATGGTCTATAAACATCACTCCGGTTTCGTATTCTTGCTTCCAAGTATATTTTTCGTATTTCTTATTTATATTCATTTGTTTTTGAGTATAATAATGTTTTGTATAAATTAAATAAACCAATATATAAACAAAGTATTAATAGACAAATAAAGCTTTGTTTTTACCTTTTTTTAGGACTATAAAACAAATCTATTTTTTTCTCTAACGAAATGACAAAAATCATGTTTCATGT
>JFJP01040914.1_pt1 | contig 10463 bp, 14 predicted proteins | sample 431651 | NCBI WGS metagenome assembly JFJP01 (sample SAMN02602958, study PRJNA72255) | Microbial mat metagenome, whole genome shotgun sequencing project. | biome: fresh water; feature: sink hole; material: water; isolation source: purple microbial (photo- and chemosynthetic) mats found in... | reverse complement strand
CCCTAAAGGGTGAACCTTTCTAGGAGGTGACTATGAATGTTCAAACAATTCGTCTAAGACTAAATCAGCTGAAAAAGGATCTCAAAGAGATCTGGACTAAAAAAGAAGAGCAAAGTCACCTCATGACGGAGGAAGAAAAACTGGATGAAGAAATTGATGAAAGTTTTCCCGCCAGTGATCCACCCGGCCACTTCTCCAAATCTTTAAGGGATAAAGAACTTCACTAAAAGTCTCACTTTCCGGTCTAAATCCTTAAAATGATAGGTCAAAAAGGCTTCAAAATCGTTGACAGAACAGCTTAAACCACCGAAACTAGTTCTCTCAATGGAGACGTGCCCGAGTGGTCCAAGGGAACGGTTTGCAAAACCGTAAAGCCTCCGGTTCAAATCCGGACGTCTCCTCCAAAAAAAGCTAACAACTTAATTAAAAACAACAATGTTTCTATAAGTTACGTCTCTCTCGGTTTTCAGAAAATCACACCAAATCAAAAAACTCACTGCTTGCCTTCGTTTTCGTCGTCTGAATTATTTTGGGACACTCATGCACGTGGTCCCGAACTTTAAGAAAGAGCTTTACCTACAAAAACGGTGTCTAAAAAATGTACAGGTGCCGGTAATCTCTGCAAGGCTTTGCCCGCTTGGCTCCCGGCCATGTAATCATGAGCAAAGAATTAATTAACAACAACTGGCTATTGGCCATTAGATAAAGAAGCAGGACAATTTATGAAGAAAATTTTAATGTCAACCATGGTCTTGGCCTCTCTTACAACCAGTGTATTTGCGGCACCAGTTGCAACAGTAGAGAGCTATATCAATACATGCTCTATAAAGAGGGCCTTACTTGACCCTGAAACAAATAAGACCGAAACAAGAATCAACAATTTTACGATTGAGTCTCGAATTCATGTTAGTAAAGACAAGATGGAAGAGACTGAGATTTATAAATATTTAAAGTCATCCAGTAATGGCGAAGAATACGATGTATCTGAAGATAATGGCATTACTCAAATTAATTATACCGACCTTTCAGATACAGACCTTCAAATCAAGTACACTGACACGATGGAAATTGCTGATTATGATGATGAAGGCAAGGAAAGTGGCACAAAAAAAGATGTCTATACTTCAGAAGCTGTATGGAGAACTATTGAAAAGACGGAAAATAGAAAGGTATCAGTAAGGATCTCTCATCTTGCCAATGGCAAAGAAGATAAGGAAGAACTTCTCCGCACAAAAACGATTATTAATGAAAATGAATTCACTGTCGACACTATGACTCTTAATCCACAAGACATTAAGAAAGGAGATCTTCAACTATTATTCCAGTTGAAGTCTTGTCACTATAAAAAGACTGAATAGTTTCACCCTCAAGACAAAGAATTACGATTCAGAAATAATATCTCTGTGCTAACTTGTGCTTAGTTTGAACTCTAACCACTTAAAAACATACTGCTTTGGAGGAGAAATCTCGTCTCCTCCAAAATTCATAATCCCACTACTGTTCGTAGCGTATGCCAAAGTTTTTATGCATAATGATGGGTATGATAAAAAAATATTTAATTCCTCTCTCTTTAGTTTATTTCACAACGGCTTCGGCTTCCACTCAGAAAGGCTTTGATACTGAGGTCTATGGCTTCATTAAAACCAGCGCCATGTATGCAACTGAAGCCCTTGCCAGTTATAATAATGTTAACCTCTCCGCGCCTACTCACGCTGTGGCCCATACCAAGAGTGCTGATCAGCAGTCTCGATTGAGTTTTCAGGCCCAGCAATCTAGGGCCGGAGTGAATTTAAAGAAGGGCACGGACCTATCGGCGAAATTAGAATTTGATTTCATTGATTTTGCTAAATCCTCCCCAACAACGCAGATGAATCCTAGGGTACGCATCGCTTCAGTGACATACAATTGGGAAAACCAGAAAGTAATCATCGGGCAGGACTGGGACCTCTTCTCCCCCGTCACAAGCTATACTTATGATTATGTTGGTCTCTATTTCATGGCCGGGAATACAGGTTTTATGCGTCAGCAATTTCAATATCTGAACACTCAGGATAAATGGGAGTTCGGTGCTGCAGTAGGAATGGCCGGAAATAATCCAGGGGCAATGGATGGTGATTTGGAACTTGCTAAATCACCAACGTATTCGGCTAGAGCATCTTACGCACTCTCTGCTGGCCGGGTAGGTGCTTCAGTTATTTACTCCCATTTAAAGTTTCTTGAGAATGATTCTTCCCATGACGTTTATGGATACAACTTATTTCTTGAAAACACTTTTGGAGAAACATCTCTTAAGTCGGAAGCCTACTATGGCCAGAATCTTGCCAATATTGGCACGCTCGCTATAGGTAAAGGCACGATGAATGAGGACGTGAAAGAGTATGGGGCAACACTCACCCTTTCACACAAGCTCTCTCCTAAACATGTGCCCTTCGGTGGTTTTGGGGTTGCCAGAGTTGATAACCGGGACTCTGTCACGCCAATCTCATTCAATAGCTCAAACACCATCACCAATCCAGGAATCACCGGAAATTTCCTTGCCCGATTTGGTTGGGAATATAAAGTCACCGAGGATTTCTCCTGGATAACAGAGATTTCTCGCTATGAAACCACTTCAAAAGTGGCTTCCGGCCAATATCAAACAAACATCGCCGAAAGCGCCGAAACTGGTATTCAGCTTAGGTTTTGACTTAAATCTCCTTGCGGTATGCCAATTTTGCCCTAAACTTGAATTATGTATTTAGAGGTTCAATTAGGCGAAAGTGACCCCGTCACCTATAACTTAAATAAATCAGAAATTTATATTGGTTCAAAATCAACCAATGATATTGTGATCAGCTCCAGCGAGATCAGCGGGAAACATCTTAAATTAATTCTTACTGACGATATCTGGTACGTGATTGACCAGGGTAGCACTAATGGCACCTTCATTAATGACGAACGACTGGTTCCCGGTCGCCGAGCCGAGTTCCCTGTATCTGAACCTATAAGTCTGGGAGACAAGGCGCAGATCACCCTTCTGTCAGGCAAGGAAGTTGCTAAAAATCTAAAAACTCTTAAAGAGAATGCGGCCAATTCCCCCACCACGGACTCATCAAATAGTGACAAGACCAGAGTCATTTCACTCAAGGAAATGCAGGCAGCCAAAGACAGAAAACAGGCAAAACAAAGAACCGTGGCAGCAGAGAAAAAACGAACAGAGTCAAAACGAATGAGGGCCGAAAAAGACTCCCTTAAACGTGTCACTCTCCTGGCAGTAATGTGGCTCTCAATTGGAGGCGTACTTCAATACGCTTGGGTTAAATATTCCGACGCTACCAAAAGGAAAAGTACTACCCAGAAAGCTTATATCGACAGGGTTGTGATGGATGGCACGCCGGACGAGCAGGATGAGGAAATGGTCATCCCTGCAGACAAAATTCAACCTCTGGACATTTTAACCACCCATCTCAAAAGTCCCAAATGCAAAAGGAAAACGGAACTTCTCTTTTGTGAAAAGCTGGAAGACTTTAGAGTTGCACCAGGTGGAGTCCTGGAAGTTGGCAGTGACCTTGCCTTTTATGTTCAGGAGCGAGGGTGGCTTGTTAGCGCTCAGGAATTTATTCAAAACAATAACAAACCCGAGATTTTAGACGAAGATGATACTGAAAAAAAAGTTACTGAAATTGATCCCGAATTAATCAAGAAGTTGGCAACGCTGATGTTAATTAATGAAGGATTAGGCAAGACCTTTCCCCCTAGTTTTAAGCCTAGGAATTTATACATCATTTTTTATTCTTCAAATGATGAACTCTCCTCAGTCGCCGTTTTCAAAAGCCAAAATCTTCCAGTCATAGCCATGAAGTACTCATTGGAAGAAAAGAAGCTTAACGGCAAAAACGGTATTGCGATCGCCAAGGAACTGTCTCGTTTTGTTCAATCCATCTACTCAGACACCGCTGCCAGCAGCGTCCCGTCTGTTGCCCGACCTCTGGGAGAAGAGGAATAACAAAAAATCAAAACAGCTTATTTAATCTTATCGATAAAACATTTTTCTGATTGGCCACAACTTCGAATTCGCATTCCGCGAAATTGGGAGCAGAGAAAGTGATCCTTGGATTCTTAGAAAACCCAAAACGCTCTTTGGGCGCGCCAACAATATTTGTATCCAGTTTTTGATTTTTATTTTGATCCAGAAAGGTCGCAAGGGCGTATCTTCCAGGTTTTAAATCAATCGTAACAGTCGTTTCATTGAGGCTCGTTGGCAAAGCAACAAATTTAGTTAACGCTGCACCACTAGTTTGATCCGGGAAGGCGTCTGGATCACTAAAGACAGCAAATGCCAGCTGTCCCTTAACCCCACCCATATTGGAAATTTTCAGTGACACAACTTCCGCCTGAGCAGCAAAAGAAAAAAGAATCATCAATGCCAGTAATCGTTTATGCATAAAAACCTCTTTATCTTAGGAAGATAGTCCCAAACCCTTGCCTCAGGTAAAAATATTAAAAAGCGTGAATATTTAACCCACTTGGATCATTGACAATTCTTTTCAAGGGGCGTCAAATGGGCAAAATCACGACATTAAAATACTGGGGAGTTCCTATGAAGTTCTTCGCTATCTTCTTCCTTTTACTTTCGGGCGCCCTAACCGCCAGCGAATGTGTCCATCAAACCAATGAGAGACTATGTGTGAGTCTAGAATGGGTTGAAGGTCCATATCTAAACGCCTACTCCAAAAACATTGTCACCTTTCAAGATATCGATACCAAGGAATTAAAAACTCCAGCATCGGCTGTAAAATTTTATGGCTGGATGAAAATGGGATCTCATGAACATGGTACTAGACCCTTAAAAACAATTTTGATCAAAGAGGGAGCTTTTGAAAACTCACAGATCTATTTCATGGGTGGCATGATGGGAACCTGGGAATTCAAATTAAAAGTTGGCGATGAAGATATCGTTCTTTTCAGTATGAACACATGAGAGGCTCCATGATGAGGCTATTAACTCTTTTTTGTCCCCTCCTTTTTTCGTTCACCTTATTGGCCAATGTTCCTTTGATCGCCAAGGGCACGCTCACAACTGATGGAACGCAAAAAACGATTATTTTCCAAACTGCTGAAATTGCCACGGTTGTGGTCTTTCTCTCCGCCACTTGTCCTTGTTCAGACAGTCATGTCCCTTATCTCAAAAAATTAAAAGAAGAATTTCCTAAGATTAATTTTCTGGCGATTCATTCCAACGTGAATGAGGATCAAAAAGTTACTGAAGATTATTTTAGAAAAGTAAAACTTCCATTTGATGTCATTCAAGACGACAATGCCAAACTGGCCGATGCCTTTAAGGCCCACAAAACACCTCATGCCTTCATTATTTCGAATAAAAACAAAATCCTCTACGAAGGTGGAGTCACAAGTTCTGCCAAGGCCCACACCGCCAGTCACTTTCATCTGAGGGATGCACTCAAAGATCTGACTGAAGGCCGGGAGATTAAATTGAAGGAAGTCCGGACTCTCGGGTGTGCCATTTCTCGTGAGAAAGACTCATGAAAATATTTTTTCTCCTGCTCATGACTTTCCTCTACTCCTGTGCAAAACCCAATTACGTAGACCCAGCGAATCTCAAAGAACAAAATAATTCCGGTCAAAGCTCATGTCCTATTTATTTTGAAGAAGAAAGACTTTGCCTCTCCATGAAGTGGATCACCTTTCCTTCGGAAGAAACCGTTGGGACCTTCATCATGAAATTTTATGCCGAGGACGCGCCAGAGATTCTCGTGACTCCTCACTACATTCCCTTCGTGAAATTGTGGATGCCTAGTATGGGTCATGGCTCCTCTCCCGTAACAGTAACCAAGATCGCTGAAGGGACCTATGAGGTGTCCGAGGTTTACTTCATCATGTTAGGTGAATGGGAAATAAGATATCAGCTAAAAAACAACGAAGACGTCATTGAAGAAAAAATCCAGAATATCACTCTTTAAAATATTCCTTTTGGCTTCCCAATTATGTTGGGGAACAACCTTAAAGGCAGCCTCCTGCTGTGGCGCTGGTTTTACTATTCCTTCTATTATCACCACCGACGACAAGGCCCAACTTGCCGGCATCTATACTTATTCCAAAGTCCACGCCGATGTTTTACCAGACGGCACCTGGCGTGAAAGAAATGAAGACGATCATACCCAAATATTCAAACTAGAAGGTGCCCATATAATCGAAGACAGATGGCAGGCAGGCCTATCACTGGCCTTCCAAAAAAGAGAAAGATCAGGGGCCCTGTCCGACACTTCATCGGGTCTCGGAGATATCACAGGGCAAATTGGATATGAATATCTTCCGGATTGGAATTACAACCCCTTCAGGCCTAAAGGGATTGGGTACTTGTCCCTGATAGCTCCCACTGGCCGCTCCATAAACGAATCTGAAGATGGCACTGGAATTGATGCCAGAGGAAGAGGATTTTGGGGTATCGGACTTGGTACAGTCCTGACAAAGAGTTGGAGAAGATGGGACGCCAACGCCAACGTCGAAATTCATCACTCTTTCCAAAAAGAAGTTCACAATGACCAGGTCAACGGAACACTCAAACCGGGGCAAGGTGGAAGTCTAGCTATTGGAAGTGGCTACAACTGGAAATCAATTCGACTTGGGGGGCTTATCACGTGGGTTTATGAGGACCCCGTTGATGTGGTGGGAACTCCAGATTCTCAGGGACAGCTTCAACGATATGCCAATGGCTCACTCATCATGAGTTACCTATTTAAAACAAACGCTACCGCGGCCCTCAGCTATACGGACCAAACTCTCTTTGGCTCCCCCAGCAACACGGCACTAAGTAAATCGATTACATTATTTTTTCAGCAAAGATGGCAGCGCTAAGTCTATTGTCTGAAACATGTCAGATCATCTCTCAAAGAAAAAAATGGTCCACTAATATAGATCTTACCCAGGATTTTTTCAGGTAGATCAATGGTATCTTGAGTTTTAAATGTAAGATCGATCGGTGAAAACTGTCCCGGATAGAAATGGAAAATCGTATTACTCCCCTTCTTTTCAACTGAGCCTGCATACCCCATGGCCAAAACGTCATAGCGGTCTCTAAACCACATGCTGGTAGAACGGTCTTGAGTCAGGGTGATATCCAGATCATACTGGCGCACGTCACAGTGGTAGTCCTCAGAGCGAGAAAAGGCATGATTCGAAATTGTAACTAAAAGAAGAAGAATGATTGTTTTCATGAGGGTTATGTAACCTATTTAAATAAGAACCACTACCGGGTCTGTATTTTTAATAAGAATAGCCGATAAGTATAAGAAATCTAGAAGGATTACAAATGAAACATCTGGTACTTATGCTGATATTGGCCTCAGAAGCCTTTGGGGCGCAGGAAGCTCTTTACCGAATTGATTTAGGAGAATCCTTTACCATCCCATCTTCCGGAACTCAGCTCACACTGGAAAAATTTCACCGCTATGAACCCAAATGTGCGGTTCCAGGATTTAACTGCGGCTCGGGTTATTTTCCTGAGCCCTTTACCTCCCCCATTATCAAGGTCAAAGAAGGTGAACAATGCCAAAAATATCCACTGGGGGAAGTTTGCGAAACCACTTTTGAAGTAAAAGAAACGGACAACAAAACCTACGTTAAGCTCCGGCTGTTTAATATATTTGAAAGTTGTGCCAAGGACACAAATATCGATAACAGAAATAGCTGCTATATTAGAACCGCTAAAAATCATTACGACAAACCAGCGTTCAGACCCGAGAGCTGTGAGCGTATCAAAGACTCCCAAGAGCATAAAGACGCCTGTTATGAGGCGATTGCAGACAAAGTCCAGGACCCCAAAATCTGTGACAAGATCAAAGGCCAGGAGGGCTTTCAATGTATCTGGTTAAGGGCCAATAGCAAGGGAGATCCTGAAATCTGTAGGACTCTCAAGAGAAATCGCTACCATCATACCGACCAGCAATACCAAGACCAGATTCAGTCATGCCTGAATACCGTTAAGAAGAAATAAGTTTTACTTATCTTAACCATAGTTATTAATAATTTTATCTTATTGATCAAAGAGTTTAAATTCCTTTCAAGAACAAACCAACCTTGGAGATTTTATGAAAAACATTTTTGCTCTCGTTATTGCCGCCCTTAGCATGAACACATTTGCGACCATTCCTGTCGCAACTCCAATCAACGTCCCCTACCCTACACAGCAAGAACGTTTTACTGGAACGATTCGAAACGTAGAAGTTAAACTAAAAAATGATCTCTTGGAAAAGGCGATTCAAGTTTGCGGGACCAAGGAAAATGTAGCAGCTATTTCAAACGTGGAAGTGAAAGTCTCTTTTGACGTCATCCTCATCGAAAAGCCGCTATTTGAAGGCATGTACCCTTTAGGGTCAGTCAGCGCCCTCGTCGAATGCTTCAACGAAGGCGTTTGAGATTATCTTGTTTTCTTAAAATAATAAAACACTGGTATACCTGAAAGAATGAAACCAAGACCAATCATGGTTGATTTCGGTGAGGTATAAACGGTATTAATAAGAAGCAATACGCCCATAATGATAAACACTGCAGGCAGAATCGGGTATCCAATGGTTTTATAGTCACGTTGGATATCCGGCCTGGTTTTTCTTAATTTGAAAACAACTCCCGTCACCATGGCATAAAAAATCCAAGCTGAGAAAACGACATAATCAGTAAGCTGATCAAAAGTTCCAGACATGGCCAGCATGATTGATACACAGGCCTGCGTAAGAATCGAGGCCACAGGAACTAGGGATTTGCTATTCACATTGGCCAGTTTTTTAAAAAACAGACCATCAACGGCCATCGCATAGGGCACTCGCGCTCCAGTCATAATGGAGCCATTCATGGCACCTAAGGCAGAAAATACAAATGCAGCAGAAAGAATCGTGACTCCAGAAGTCCCCAGAAACGTGAGAGCTGCTTTAGTAGCAACCGGAAGAGCATCAGGAAAACCACTAGAGTTTGATGTGATGATCTCTGAAAAAGGCAAAGCATAAAAATAAGCTACGTTAGTTAATCCATAAATCGCGAGAATTATCAAAAGACCAATTCCAAAAGATAGCGGAATATTTTTCTTGGGATTTTGAATTTCTCCGGCGACCATAGAAAGATTATTCCATCCATCATAGGCCCACAAAGCTGCCAGAACCGCTGAACCAAAAGCTGACCAACCGATGAAGCCTTCCACACCTGGAGAAGACTCTCCGAAGTGAGACCAGCTTACATCTTTTGAAAAAACAAAAATCCCAACTGTTATTCCAATAATCATGAATAGCTTTAATCCAGTCATGAATGAGTTCAGTTTTCCACCAAAGGCAACGCTGAAACAATTGAGAAGAGAAAAGAAAGTGATAATTAAAACTGAAGCAACAACCTTACCACCCATGAAATCCAGATTGATCATTCCGCTGGCAAAAGTCACAGCACCAACAGCGTAGGCTGCGATTGACCCAGGAGATCCAATCCAAAAACGCATCCATCCATAGAGAAAGCCCCACATATCCCCATAGCCCTCTTTAAGATAAATGTACTCTCCGCCAGCATCTGGCATGATTGATCCCAATTCAGCGTACGCCAAGGCACCCGTCAGGGAAAGAGCTCCACCAACCACCCATGCAATTAAAACCCAAGTGGGATTCCCCATAGTCTGGGCCATAGTGGCGGTTTTTAAAAAGACCCCTGTCCCAATAATGGTACCGACTACGATGGCAATAGAATCAGTGAGAGTTAGTCCGCGGACGAGTTTATTCATGAGAATCCTTTTTGTGTTCTCATAGAAGACCGCATGCGCTTAGAAATTGTCAACAAATTGAATGGAAAACTGAGGAAGGAGCACCCCTTGAAAGGATGCTCCTTAGATCATTTAAATTAAGCTTCGCGAATAACGTATTTGTCTTTTCCATCATCCACCATTTCTTTAAGTTCTTTACCGACCTTAAAGAATGGAACTTTCTTAGGACTTACCTTAACTACTTTACCCGTCTTAGGATTTCGTCCCTCGTAGGCCTTGTAATTACGGTTAGCAAATGAGCCAAAACCTCTGATTTCAATTCGCTCATCATCGAAGAGCGCTTGAATCATACTATCAAAGCAAATGTTTACGATCTTCTCAGCTTGATGATGAGGAAGATTCGCCTGTTTTTCAATCACGGCAATCAAATCAGCTTTAGTCATGTCCCACTCCTTCTTCTATCGGGGTCAACGGATGTTTATGATTTTGAAGGCTTATCGGCAGACTTCAAAAATAATTTAGTCCCTGCCTCAAACTCTCGGCAAGACCCCAGTCCATTCTATACAGAACAGAGACACTAAGTCCCTAATTTCAGGGCATTTTACCACATAACACATCTTTCGTTTTGGGTGGGAGTTAGAATAACTTAAGAAATAGAGCAATCGACTCGATAAGTCGTTGAGGATTAAGGATTATGGTCTCACGATTGAACATCAAAAACTTGAAGGCA
>JFJP01024747.1_pt1 | contig 10463 bp, 15 predicted proteins | sample 431651 | NCBI WGS metagenome assembly JFJP01 (sample SAMN02602958, study PRJNA72255) | Microbial mat metagenome, whole genome shotgun sequencing project. | biome: fresh water; feature: sink hole; material: water; isolation source: purple microbial (photo- and chemosynthetic) mats found in... | reverse complement strand
CAAACCCCTAACGAGGATACAAAGTCGTATAGGTGTTAAGCTACAGTTACTTGAGTATGTTCATGCCGTACTTGGTGGAGAAGTCGGTGAGCTTTTTGTTCTTGTTGATGTTGACGTTGGACGACCGCTGGGCGTCGAGGCCTTCGCTCATCTGGTGAGGCGAGTCTACGTATCGCTTGCTGATGGTGGGCAGCTGCTTCTTGTCTCGGATGCCTTTGTAGATCGACTCGTAGTTGTAGGTGCTCGGCGTCTCGTACGGCAGCTGCGTCAGCGGGGAGTACTTTCGGCCCAGACTTCGGCATGTAGGTGCTGCCCTGCAGCGGCTTCGACTGGGTCTGCGAGAGAGCCGGTCCAGAGCCGCCGTAGGTGCTCTCGCCGAGCTTGAACTCTTGGTTGTATTTGTTTCTGGACTTGCCAGTCGCCAGCAGGTCTTTCTTCGATATGATATTCTTATCCCCTGGTCAGAGCTGCCTTACCCAAGAAAGCTCGGTGTGCCTGTGCCGGCAGTGGCGCCTGCGTTCTCGTTGTAGAAGATTTTATTGGTGAGCTCTTGGTAGTCTTTGTTGCCGTAGTTCTTGGTCGACCAGTTGTTCTTGATCTTCTTCTTGTCTGCGTCTTGACTCTCGTAGACGTTGTAGTAGGTCTTCGGCATGATCGGCTTGTTCAGCGAGCCGGTGATGTGCTCTTCGCTCGACATCCCCGGGAGCTTTCCGATCTTCGAAAGAGTCCCGAGCTTTTTGTCCAGCGAAGATTCTTGGAGGGATGAGACCCTGATGTTTTTGAGGTTTCGGTTGAGGCTGGTGGTTCCGTTGAGGGTCATCCTTTGCGAGATGTTTCTGGCAGAGGTCTGGTCGTCGACCTCGGGCGACATGTTGCGTATTTTGAACCCGGACGGGGTATCTTCTGCTCCCATGAACTCTGGATCTTTGTCTCTGTTCTTCTTGAAGTAGGGGTGCAGCAGAGCTTCTTGGGCAGTGATGCGCAGCTTGGGCGACATCTCGAGCAGACACTTGAGGAACTCCAAGGCTTCGTCCTTCACGATGCCTTTGTAGCGGTTGGTCACTTTGATGGGGTTCTTGCCGGCTTCGGGGTTCGCGGCCTTGAAGTTTCTGTTCAGGGTGAAGTAGTCTTTGAGGTCTTGCGTGAGCGGACCCATGGTCTGGTGAGCTGCAGGTACCTTGAGGATGAGGTGCAGCTGGTCGATCTGGTCTTTGCCGGGGAAGAGAGGCTTGCCGTCGTAGAGCTCGCCCATGATGCAGCCGATGGCCCAGATGTCTGCCGGTTTGCCGTACCTGTCGGTGAGCAGCAGTTCTGGCGACCTGTACCACCTGGTGGCCACGTAGTCGGTGAGCGGCTCGCCGTTGTTGGAGATCTTCCTCGCGAACCCGAAGTCGCACAGCTTGAGCACGCCATCACTAGTGAAAAGAGTCTACTTTCCGACGAGCAGGTTCTCGGGCTTGATGTCTCTGTGGATGATGTCGCGCTCGTGCAGGTAGCGGACTGCTTTGAAAAGCTGGTAGAGAAAGTTTCTGATCATGTCGGGCTGATCAGTGGAGAGTTACATTCAAACCAGTCGGACTCTTCTCGAGGATCTCGAGGACTGTCCTGTCGACGAACTCGAAGACGAGGTGCAGCTTCTCCTTTCGTCTGAAGGACTCCTTGAGGTGCACGATGTTCGGATGGTCCACCAGCTTAAGGTACTTGATTTCCCTCTGACTGATCTTCTTTATAGTCTCGTCGGTGTCACTCTCCTTGAACTTTTTGATCGCGACTATGTAAGGAATCAGACTGAGTCTGGAAGCGGTCCAAAAGAAAAAATACGTATCTCGTGGTTCTCTTTGTCCTTCGCTTTGAGCACGATCCCATAGGCTCCGATTCCTATCACTCCCAGCACATCGAATTTGCGCATCTGTCCTATAATAAACTGAGGGTCCGAGTCAAAATTAAATCAATGGAAAGAAGAGCGAACTCGATGAACAGGTCACTGGACAACCTGATGCAGGTCTCGAACATCAACAAGAAGTTCACCGGAACAGGCGGCAGTAAGCCTCTCTCACGAAGTGACGTCCTCGCTCGCAGTCAAGAAGCCGAAGCTCTTGCCGAAGATTAAGAAAACAGGCATATTCGAGGCAGCGACGTAGGTGCTCTTCACGCAGCCCCGACAAGTACACGGTCTTCAAGAACCACTACGACCGAGGCGACCTGCCCATCTCGGTGAGCTTCAACGGCGCAGTGCGGAAGATAAAGTGGTGGATGGACATGGACCAGCTCGGCTACAAGTACTACCTGCCGATCTTCTTGGAAGGCCTGCGCGAGACGCAAGAGCCGTACAAGTTCCTCGCCGAGCAAGGCTGCATCGGCATGATCAAGAGCGGGAAGGGTCGGATGAAAGACGTGCTGCACGACATCATATTCCCGATAAAGAGTAACAGTCGCTCACGCAGAAGCGCTGCACACGAAGAACCCCGAGATCATGTGCAAGACGCTCAAGATCCTGCAGACCATGGTCCTCGAGCACCCCGAGATCGGCACCGACATGGTCACCTACTACCGACAGCTGCTGCCGATGCTGAACCTCTTCATCACCAAGAGCAAGCACCTCGGCGACGGCATGGACTACGCGCAGCAGAAAGGCATGAACCTCTCGGAGCTCATCCAAGAAACCCTCGAGATCCTCGAACGCTTCGGAGGCGAGGAAGCCTACATCAACATCAAGTACATGATTCCGACCTACGAGTCGTGCATCCTCTAACATAATAATTTTTGATTATCTGCATGGAGCGCGATGAAGAAAACGCAATAAATGTGCGAGTCAAGACCATCGACGGCCGCACCTTCGACTTCCTCTTGCGGCAGACCCTGAGTGTCGAGCGCTTCAAGCTGCTCATCGCCGAGGTCGGATTTATTTCATCCAGAGGACTGCCATCCCCGCAGACCGACAGCGCCTGGTCTTCCGAGGCAGGCTGCTGCAGGACTCCACGCTGCTCTCATCCCTCCGAATCGACCCTGGGAACGTCTTCCATCTGATCGCGTCCGTCGAAGGTCCCGAAGACCAGCCGCTCAGCCCCGAACCCGCCTCGGCCAGGTCTTCTGAGCTCCGCAGCCTGCCAGTCGTGCCTGCGATGCCTCGAGAACAGGAGTGGGAGATCCTCGAAGGAGTGCTGCGGTCGATGAGTACTCGTCCATCACGCAGATGACCAGGCCCACAACTCGAGGGAAGCGAACAAGAGGAACCACCAGCAGCGAGTGCACGGCTTCTCCATCAACACGAAAGAAAGCATGATGGTTCTCCAGCAGAACCTGGTCACTCTGCAGATGCTCAGAGACGCCTCTGTGCAGCAAACACAAGACTGTCTGACCGTCCCCAACAAAGCCTTCGATCTGCGCAGTCGCAGCTTCCGCGTCGGTCAGTGGGTCGACGTGATGGACGCTGCTCGCGAGTGGGTACTCTTCTGATCATCCAGCACGAGTCCGAAGTGCTCGAAGTGCAGGGTAGTCAGGTGCTGGTGCACTTCAACTGCAGACACAGGTCCAGAGACGAGTGGATCGACGCAGACTCGCCGAGGATCGCAGCTTTCCGCACTCACTCCGTGCCCAACATTGAGTCGAAGCACCTCTCCCCGTCTCCCAACAAACTGCTCGATGGAGTCTACGAATTGCCGCAAGGCCAGAGAGACCTCGCTGAGTCGCTCTTAGGACCAGACGATATGCTCGAACAATTCGCTTCCCACTTCGAGTCGCTCGGTGCAAAGATGACTCGACTGGCACAGGTCAAGAGAGAGCGAGTGGTGCTCTTGAAGAAGATCGACGTGCTCAAAGGAAAGAAGTCCGTCGAACGGGGAGCAGGCACTCACTCGGTGAAGGCCAAGAAGAACACCTTCAACAAGATCTCGAAAGTCTTCGGCACCAAGCGCGAGTCGTACCGACCGAGCGACAGAGAGATCTACAGTACCTTCGACTGAGCAGACAAAGACCACACCAACTTCAACTTCGAGACGCACTCGAACTTCTCTTCGAAGGTGCAGGAGAGAGACTTCTACATCATGAAGGACAAAGACGACTGCAGCTCGATGAAGAGTCTGAACATCTTCAGCGACCACAAGTCGAAGATCAAAGAACAGAAGACTGCTCTCGTCCTCGACAAAGACAAAGACATCTGCGACACCATCTCGGCCACCTCCTTCAAGTCGCACAAGTCCGGCCTCTCCGGCACCTCGGGCTTCATGCCACCGGGCCACGACTACATCAGCGAAGAGCCCTCCGACCAGTCCGAGGAAGACATGCACGAAGACGAGATCGAAGAGGTCGACGAAGAAGAGAGGTCCGAGTCTCTCAGCGAGCTCGAAGACCAGAAGAAACACCTCGACGCAGAGCTCTTCCTGCTCACCAGCCAGCTGGCTCCTTTCATCGACCGCTTCGGCCGCGCGCTGACCGACTTCGCTCCGCACGTGGCCATCATGGGCGTGCCCGTGCACCCCCGCAACAACACGAACCTCTCGATGCTCTCCATCATGACCAACGACGGCAGCATGCTCTCCGCTTCGGGCCTCAACAACTCGCGCAACCACGACCCCCAGTACCCCGATCACATCGCTCGACTGCTCCACCCCCACGCCGCCAACAGACAGAGGTTCACCGCTGCCGTCTACCAAGGAGCCATGCCCGGCTTCCAAGAACCCCCCGCCACCCTCGCGATCCCCAACTACTTCCTCAACTTCGAAGTCCCCGTCATGCTCGCTCCCGGCGAACTCGTCCACCTCGACAAGAACCAGCTCAGACTCCTCGGATCCGAAAACCCCGTCAACCTCAGAGTGCAGACTCACGTCACTCTGCCTGGTAGTCCCGCATCACCCAGCTCAAGCAGCGCAAGAACTGCTGCCGCCAGACAAGAAACTCCTCAACTCCAAAAGCGTCGCTGTCCAGACAGAGAACTTCCCCGCCCTCAACCACTTCAGCTACGGAGCCACCATCAGCGAAAGAAACGGCAGCGACTTCGATCTCGAGAGCTTCAGAGGATCCATCCTCGAGCGCACAGACAAGAAAGCCAAGAACCTCAAGAGGAGCAAGCTCGACACTTTCCGAGCCACCAGCAACATCGCCGCAGACGAACAGCAAGACCCCAGAGACATCACCTTCAGGAGGTCCGACAATCTCTCTGGCCACGGGTCCATCTCCAACTCGCCGCTGCCTGACAAAGGCCTCCAGCGGCCAGACCCCAGTCCCAACGTCTCTCAAGAAGACATCGCCGCTGCCACTCTGCCTGCACCCACAGATAGCCCCACGAGCATCCAGAGACTTAAATCGAAAACAGTCAGCTTCAAGCTCGGAGAAGTCAGACAAGACGATGGCGAAGACGAACTCGAACTCGAAGACCTCAAGGTCACTTCCATCAAAGAGTTCGAAAGCAAATCGAAGCGTGAACAGGCCAGCGAGTAGCTCTCCAGTCCGCAGCTCAGGTGAGACCTGGAGAGCATCCCCGGACACGCTGCACCTCAACTACAGTAACCACTCGGATAAAATAATCTCGATGTTTAGTGTTTGCAGTGAGTCAGTTCTTAAATACCTCCGTCTCCAGCATCATTCTTTACATGACCACCAGCTTCGACAAACTGCTCTTCAGCTGCGACCAGAGAGCGCTCGACTCCTTCTTCAGACCCACTGCTAACAAGTCCTGGCTCAGAGAGTCCTTCAACGAGTACCTGCTGCGCTGCGAAAGCTTCGAAAAGAAACCATCGCCTTTGGCTATCCGAGAGTTCGGACTCGACAACTGTCTGCAGTTCAGCACCTCGAGACTCAAGTCTCAAACGAAGAAGTCAGAAGACTTGAAGAACCAAGCAGACGGAAAGATCTCCGATTTCGAGTCGAAGAACGACACTGTGAAGCGCCTCTTTTCGCTCAGTCCTCCGACCTTCCAGAAGAAGCGGTCAAACCTGACCAAGCGAGAACCGTCTACCCAAGCACCGATCGCAGACTTCAGCAAGAACACCACTTGCGAGACAAACAAAGCTACTCTAAAACTCGTCTCGAAGAAGAAAAGAAACTCGAGCATCCACGGCTTCATCATCAACAACAACGACCCCGACGAGTTCGAGTCCGACTCGGAGCTGCAGGCCTCCAAGCCTACCTTCCTCACCGACTCAGCAGTCAAAACAGCCAACGAGCGGCATGGTCTCCTCTCCTTCAACCTCCACCACTCGACTTCCGACACCGACAGGATCTTCAACCTCAAGAAGATACTCGACTATCAAGAAAGCGAACGGCTGCTGCAGTCCAAAAGAACCAAGAAGTCGTACGTCTGCAAGTACTGCGGCTCGATGTTCGCCAGCGGCTGTGCTTTAGGTGGGCACATCTCGAAGATCCATCGAGGCATCAGTCTCGACTACTCCAAAAAGCTCAAGATCCGTCGAGACCAGAAGATCGAGCGAGACAGAGTCAAGTTCCTGAGCAACATCGTCAAAGAAGAGTCCTAAGGTGTCTCCGCCGATCGTTCTTCCCCAGCTAATCGTAATTCATTATATTTATGTCCGCGACCTCAGCCTCTGCAGCTGTCGATGAGTGCGAAGTCGATCTGTCTGTCTCTTCTGTCTGTCTGATTCCAGGTGTTTTTGGCTCAGTTCTATCCTACCGATTTTAGTGTTTATGGGTTACCCGGTTACCAGGGTACTCGCATACGCCATTCGCATGGCTGTTTCAATATTATCAGCTTGATAGCTTCAAGTAGCTCCGCACCTCTCTCACGGACTTCCTGGAGGAGCTCGGGCCGGAGCCGTCTCTGCTCGCTGCTTCGTCACTCGCTAAAAAGGATGCGCCGAGAAGCCGCTGGAGAAGTTCGAACCTTAATTGAGCATTATAAAATAAACCCCGAGCGACGATGAATTAGTGTTTGGTAATAATTAGTTCGTATATATTTATTGCTGTCGACGCATCAGCTGTATCGGCTACTGCTGGCTGGTCTTTCCGATTATCTTCGCATACTGGGCTAGACAGCCGTCCATGAGGCTCTGGAACATCGGTGCTTTGGTGTGCGAGAGCAGCTCGGAGTAGATCGCTATTTTCGTTTCCAAGACGAGGTTCGGTTTCGTCGAGGCGCGGTCTTTGAGGATCTTGCTCAGCCGCTCGTCGAGGCTCAGGTCGACGCAGCTGAGGTCTTCGTGGGGGTTGTCTGGCAGTTTGACGGAGAACGGCGAGGGGCGGTGGTCGATTGTGATGACCACCTCAATATTTTCGGGCAATCTTGTCACCTGATCCTACCTCACATCTTGCTGCTCCGAGTCTCGAGCCGTCTTGCTCGAGCCGTTCTGAGAAGCTTTAGATTTGGAGGATTCAGCGGGCACTTTCTTGGAGTAGTAGATGTTCCTGGATTTGTGGGAGTTCGAGTTCACAGACGAGAAGCCTCCCGAGGTGCCAGGACTGTGGGCAGGGAAGGCTTCGGAGAACTGCTGCTCGTGCTGGTGGTAGAGGTCGTGCTTCCAGGCGCCGGAGACGTCCGGGTTGAACCTGGAGCCGGACGAGGGGTTCACGTTTACATTAAACCCGTTCTTTTTTTTTCTGCGGTTGTCGCGGTACTCCTCGTCGATGGGTCTCCTCTCGTTGAACCTTTTTTCTACGGTAAACGAATCAAACTCCCTTGCTTGTAGTCGTTGCCTCTGCGAGTGTAGTCGCCGTCACCGTCTCTGTCGTCCATCGCGAATTTTGTTATACACTTTATCAATACCACACCAGAAATGAAATTGAAGACCGCCTTTTTAAATTCAATCGACTGTCTGCATTGCACTTGATGAACTTTGAAAAGAATAAAACCGGGAATGCCTTGTCTCGAAACCTGCAGGTCTGCAAACCGAACAAACAGGCGGATAGTGATAGGAACTACAGCGAACAGATGCTCAAGCAGCTGCTGCGAAAGAAGAGAGACGAACTCAAGCTGCCCAAAATGCCATCTCAGCAGCAGGAGGTGCAGCTGTCGATCCAGAGCGAGATGCTTCTCGACGAGGTCTGTTCGGCCTTGAGTTTCTGCTCGAAGATCGTCAGCGTCTGCAACAACGGGGCCTGCGAAGTCCAGCTGAATAGCTTGAGTGCCTATTTGAAAGACAGCGACAATGAGAGCGAAAGGTTCTTTTCTTCGAATCGGTATCAATCAGCTCATGCAGATCGAACAGATTCAAACACTTGGAAGAAAGGGTCAAGGAAGAGCAGAAGCGGAGGAAGGCCATGGTCGAGAAAGTCCAGACCACAGAGATGGACATGAACCGCCACCTCATGGCCAACAAGTTCAAGTCGAGACATATCAGACCCATAGTCGACGAGTCACTGGTGCACAAGGCCCCCTTGGTGAAACAAATCTGCAGTCCACCCAAGAAGGACCTGAGGATCATCCAGTGTTCTTTGGAAAACCCCCTCGCGAACTACGACTTCACCCGCAAATCTTTCACCATCGACTCTCCTCACTTCGGACTATTTCGAGAACCCGCTACTCCCGTAACCATATCGAAGAAGTCCATCGAACAGCACCAGGGACAGAATAAGATGCGCACTGCTCACCTGCTCAGCTTCGGAGCAGAAGAGATTCCAGAGGAGTCCAAACTGACACTGCAGAACATCCACAACGACAGCAGCATCAAATACGACTTGAAGTTCGACTCCTTCCAACAGGTGAACCAGACATCCTTCAGAAAGCCTCTTGTCGCTTCTTCCCCGAAGCATCTGACAGTCGACAAAGAGTCGATCGAAGAGGAGACTGGCAAGGACGAGCTCAAGAACCAGCAGTCGACCAGTGGACCCAAAGACTCCGAACTGGTCTACTCGAGAGAAGATGAAGAAGAAGACATCGACATGGTCATCGCAAAAGCTTCCAACCGAGCGTTCAAGAAGCAAGGGATGGGCGGCATCCTCTCAGCAGAGTCATCGAACCAACAGAGCACTCAGAGCTACGGCAGCAAGAAGTACCAAGATCAGCTCAACAGGAGAAAGATCCACATCTCCATCCCCGAACTCATCGAAAAGCACCAGGCGACGCCATCTTCGGAGCTCGGCAAGGACTTGAAGTACGACGTCGCTCTCTACTACTCGAGACTGCTCAACAGACCCTCCATAGTGCAGGAGTCTCACCTCACCAACAAGTCGTCACTCAACACCTTCAGACATATCGATACAGGATGCAACATGCAGTCATCCGATGATGGAGAGCCGAACTCTATAAACATAAAGAAAGAACTGCTCGACTTCGTTCGAGATGACAATCCACAGGAGGCCAAGTCGCGGGACCAAGGCCTCAAGAAGAAACCGCGCAAACTCACTTCGAAAAGAAACTCCAAAACACCGAAGAAGAAAACAAAGAACGCACTGAACAAATCGAAAGAGGAGTACTTGTTCCAGCCGAATCGACCCAGCCACCGCAGTCCCAGAACCATCGGCTCGAAGAGAGGACTGGTCTCTCCCAACGAGCTCACCTTCAAGCTCGACCTCGCCAGTCTCGTCCGCGGCCACAAACAAACGAGCGACTCCAAACTGGTCTTCAGCGACCTGCAGAAGTCTCTTCGGAACTCCACTAGATTGGGCATCACCAAATCGTCGCTGGTGTCGAAGCTGCCTAAGTCTGGAAAGCAGAGCAGAGAACAGAGCATGAAGATCTCATCCATCGGCAAGTCGAGCATGCTGAACTGTCCCGAGACTTGCAGAGCGAGGACACCTCTGTCCAAGACAGAGCTCAAGAAGTTCATGGAGATCAGAAAGCTCACCTCGACCACCAACCAGATCACCGACAACTCCTCGAATCTGCCCTGCAGGTCTGCAATCAGACCCAAGGCCAAACGGTCATCGAAAACGAAGCTGCCTCCGTCCGAAGAGAAGAACCCCGCCTTTCTCGGCCACTCGAACCTCAGACTGGTCTCCACCGTCGACCTGCGAGCAAGCAAGAACAGCCAGGCAGAGTACAACCAAGAGAAGAGTCTCGGCAAGAGTCAGAAGAAGATCTCCGGCGATGGAAAGATGGGCGAGAAAGACCGCGCCCGCATCAGAGACATGGAAGACAAACACCTCGAAGTGAGCAAGACACTGACCTCAAGAAACAAAACGGCGAACTTCGAGGTGTTCGCTGATGCTGTTCTGCCCAAAGAACGGCCCTCAGACGTGACTCCTGAGAGGTCCAAGGTGTCTCGCAAGAAACACGAGAGAGAAGACGACATCATATTCCCGGTCTTCTTCAAGAAGTCTCAGTGCGGCAGCATGATCTCGGCCAAAGAGAGCAAGGAGCCGACTCTGAAGGTGAGGAACATGAAGATCGACATCGGCAACTTGTCGTCAAAAGTGCTCTCGATGCTGCCTCTCGATCAGTAACTGCTGGCCGATCTCAGGCATCCCACTTCGCCGTCACTCGACTCGCGGCTAGTCGTTAATATAATTGAGAGTCTGCGCTGTTCACTTTTTTGCTATCTAGCTTCAACTTATTTGGGGTTTGGGGTTTGGGG
>JFJP01031812.1_pt1 | contig 10465 bp, 15 predicted proteins | sample 431651 | NCBI WGS metagenome assembly JFJP01 (sample SAMN02602958, study PRJNA72255) | Microbial mat metagenome, whole genome shotgun sequencing project. | biome: fresh water; feature: sink hole; material: water; isolation source: purple microbial (photo- and chemosynthetic) mats found in... | reverse complement strand
GAGCGTACCAATATTTTTCACATTTAAATAAAGAACACTGAAATGCCCTACAGTGATTTTACCCTTAAACAAGTTCAGCATAAATTTGGTTTAAACATTATCGAAAAGCGTGGCATTTTTTCGGCTTTGACACCTGTGACTATCAGCGAATATTTTGCGATAACGCTAGAAGAAAACATCCCGTTGGCAGTGTCCATGAATACCGAAAAAGCAAAGTCCGAGTTGATTATTGCCAATGTGTTAATTGAAATGCGAAAACAGTTTGATAGAAAAATTAGTTTTTTTTCGGGGGTTGAATTTAATATTGACAAAGAACAAGGCTTAAACGGCTATTGTGATTTTTTAATTAGCTTATCGCCTGAGCAGTTGTTTGTCACCTCCCCCATTATCCTATTGGTTGAAGCCAAAAATGAAAACATGATGGGTGGATTTGGACAATGTATTGCTGAAATGATTGCGGCAAGATTGTTTAATGAAGCGGAAGGCAATCAAATTCCTACCCTTTATGGGGCGGTGACAACGGGAATGTCTTGGAAGTTCGTTAAGCTTATCGCCAATGTTGTGCATATCGACTTGAAAGATTATAGTCTTGAGGAAAATCCAGAACACATTATTGGCATTCTTTCTGCGATGCTGGAACAAAAAGCTTAAGCCATGCGCTGGCTTGATTTTTTCCAAAACGCCTTATTCCCCCCTACCTGCATTTTATGTTACAACAAAGGCATTGTGGGCAAAGACATCTGTCAATTATGCCTAGAACAACTGCCTAAAAATCATGATTGCTGTTATCAATGCGGCAAAAATTTAGCGCAGCAAGCACAACATAAAAAACGCTGTATGGCTTGTATTAAAAAGCCTCCGCTGTATCAGCGCACCTATGCGCCGTTTCTTTATCAAGGCGCAATTCCCAAGCTTATTACCGATTTAAAATTTCGCCATCATTACAAAAATGCCCGTTTATTAGGTCACTTACTTGCCGACGCTTTACAGCAAAATTCAGAGCCGCCTGATTGCATTATTCCCGTACCATTACACAAAAATCGCTATCGTGAACGCGGCTTTAACCAGTCCATTGAAATTGCTAAGGTTGTTGCACAGCAACTTAACGTTTCATTAGAACTTAATGGGTGTATTCGTCACAGGGATACGCCCCATCAAGTTGGTTTATCTGCACAACAACGGGAGGTCAATATTCTGGATGCTTTTTCTGTTAAAAAATCTTTTCGTCATCAACACGTTGCTATAGTGGATGATGTTATGACCAAAGGCGCAACTGTCAATGAAATTGCTAAAGTTTTAACCCATGCAGGTGTGATGACTATTGAAGTATGGGTATGTGCGCGGACAGATTTTTCCCCATAAAAAACCCGCTATAACAGCGGGTTCTTTTTTTCGCTAGAAGCTAAGTTTGAAATGGCTTTTAGTTACCAAACCAAACTAATTCAACACGACGGTTTGCAGCTTTACCTGCTTGAGTTGCGTTATCTGCAATCGGTCTTTCTTCGCCATAACCTTTTGCCGTCAACTTGTCAGTCACACCGTGTGCTTTCAAATATTTAACGACAGATTGTGAACGGCGTTTTGACAGACTCATATTATAAGCGTTTGAACCTTCGCTGCTAGTATGACCTTGTACTTCAATTTCTTTACCTTGTGAAGCGGCAATTAAACTGGTAGCGACTGCATCCAAAATTGATTTTGATTCTTCAGTCAATACAGCCGAATCCACTTTAAATTGAACGCCTCTCAATTCCACACTGATTGGACAACCATCGGCATTTACTTTGCTACCACTTAATGAGCCTGGGCATTTGTCCAAGCAATCATTGACACCGTCACTATCAGAGTCCATTGTAGAACAATCCGCTACAGCAACAGGTTCAGGAGCTGCAACTGTTGCAGGTTTTGGTTTTGGACCAAAAGGCACAACCACACCGACGTTAACAACCATATCGTGGAATTGGTTCGTGTTTGAATGCAAATTAGCACCAAAATCATTGGTATAGCGATAACGGACATCACCACGCAACAATAAATTATCGGTTAATTCGTAAGTTAAACCAGCACCTGCTTCACCGATAACAGATACTGCTCTGTCACCAGGTACCCAAGTATGGGTTGCACCTGCACCCAATACAGCATAGGGAGATAATTTATCGCGGAAGAAGTAGTATTGTAAATCCATTGTTCCGCCTGCCATACGCCAGTTTCCGCCTACGCGAACTTGACCAGGTGAAAGCAGTGGATTAACGTTGGTGTATCCACCAAATTCTTGGTAAAACCCTCTTAATTCAACATTAAAATGTTGATTAAGAATTTTACCAACACCCATACCTGCTGCCCAACCATCATCAGCATCACGGTCACCACCTGTTTTAACAAAGGAACCAAAGGGTGATACATACCAACGATTGTCTAAAAACTCTTCTGCGTGAGCGACTGACGCGATAGTCATACCGGTCAACGCTAAAGCAATTAACTGTTTTTTAACCATAATAATACTCTCCTAAATTTATAGTCTAATGACTATTTGAAACATTGACTTTTGTGTACCCTTTAAAATCAAATGATACACTGTTTGAATGGTTTACGGACTGCTTGAATCGGTACTCTGTTGAACAAACTGCCACTTACCGTCATTTTGACAGGAATTACAGCACATGGCAAATAATCGTTGTTTAAAAAAAACAAAAGTGGCATAAAGACAACATTCTTACCTATTATATAAAACAATCAAAAAGCCGTAGGGTTTTATTTAAAAACGGACAAAGCACCTTATTCTAACCTAAAAAAGGCTCAGAAAACTTATCTAACTGTGAAACAATTTTATCTATTGCGCCTTGGTTTTGTTGTACAAACACTTTACCTTTTTTTGCCAGTAATTGCCTATCGTTAGGCTGTTGATATAATCGAAGTAGGACATCGGTAATTTGTTGCTGATTTTGGCATTGGATGGCGGCTTGTGCGGCTAGTATGCCTGAGGCAATGGCTTTAAAATTGTGCATATATAAACCAAACATCACAGGAATTCCTAACGCAGCAGGTTCTAAAACATTATGTCCACCAACAGCGACCATACTGCCCCCCACAAACGCCACATCGGCTGTCGCATACAGCATTTTTAATTCGCCCATTGTATCGGCAATATAAACATCGGTATCGTTAGTACAAATTTTTCCTGTCGTACGCATAACAACATGAAGGTTGTTTTTTTTACACAAATTTTCTACTTCAGTGAAACGCTCCATATTGCGTGGCACTATCAGTAATAAGAGTGTTGGAATTTGCGCTTTTAGCTGTTGATAACTGTGTAAAAACATTGCTTCTTCTCCACGATGGGTACTGGCAATAATCCACACAAAGCGTCCTGCAAACAAGTTAGCGCGTGCTTTATATCCTTGAGCAACAAATTCTGCACTAAACTGACTGTCAAATTTGATATTGCCAAACGTTTGTACTTTGTTTTTATCGTTTGTAAAAGCAATAAAACGCATCGCATCTTCCTGTGTTTGTGTGGCAATCAGGCTAACCTCTGCCAGCGCGGGCTTGGTTAAAGCGGCTAATTTTTGATACCCCTGATAGGAAGATTCGGATAATCGCGCGTTAATAATAAATAAGGGGATGGCGTTTTCTGCACACAACGCAAATAAGTTAGGCCAAATTTCAGTCTCCACCATCACCGCAAGTTTGGGTTTGAAATGGGTTAAAAAGCGTTGGATAAAAATGGGTAAGTCATAAGGTAAATAAACGTGTTCAACGCGATTGCCCATCACGGCTTTAATTCGGTCAGAACCTGTTGGCGTGGTGGTGGTGATAAGAATTTTACGGGTTGGATGTTGTTGTAACAAACGAGTGATTAATGGAAAAATAGATTCGACTTCCCCAACCGAGACGGCATGAAAAAAAATCACTTCTTGTAGATGAGGTTGTTTATACCAAGCCACACGTTCTGCCCAACGATGACGAAAACTGGGGTTTTTAAAACCGCGCCAATACAGGCGGATAAACAGAAAGGGGGTAAGAAAATAAAATAAGCAGGTATAAAGCAGGCGGGGAAGGTGCATAGAGTTGATAGCCTTAGACATCAAAGCAACAAGCGTTTAATTGTTTAACCATTCCAGATATAACCCCACCCCTTCTTCAACCGATTTGAAACGCTGATGACAGCCTACTGCCCGTAGTTTTTCTAAATTTGCTTCGGTAAAGCTTTGATAATAGCCTTTAAGATGTGCAGGAAAGGGGATGTATTCAATTTCACCGTATTGATGATACGCAATCACCGCTTGAGCAACATCATTAAACGTTTGACTACGACCTGTGCCAACATTATAAATGCCAAAGGTTGTTGGATTATCGAAAAACCACAAATTCACATCGACCACATCACTAACATAAACAAAGTCACGCCGCTGTTGACCATTAGCATAGCCATCTGTTCCTACAAACAAACAAACCTTTTGCTGTGCTTTTAGTTGTTGATTGAAATGAAACGCAACGCTCGCCATGCTGCCTTTGTGCGCTTCTCTTGGGCCGTAAACATTAAAATAACGCAAGCCAACAACTTGGGAATCGGTTAAGGCTTGATAGTGACGCACATATTGGTCAAACTGGAATTTAGAATAACCATACACATTCAGCGGGGCTTCAAATTCTAAACTTTCTTTAAAGTTAGTTTCGCCACCATAAACAGCGGCACTGGAGGCGTAAATAAAAGGGATTTTATGTTGTTGGCAATAATGGAATAAAACTTTACTGTATTCGTAGTTGTTTTCCATCATATATTTACCATTCCATTCGGTAGTTGCAGAACAAGCCCCTAAATGAAAAATAGCTTCAATCGTTTGTGCGCGAAAAAACCCTTGCGATAATTTAAGCAAGAAACTTTCTTTATCGAGGTAGTCACGAATTTGACAAGCCAGCATATTTTTATACTTAATGCCGTTTGTTAAATTATCCACCACTAAAATATCATCGTAACCTCGCTTATTTAAGCCCAAGCACAAGTTGCTACCAATAAATCCAGCCCCGCCAGTTACGATGATCATAAACTTTCTAACTTATTCTGCGATAACTTTAATCGACATGGTGACATTAACATCGGTATGTAAATGAATAGCGACATCATAGCTACCAAGATGACGAATCACCCCGACAGGTAAGCGCACTTCATGTTTTTCAACGGCAATGCCTGCGGCTGTAATGGCATCGGCGATAGTGTGCGTACCAACAGAGCCAAATAAACGCCCTTCTTCGCCTGCTTTATGCGCAATAACAATGGCTAATTTGCCTAATTCTTCGCCGCGTGTCTGTGCGGCTAATAATTTTTCAGCAGCAACTTTTTCAAGTTCAGCACGACGTGATTCAAACTCTGCAATTTTTTTTGCTGTCGCGGCAACGGCTTTACCTTGTGGGATTAAATAGTTTCTGCCGTAGCCAGATTTGACCGCCACTTTATCACCTAAGCTACCTAGGTTTGCTACCTTTTCAAGAAGGATTATTTCCATTTTTTACCTCTTTCGGTTATTAGCCGAATACTTAAAAGCACTTTATATGCTCATTTTATTTGAAAATTTACTGCGTAAGTTCAGCCATGTATCAATCAGTCCGATGAGGGCAGCTGGAATAATGGCATAGGGAATAAGAAGCATCGTCACATATAAAAACGGCACCATAAATCGCTGTGTTTTTAACAAGGTGGCAAGGTTATGTAATACGATTGTTCCTACAAAAGCGTACACACCAAACAATAAAAAGGCGATGCTTGCGCCTATTTCTGCTATCACACCTGTTGAGAAAATACCAATAACACCCACTAGCCCAGCTGTTATAGCCAAGTGCTGCCGCATTTGCAAGGCTAAATATTCGCGTTTAAAGCCATCAGGATTGTAGAGAATTGCTTGCCACCAACGTCCTAAAAACAGACCTGTCAATAGAACAACTAAATAAATTTGCGCTAGCAACCCTGTGATAACAAAGCGATAAAATACAGATAAGGTTTTTTGCAAAGCCGTTAAATCAACCTCAGGATTTGCTTTGGCCAAAGCAGGTTCTAATAAGCCATTTAATAGACCGCGCCATATCATGGCTAAATCGGGCTGATAAAGATACAGCACAAGAATAGCCGCACTGACTACAGCAATCATCGCTTCAAGGGCAAGATATAAATCCCTAGATGCTCTTAAAACAACGGACACCAGCCAAATAGGAAGCCATAAACTGAATCCGTAAAGCAAAGGAAACTGATACCCGTCTGTTAAAAGAAAACCTGCCACAGCACAAATAATGGCACTAAAACCAAGAACAAACCAACCTTGCCCAGCACCTTGTCTTAAGGTGACTAACGCAACAGCTGCTAAACTTACAACATTAATAGGGGGAAAAATTAACGACAACACCATAGACACAGATACGACCATAATGGCTTGCATCCTGCCTTTTACAATGAAAGTCGCTAAAAATCGCATTCCTAGCGTAACTTATTTGTGTGCATCACAAAATGGCAGTAACGCAATAAAGCGAGCGTGCTTTATGGCGGTTGATAACTGTCTTTGGTATTTAGCACTTGTGCCTGTAATGCGGCTAGGAACAATTTTGCCTGTTTCTGTCACATATTCACTTAGCATATCTAAGTTTTTGTAATCAATTGTTTCTGCATCATCAGAACTGAAGCGACACTGCTTTTTGCGTCTCATATTACGCGCCATAATAATCCTCTTAAAATCTTAAATAATTAAATGTTACTCATCACCATCAGCAGCTACTTCAACTGCTAATTCATCAAGGTTTTCATCGCTGTCAGCGTCTGCATCTTCAACTTTAGCGGTTTCTTCTCTTGCAGCTCTTGCCTCAGAAGCTTTACCTTCTTCTGCTGCTGCCACTGAAATGGCTGAAGGCGTTGTAATAGCAACTTTTCTTGATAAGGTCATGCTGCGCAAAATTGCATCATTGAAACGAAAACCTGTTTCTAATTCAGCTAAAGTTGCTTGATCACATTCAATATTCATTAACACATAATGGGCTTTATGAATTTTGTTAATGGGATAAGCTAAATGTCTGCGTCCCCAATCTTCTAAGCGATGAATTGAACCGTTCGCGCCTTCGATAGTGGCTCTGTAACGTTCAACCATAGCAGAAACCTGAGAACTTTGATCAGGGTGTACTAAAAAGACAATTTCGTAATGTCGCACGATATCTCCTTGCGGGTTAAAAGCTTCCTGTCTTTTAAAAAAGGCAGTGAAGCAAGAAGTAGAGCAGAATGCTCTGGAAAAACCCAGCATTATAGGTTTATTCTGTATTTTTGCAAAGCGATAACGCTTTTGCTATCTAATTAATTCATCACTGTATGCACCATAACTCATCATCCGTTGGTAACGTTTTTCCAACATTTCATCCTGCGGCTCATTTTTTAGTTGCCTCAAGTGTGCAACTAAAGCATCACGCAAATTCAAGGCGGTTGTTTTAAAGTCGCGATGCGCCCCACCAAGCGGCTCTCTAACCACCTCATCTAAAAAGCCTTGCTCTCTGACTCTGTCAGAGGTAATACCCATTGCTTCGGCGGCCAATTGACATTTATCTGCGCTTTTCCATAAAATAGAGGCACAACCTTCAGGCGAAATCACCGAATAAGTGCTGTATTCCAGCATCAGCAATCTATCCCCCACGCCAATTGCCAAAGCCCCGCCTGACCCACCTTCTCCAATAATGGTGCAAATAATCGGCGTTTCTAATTTTGCCATTTCAAACAAGTTTCTAGCAATTGCCTCACTTTGTCCGCGTTCTTCTGCACCAATTCCTGGGTAGGCTCCGGGTGTATCAATCAAGCAAATAATAGGTAACTTGAATTTTTCGGCTAATTTCATCACACGCAATGCTTTTCGATACCCTTCTGGGCGCGGCATTCCAAAATTGCGATAAATTTTTTCTTTGGTATCACGCCCTTTTTGATGACCGATGACCATTACAGGCATATCATCTAATCTAGCCAAGCCACACACAATCGCAGGGTCATCCGCATAGGCTCTGTCACCGTGCAATTGGTGAAAGTCAGTAAAAATATGCGCGATATAATCGTGTGTATAAGGTCGCCCAGGGTGTCGGGATAATTGGGAAATTTGCCAATCAGTGAGTTTAGAAAAAATCGTCATTGTTAAGGTTTGACTTTTTTTCTCTAACTGTGCGATAGCATCAGAAATATTAATGTCATTGTCAAATTCTACTTTGCGCAGTTCTTCTATTTTCGCTTCTAATTCAGCGATAGGTTGTTCAAAATCAAGAAATTTCAGATCCATAGTGTTTTTTTATTGAAAATCGAGTAAGTTAAAAATCTTAAAAATGTTTGCTAAATAATAAAGTAAAAAGCGAGTTTAAGTAGAAAAACATTTCTGTCAGGGATTAAAATTTTAAAATTCATGCCAAACTTCACGGCTGGTTTTTCTTTTTTTATCATGGCAAAAGTTTATCAACCTTTGTTCTTATAAGCCGTTGTGACAAATTTGTTAGGGGCTTAATCTTAAATTTCGGACATAAAAAAACCGCCTTTGGTGTTTGCCGAGGGCGGTTTTTTTATGATGGTCAATTACGATTTTATCTACTAACATTTGTATATGTTTAAAATATACAAATACAAATGAAAAACACACTTTTGAATTGCACTGGCTTTCAATGGGATGATGGGAATAACACAAAAAACGGGTTAAAACATCAAGTAACTTCTGCTGAATGTGAGGAAATTTTCTTTAATCAGCCTTTAATTGTGGGAAACGATAATCGCCATTCTTTGTCAGAAGCGCGATTTTATGTTTTGGGAAAAACAGAGCAGCACCGCCGTTTATTTTTAGTTTGCACGGTTAGAAATAATTTGATTCGCGTCATTTCAGCGCGTGATATGAGCAAAAAAGAAAGAGAGGTTTATTGCAATGCCGAAAAAAATGCCTAATTTTGCCAATGAGCAAGAAGAACAATTATTTTGGTCAGAACACGATTCTGCTGACTATATTGATTGGGAACAAGCCATGCCTGTTGTATTACCTAATTTAAAACCAACAACCAAAACGATTTCCTTGCGTTTGCCTGAAACGATGATTGAGCAATTGAAATTATTAGCCAATAAGCGGGATGTACCCTATCAGTCGTTATTGAAGGTTTTTTTAGCTGAAAGAATTCAGCAAGAATTGATTTCAAAAACATCGTAACAGCTTTAGAGAAAAGCAATAAAAAAACCGCCGTTGGTGTTTGCCGAGGGCGGTTTGGTTTATGGATGATGCGCTTACCTTTGTTCAGCGCATCCTATGAATTTGCTTCTTTATAGGATGTGCTGAGGAACGAAGCGCATCTTATCGAGTTAATGATGCGTGTCAACTGTTCACGCTCGGTATGAACAACGGTCAAAACGGCTAAAAAGCCCAATGCGTAAGAAATAGATTGTGTTCTTACTTCGGCATTGCGCACGATGTTTATATCAAGGCGATAACGCGAAGCCAAAACTTCGTCCGCATCGGCAAAGTCTAAGCCATGCTTTTGTAAATTGGATTGCCGTTTAATCTCATCCCAGATAAGTTTATTTTTCATGGAAAAGATTGTACATCAAATTAACTGGCAATAAAAAAACCGCCGTTGGTTTTGCCAACAGGCAGTTAGGAGTTGCAAACAGTCGTATTAACATTGATAGTTACATTCAACTGTGCCTTAAGAACGCCCACAATTTTAGTCAAATTATCCATTGTAGGATTGCCCTTGGCTGACAGCATTCTGTGTAAACTTTTACTCGGTTTGTTGATTTTTATAGCCATTGTTTCAAAACCTACAGTTGCATTGACTAAATCGCGTAATACCAAGCGAGCAACATCGGGTTCTCCATTTAAAAATAAAGACATTGCTTCGTCTAATAGAGCCTTGGCAAAAGCAGGGTTGCTTTCAACACACTGGGTTATGGTCGTTTTGTAATCTCTAGTGATTGCCATATTTCTCCTGTTTTTTGCGTGATTTATATTCAGTGAAAAGTTTCTTTGCGTTATCAATGTCTTTTTGCTGGCTTTTTTTAGTACCACCACCGAACAGAATAATCAGTTGCTGTCCTTCTTGTGCCAGATAGATTCGATAACCTGCGCCCCAATCAATACGATATTCGCCAATGCCATCAAACCATTTGATGTTGGAAGTATTTCCCAATTCGAGTCTTACTTTGGCAACGGTAATTTTTGCGGCGGCTATTGCGTCCAGTGAATTGAACCATTTTTGATAAGGATTAGAGCCATTTTCTCGGATGTATTCTGTTATTTGCATAGGGAGATAGTAACGTATAAGTTACTATAGAGCAAAATTTAAAATTTACAGGCAATAAAAAACCGCCGTTGGTTTTGCCGAGGGCGGTTTTGTGTAGATACCATCTCTCCAAATCAATCGCAAGCGGAAATTATCCAGTTTGCGGTTGATAGGTTTCTTGGCATTTAAGTACGCCAAAACAAAT
>JFJP01030310.1_pt1 | contig 10465 bp, 9 predicted proteins | sample 431651 | NCBI WGS metagenome assembly JFJP01 (sample SAMN02602958, study PRJNA72255) | Microbial mat metagenome, whole genome shotgun sequencing project. | biome: fresh water; feature: sink hole; material: water; isolation source: purple microbial (photo- and chemosynthetic) mats found in... | reverse complement strand
GAGGGTCGGTAATTTGGCAGGCAGTCCGAGCAGGGTATCCAGTTGAGCCAACTGGGCTTCGGCATCGTTCAAGATGGTGGATGCTGCCGGACTGCCCTGACCCGACGATTCCAGCGTATAGCCGAGACCCGCCAGGATTTCATCGCAAACGCTGCTGACCAACACGCCATAGTGTTCTGCGCCGCCCGTGACTAATACATCGACGATCCGATCCAGGCGTTCGAGAAGCCGCGCCGCGCGATCCCAGCCGCGTTCGGTAGCTAATTGATGCAGGAGAGACAAGTCCGGCTGCAAGACGGCCCAGGATGCGGCATCATCCGCGGCTTTCTCCACGGTTTCAGCGACCTTGTGCTGCAACCGTTCCAGAACATGGCGAACACTGCCCAATCCCATGGACGACTCCATCGGGTCAGCGAGCGGCGCTTCAGTCGCGTTTGGCTCGCGTGCCTGACGCAAGGCGGTCGCTGTTTCGACCAGCGCACCGGGGTTGGTCTGCCGGTTACCGGGAGACAGATAGGTTTCCAGATAGGCCGTCAGTTGCTGAACGGCCTGCTGTAACTGAGCGGGATCTACCAGCGGAGACACGCGTTGCGACCGATCCAGAACGGTAGCACGCATTTCATCCAGCAGGGCGACGGCTTCCCGATGTTCGAGTACCGCTAGGGGGCTGCGAACCTGATCGATGGCATCAACCATCGCTTCCAGTGCGGACGGATCCGCCAGCCCCTCATGGCCGCCCTCCAGATCGATCTGGATCCGCCGCAGAGCCAGCAACAGATCATCCTTGACAAAACCCAACGGGTTATCGGTGATGCGACGCGACGTGACCACGCTACCCTCCCCCTGCGGAAAATCCGCCCAAACCATCACTGCCCAAAACGCCCTGGCGAAATCCAGTCACGTCAATCCGCTCAATCAGGCAACCGGAAGCCTGCCACCGACTGACGCAGTTCCTGCGCCAACTGGTTCAGCTTGCCAATAGCCGAAGCGGTCGCCACGCTGCTTTCAGCGGTTTGGCCGGTGATATCGTTGATAGCGATCATGGCGCTCGACACCCGGGAGGCCATTTCTGACACCTGGCCTGCCGATTTGGAGATCTCGTCAATCAGTTCGGCGAGTCTGGCGGATACTTTTTCGATTTCTTCCAGCGCCTCGCCGGCTTTTTCCGCCAACCCCGCGCCACCCACGACCTCGCCTGTACTCTTCTCCATCGAGATAATGGCTTCATTGGTATCGGCCTGAATGGTCTTGACCAGGGTTTCAATACGCTTGGTGGCGTTGCTGGAGCGCTCGGCCAGGCGTTGCACCTCGTCAGCGACGACCGCGAAGCCGCGCCCGGCCTCGCCCGCCGCCGAAGCCTGAATCGCCGCATTCAGCGCCAGAATGTTGGTCTGGTCGGCAATGTCGTTGATCAACGCCACGATGTCGCCGATTTCCTGCGACGATTCACCCAGGCGCTTGATGCGCTTGGACGTGTCCTGAATATGCTCGCGGATAGCGTTCATACCACTGATGGTGCGTCGCACCCGGTCACCGCCCTCGTGGGCGATGCCTACTGATTTCTCAGCGACTTCAGCGGAAGCGGCCGTTTTGGAAGACACATCATCCATGGACTGCGCCATTTGCATCACGGTCGCGCTGGCGTTTTCAATCTGCCGAGCTTGAATTTCGCTGGATTTGGCCAGCCGGTCAGCGATCGAACTGGTTTCCTGCACCGCCGCAGCGACCAGCCCGGAGGTGCTGTTGATGGTGGATACCAAGTCGCGCAGGGCTTCGATCGCGTAGTTCACCGAATCGGCAATCGCGCCGGTGATGTCCTCAGTTACGCTGGCCTGCACCGTCAGGTCTCCCTCGGCCAGGTTGCCCAACTCATCGAGCAGTCGCAGGATGGCGTCCTGATTACGGCGATTCTGTTCTTCAGTTTCCTGCTTGCGCTGTTCGGCATCGGCGAGCTGCCCACGGCTTTCACGATTCTGCACATACAGCAGCGCCATCAGCAGGAACAGCGCCAGCACCCCGAGAATATAGGCGACCGGATAGCTGACCAACGGGATACCGAGCAACCGTATTTGGTGGCTGTGCGCGTCATAGGTCTCCAGCAGCCGGGTCGCGGCTTCCAGCAAGGCGTCGCCCTTGTCAGCAACGCTCTGCGCCGCGTTTTGGACTCTGATTAATTCCGGTGCCTTTTCAATGATCCGGGCGGCTTCAGCATCCAAGGATTTGAACAGATCATTGAGTTCAGCCAGCTTGTTGGCGCTGTCGGGGAGCGTGACGCGATCGATGCCCAGCCGGGGATCACCCTCGCGCATGCCCTTGAGTCCCCGGCCAAACAGTGTGATATTGCGGCTGAATCGGTCAGCCACGGCGGCGGCGCTCCGTCCCCCCTCGCTGAGCATCCGTTTGAGATCACTAGCGATTTGCTCACCCAGTTGCAGTTGTTTGGTGGCTTGATACACCTGCCGAGCCTCGGTCTTGTTATTAGCCAGGCTCTTGGCGATCTCATCGGACAGGGTATTCATCTGCGTCAGTGGACCGTCCAGTAGCGGCACCAGATTGTTAACAACCATCACCGGTTCCCGCCCGGCCAGGATGACGTCAATGTCGCCACGCACTGGCTTCCAGCGGTTCTCCAGTTCATCGAGGGCGGGCAGGATCTCCGGCGGAGCCGGCGACAAGGCGGCGCTACCGTTGCGCTGATCCTTCAAAATTTGCTCAAAGCGGTCGCGGGTGTTCTTGAGCCGGCCGAATGCGCTTTCTTTGCCACGCGCCGCTTCGAGCACATCCGATACCACCGCACGCGACAGCATCCGCTGCTCGCTCGTCAGGGTGAACTGGGCCTCTTCCTCCTCGCTTTGTTGCGCCAGCAGGCTGAAAATAATGCCCATCAGCACGATGAAGAGCATCAGTGTGCCTAACAGACCCAGATAGGTGCCGGAAAAGCTCTTTAGTACCGAATTGTCTCGCGAGTCACGCATTGTTATTTTCTCATCGCACAGAGTCCTATGGCCCCACCCTTGCTCCCGGAGGGGAAACTCCCGAAAAAACTGGTTTGCACCGTTTTTGCCGTCTAGTTAGCAGCGTTCAAAAATCTTTGATCTGTCAAAAGCTTGCCGGTATTGAACGCCAGCCAGTGCTGGTTTTCATTGAGAAACGCCTCAATCACATAGGGGCGGAGGTTCGCCTCCAGGGCATCGAGTGAGGGCAGGCGATGTTGTGGCCCAAAGTGTCTCATACCGATAATTTCATCTACCAGCAAGCCATAATCCCATTCGCCGGAACGCACGACGACGATTTGGCTGCCGGGCAATTTTGTCGTAAGCCGTTCGGTCAGAAAATCCCGCAAATCCGAGACTGAAATGACCTTACCGCGCAGGTTGGCAATCCCCAGCAGCCAACGCTTGACCCCGGGAACTCGGGTAATAATGCGAGGTACCGGGATGATTTCAGCGACATCATCCATTGAGAATAGCAGGTTCCAGGTCGCAAGGCGTAACGCGAGCCGTCCGCGAATCTCCGAAAGTTGCGCACCGGTCTCCTGGATCGGCGTCCGCTCGCGGATGCGCTGATCAAGCTGCAGCAGCACATCAAAAGGATGCGATGCCGGGGATACCTTGAGGGGGGTTATTGCCGCATCGGCCACAAGCTCTGTCCTCTGGACGGGTTCCGGAACCCATTGCGTCACGCCAAATCCCCGGGGGAGTTGAGGCGCTTATCAGTCAGTTTTACACCTATCGCGTGAGGCTGCGATGGACGGTTGGTTTTTTTAACATGATATTTAGCATACTACTCAATGCGGCGCCATGAGGGAAACGTTAAACTTTTATTCAGAACGCCGTTCAATCATTGAAAATCGGGTTGTAAAGCCCCTTGACGCCACTTGACGGAAAAAAACACCATGACGCTTAAAATCGGCGTAGTGATGGATCCCATCGCCACGATCACGATCAAGAAGGATACAACATTCGCCATGCTACTGGCGGCGCAAGCCCGCGATTGGACGCTGCATTATTTCGAGCAGGCGGATCTATACGCTCGCGGCAGTGAGGCGTTCGGGCGCTCCCGGGAGTTGCGTGTTCAGGAGGATAAGGGCGGCTGGTTCACGTTCCATGGCGAACGGGAATTGCCGCTGGCGGAACTGGATGTGATCCTGATGCGCAAGGATCCGCCGTTTGATATGGAATATATCTATACCACCTATTTACTGGAACTGGCGGAACGGGCCGGCGTCCTGGTGGTGAATAAGCCCCGCAGCCTGCGCGATGCGAATGAAAAGTTATTCACCCTGCAGTTTCCCCAGTGCGGTCCACCCACGCTGGTCAGCCGGGAGTCGGCGCGGATTAAAGCGTTTCTGAGCGAACAGGCGGATATTGTAGTCAAGCCGCTGGATGGCATGGGCGGGGCGTCGGTATTTCGGTTACGAGAGGGCGATCCCAACCTCAATGTCATTCTGGAAACCCTGACCGACCATGGCCGGCGGTTGACCATGGCGCAGCGCTATGTGCCGGAAATCGTCGCTGGTGACAAGCGCATTTTGCTGATCGACGGCGAACCGGTTCCCTACGCCTTGGCGCGGATTCCACAAGCCGGGGAGACCCGAGCCAATCTCGCGGCAGGCGGGCGGGGCGTCGGCGTTCCGCTGAGTGAACGCGACCGCTGGATTTGTGGGCAGGTCGCGCCAACCCTGCGCGAAATGGGACTGCTGTTTGTCGGGCTGGATGTGATTGGCGATTATTTAACCGAAATTAATATCACCAGTCCCACTTGCGCCCGTGAACTGGATGCGCAGTTCGGGCTGAATATCGGCGATGAGCTGATGGCGACGATTGCAAGACGATTACAGCGCTGACGGGCTACAGACCGGCATGAGGGCATTCGGCATGGGTTCCGAACCGGCTCGACTGGCACTGTCGGCGCTACTGGCGCTGGGACTGCACACGGCCTTGCTGTCGAGCGTACCGATCCACTGGCGGCAAGCCATCCAGCCGCCTGCACCGCTACCGTTCCAGATCCGCCTGGCCGTACCGGAACCCACGCCGGTCGCAGCGCCTGTAGAACCGGTTTTCATGGCATGGCTGCCGCCGACCCGGCCTGCGCCCTTTCTACCTCTGGCGAACGCGCCCGAACCCGTCCAGGAGCCGAAACCCGCGCCTGAACCGGCGGTGAAATCGACGCCGAAACCCGCGTTGAAACCGGCAGTCAAGCCGACGCTGAAACCACCGCCGGTCGCTAAACCCACCCCGAAACCGGCGATTCAGCCGAAGCCCCAGCCCAGGGTCGAATCCAAACCACGCCCGGTGGCCTCATCGCCGCCAAAAGCCGCAGTCACCCCCAAACCCGCCGCGCCGCCCGTGGTTCGTCGTTCCGAAAGTCCCGCACCGGGTCAGTTGGACAGTGCAGCTCTGCTCGGTCAGATCGCTAGTCTCGAAACGTCCCAGCAGCGCCAGGCCTCAGCCAGCACGCGCACCCGGCGGGTCAGCCTGACCGATACCCGTTCCGCGGCTGGATTTTATGCCGCTGACTGGGCACGCAAGGTGACGCGGGTGGGAGAAACCAATTTTCCGGACAGCGCCCGGCGCCTGCCAACCGGCGCTGGACCTTTGCTGGACGTGGTGATTCGCGCCGATGGCCAGCTCCAGGAGGTGCGGGTGATGCGTTCTTCAGGCTATCCTGAACTGGATCAGGCGGCTCGGCGCATCGTTGAACGAGCCGCACCTTATCCGCCCTTTCCGCCCGAGTTGCGCCGCGACGTGGATCTGCTGCGCATTGAAGCGCCCTGGCGTTTTGATCCGGGTGGCCGCATCCGGGCGCGTTGAATAGCCCGATAGCCCGGCCAGCGCTTGTCAAGGGCGGCCTGAATTCCGATACTATGCCGATGATCGATCCGACCTATCTACAGAACCAGTTCCTGATCGCCATGCCCAGCCTGGACGATCCCAATTTCTCCCAAACTGTGACCTTCATCACCGAACACAGCGCGAATGGCGCGTTAGGTCTGGTGATTAACCGCCCGCTCAATCTGACGCTCAGCCAGTTACTGGAACACCTTCAGCTTGAGAGTGATCAACCGGAACTGGCGAAGATCCCGGTTTATCACGGGGGGCCGGTGGAAACCGAACAGGGCTTTGTTGTGCACAGCCCGGTAGGTCACTGGGGGACAACCTTGCGCGTCACCGACGATATCGGCATCACCACCTCCCGCGACATTTTGCAGGCCGTCGCACAGGGTCAGGGGCCGGAACATCTGCTGGTGGCCCTGGGCTACGCCGGCTGGGGGCCTGGTCAACTGGAACAGGAACTGCTGGCCAATGCCTGGCTCTCCAGTCCCTTCGATTTCAAGATCCTGTTTAAAACGCCCAGCGAACAGCGCTGGCTGGCCTCGGCGGCGCTACTGGGCATCGATCTGCACTTACTATCCTCCCATGTCGGCCACGGCTGAGCGCGGGTCGAACCCCGCCCGGCTCTCCCAGGTGCCCGCCGCCTGGCGCATTGCGCTGGGATTCGATGTCGGCCGGTTGCGCATCGGCGTCGCGGTGGGCGATACGCTCACCGGTTCGGCGCGGCCACTCTGCATCCTGCCCACCCGCCAGCAACACCCAGACTGGGAGGCCATCGCCCGCCTGATTGCGGAATGGCGTCCGGATGGACTGGTCGTTGGCGTCCCGCGCCATGCCGATGAAACCGCTAACGCGATGACCGATGCGGCGCTGCGCTTCTGCCGCCAACTGCATGGACGGTACCACCTGCCGGTGGCGACAGTGGATGAGCGGTTGTCTTCCTGGGAGGCCGAACAGCGTCAATCGGCCACTACCGGGCGGCGTCGGAACAGTCCGGCGCATCTGGACGCTCAAGCCGCGGCCATCATTCTGGAAACGGCATTTAACCTGCGTTTCAACCCACCGGTTGGCGTTTTTCCTTTGGAAAAAGGGGCGCTGGAGGACATGGCTCATGCGTGACGCTGAACTTCTGATTCAAGCGGTGGCTGGGCAGTTACGCGAACTGCTGACCGAACGCGGCATTGCCGAACCGATGCTGGTCGGTCTGCACACTGGCGGAGTCTGGATCGCCGAGCGCCTGCGCCAGCAACTGGGCATTGCTGACCCGATTGGTCAACTGGATGTCGCCTTCTACCGGGACGATTTTAGCCGCATCGGCGTCCATCGGCGGGTTCAGCCCTCGGAGCTACCGTTCGATGTGGACGGTCGCCATCTGGTGCTGATTGACGACGTCCTCCACACCGGCCGCACCATTCGCGCTGCGCTGAATGCGCTCTTCGATTATGGCCGACCGGCTTCCGTGTTGCTGGCGGTGCTGGTGGATCGGGGCGGCCGCGAGTTGCCGATTGACGCCAACGTGGTCGGCGCCCGCCTGGAACTGCCCGCCAGCCAGGAAGTGCAATTGACCGGCCCCGAACTCTTGCAATTAGTGATACAGCAAACCACGCCATGACTGCGACCCACATCCAACTCGATCCCCAGGGCCGTCTGCGGCATTTTCTGACCATTGAAGGGCTGACCCACCGCCATGTGACGGACATCCTCGATACCGCTGAATCGCTGCGTGGTGTGGCCGAGCGGCGCGTCAAGAAACTGCCGACGCTGCACGGCAAAACCATCGTCAATCTGTTTTTTGAAGCCAGCACCCGCACCCGCACCACGTTTGAACTGGCCGCCAAGCGCCTGTCCGCCGATGTGCTAACCCTGAATATTGCAACGTCTTCGGCGGTGAAGGGCGAAAGTCTGCTGGATACCCTGCGCAATATCGAAGCGATGCAGTGCGATATGTTTGTGGTGCGCCACCAGCAAAGTGGTGCGGCGGAATTCATGGCCCGGCATGTCAAACCGCATATTGCGGTGCTCAATGCCGGCGATGGCCGCCATGCGCATCCCACTCAGGCGATGCTGGATGTCTTCACCATCCGCCGCCACAAGCCGGACTTTCCCAATCTGCGCGTGGCCATTGTCGGCGACATTCTGCACTCACGGGTGGCCCGGTCGCTGATCCACGCGCTGAGTATTCTCGGTACCGGCGAAATTCGGGTCATCGCACCCCGCACCTTGCTGCCTGCCCAGGTGGAAAATCTGGGGGTGTGCGTGTTCTACCGCATGGCCGAGGGTCTGCGGGATGTGGACGTGGTGGTGATGCTGCGCTTGCAACGGGAACGCATGGAGGGCGCACTGTTGCCCTCGGAACAGGAATTTTTCCAGCAATACGGCCTGACCGAGGAACGGCTGGCTCTGGCGCATCCGGACGCCATCGTGATGCATCCGGCACCGATCAATCGCGGGGTGGAAATCGATTCGCGGGTGGCGGACGGCCCCCAGTCGGTGATTCTCGAACAAGTCACCAACGGCATCGCGGTGCGCATGGCGATCATGTCCATTACGCTGGGCCATCAGGCTCGGCCCGCTGGGGAGGTGGCCTAATGCAGATCCTGATTCAGGGCGGTCGGGTGATCGACCCGGCTCATCACGTTGATCAAGTGGCTGACTTGTTCATCGCCGGCGGCAAAATTGTCGGCCTGGGTCAGTCGCCCGCGGGTTTCACCCCGAAACAGGTCATTAACGCCCAGGGTCAGGTGGTCTGTCCGGGGCTGATTGACCTGTGCGCCCGCCTGCGCGAACCGGGTCAGGAACACAAGGCGACGATTGCCAGTGAAACCCGTGCCGCTGCCGCCGGTGGTATTACGACTCTCGTCTGCCCCCCCGATACCGACCCGCCCATTGATGAACCTGCCGTCATTGAGTGGATTCGCCGCCGCACCAAAGCCGCCGGGCAGGCCCGGGTCTTGACTCTGGGCGCATTGACGCATCGGTTGCGCGGTGAACGCCTGGCGGAAATGGCGGCGCTGAAGGAAGCCGGTTGCATCGGCGTTAGTGACGGCGGCCGACCGATTGCCAATAGCCGGGTGTTACGGCGGGCGCTGGAATATGCCGCCACATTTGACCTGACCGTGTTTCTAACTCCGCTGGATACCGAACTGGGTCACGGCCTCGCTCACGAAGGTGCCGTTGCGACGCGGATGGGGTTGCCCGGCATCCCGGCGGCGGCGGAAACTGGGGTGATCGCCCGCGATCTGGAGTTGGTGCGCGACTTGGGGGTACGAGTCCACTTTGGGCGACTGTCCAGCGGTCGGTCGGTGGAACTCATCGCCCGCGCCCGCGCGGACGGTTTGCCGGTCAGCGCGGATGTGGCGGTTCACCACCTGCACTTGACCGAGATGGATCTGGTCGGCTTTGACAGCCGCTGCCATGTTCAACCGCCGCTGCGTGGATTGCGCGACAAGGAGGCGTTGCGAGCCGGCCTGGCCAGCGGCGCATTGAGCGCGATCTGCTCGGATCATCAGCCGCATGAACCGGATGCGCAACAAGCGCCGTTTGGTGATACCGAACCGGGCATTTCCGGGTTGGATACGCTGCTCGCGCTCAGTCTGCGACTCACGCAGGACGGCCTGTTGCCACTCACCACGGTCATTGAACGACTGACCTGTGGCCCAGCGCAGATTCTGGGGCGGGATCTCGGTCATCTCGGCGTGGGCGCGACGGCGGATGTCTGCGTGTTCGATCCCGAAGCGGAGGAACTGCTGGAATCGGGCCACCTGTGCAGTCGGGGTCAGAACAGCCCGTTTATCGGCTGGGCGTTACCGGGACGGGCTGCTGGAAGGGCGGGTGGTGTATCAGCGTGAGGGGAAAATAGCGAAATAGCGAAATAGCGAAATAGCGAAATAGCGAAACAGTATGTAGACCTTTGTCGCTACTCGCTACTCGCTACTCGCTACTCGCCACTCGCTCCGCTGCTCACATCTGCTGTTTGAACGATGCCTTGTTCTGGGCGTAGGTGATCGCTTCATCGCGGGTGATCGAGCCTTTCTTGACCACTTCCAGCAGCGCCTGATCGAGCGTCTGCATCCCGTAGGACGCCCCGGTTTGAATCGATGAGTACATCTGCGCGACCTTGTCTTCACGGATCAGGTTGCGGATCGCGGGAACGCCGACCATGATTTCATGCACCGCCATACGCCCACCCCCCTTCTTTTTGAGCAGCGCCTGGGAAATGACCGCCCGCAACGATTCCGACAGCATGGAGCGCACCATCGGCTTTTCGCCCGCCGGGAACACGTCGATGATGCGGTCAATGGTCTTGGGCGCTGAGCTGGTGTGCAACGTGCCGAACACCAGATGGCCGGTTTCCGAGGCGGTCAACGCCAGGCTGATCGTCTCCCGGTCGCGCATTTCGCCCACCAGAATGATGTCTGGATCTTCGCGCAACGCCGAACGCAACGCTTCGGTAAAGCCCAGGGTATCCCGATGCACTTCGCGCTGATTGACCAGACAGCGCTGGCTCTGGTGAACGAATTCAATCGGGTCTTCGATGGTTAGAATATGGCCATACTCGTTCTTGTTGATATGGTCGACCATCGCTGCCAGCGTCGTGGACTTGCCGGAACCGGTCGGGCCGGTCACCAGAA
>JFJP01042163.1_pt1 | contig 10466 bp, 11 predicted proteins | sample 431651 | NCBI WGS metagenome assembly JFJP01 (sample SAMN02602958, study PRJNA72255) | Microbial mat metagenome, whole genome shotgun sequencing project. | biome: fresh water; feature: sink hole; material: water; isolation source: purple microbial (photo- and chemosynthetic) mats found in... | reverse complement strand
TCAAATTCTTCGAGGGATATCCGTACAATTATTTTTTTATTGTCGGGGGTAGTATTGGGGTTGCTGCTGGCAAATAGGGTATCAAATATATCCTGCATCTCGGTGGGAGCCAGTTTTTGCCCGTAGCCAATGGATGAGGATTTGGCCAGCGACCATGCAATTTGTTCTTGTAAGGTATTGCTTGGGTTCTGTCCGGTTTCTCTGAAGTATTCCAGCATTTGGGTGATGGTTCCGGTAGGATTGCTTATGGGCAGGTATGCCGGTATACCTTGCAGCACTATGGTATTGCGTCCGAAGCTGCGTATGTCGAAACCAAGCATATTCAAGGTGTCGTTTATTTCTTCAAAGTAGGCATAGTCGGTAGGCGAGAGGTCAAGTGTTATCGGGAACAACTCTTTCTGGCTCATGGCCGAGCCCGTTTCTATGGTTTTTAGTATTTCATCGTACAATATGCGCTGGTGCGCTCGCTTTTGGTCTATGGCTATCAGACCCGTTTTTACGGAAGTGAATATGTATTTGAATTTAAACTGAAACCACTTGCCCGAGTTCATGTCTTTGTCTGAGGTATCTTCTATGCCAAAGTTGAGGGCCGACTGTATGGGCGTGTTGTCTTTGAACTCAAACCCACTGTAGAGTTCTTGCCAGTTGGAGGGTACTTGTTCCGATTCAGTCCTGAAGCCAAATTCATTTTTAGTGAAAGTCTGTTGGGAGCCGTGGTGCTGAGAGTGTTCGAATCCCCCATGACTATGCGTTACTTCCTCGTTCTCTATCTCGTTGAGCCAGTTTCCGTTCTGGTCGAAGTCTATGGAAGGCACTATATTGTGCTTACCCAAGGTTTCTTTCACTATCACATTCAGTATGCTGAAAATCGAATTGGCGTTAGAGAATTTTATTTCTGTTTTGGAGGGGTGCACGTTTATGTCAATCTCAGCCGGATCTATGGTGATGTATATAAAATACTGGGGTTGCACATCTGCAGGCAGCAGGCTGCCAAATGCACTGGAAATGGCTTTGTGGAAATAAGCATGTTTCATGAAACGCTTGTTCACAAAGAAAAACTGCTCTCCGGCCGACTTGCGCGAAGTTTCGGGTTTGCTTATGAAGCCATCTATCTTCACCAGAGGGGAGTCTATGCCTACCGGCAGCAGATAGTTGTTGTATTGTTTTCCGAAGAGGTTTATAATACGCTGCTTTATGTTGGTAGCAGGCAGGTTGAGCTCCTCCTCGTCGTTGTGCACAAAAATAAATTTCACATCGGTATGCACCAGTGCCACGCGCTCAATCTCAGCCAGTATGTGTGCTTTTTCGGTTTGGTTCGATTTCAGAAACTTGCGGCGGGCAGGCACATTGTAAAACAGATTGCGTACTACAAAATTGCTTCCTGCGGGGCAGCTTGTAGGTTCTTGCTTTTCAACTTTGGAGTTAGAAACGTGCACTTCGGTGCCAATGGGCTCGCTGTGTCTACGGGTTTTTAGTTCTACGTGGGCTACTGCGGCTATAGATGCAAGTGCTTCGCCTCTAAATCCCTTGGTTTCTATCCGAAACAAATCGTCGATATGGGCTATTTTGGAGGTCGCATGGCGTTCAAAAGCCATGCGGGCATCCGTTTCGCTCATGCCTTTGCCATTGTCTGCCACTTGTATGAGGGTACGTCCTGCATCCTTTATGTGTATCACTATTTCGGTAGCCTGGGCATCAATAGCGTTTTCTATCAATTCTTTCACCACAGAAGCCGGGCGTTGTATTACCTCGCCTGCAGCTATTTGATTGGCTACTGAGTCCGGTAGTAGTTTAATTATGTCCATCTGGCAATCTTCGGTGTGTTGGGGTACTAGTTTTTCAGATACAAGTAAAACAGGCTTATGAGTATGGCCAAAATGGCAGCTACGCGCAGGTTGGCTTTTCTCTTTTCTCGTCTTAAACGGCTGCGATACAATGTTTGGTATCCGAGTCTAATGTTTTCGGCATGCCTTTCTCCGTATTCTTCGTCCAGCCTTTTGTTCATCTCCACCGCTTTGCGCGTAGCTTGCACTTGCTGCTGGAGCGCTTCTTTGCGGGCATCGTAATACTTTGGCTGATATTGAAACCTTCTGGGCTTTTTCGTTCTGAATAAACTGAAACCTATTGCCATATGATATTATAATGTATGGCAAAAGTAATTTTTTTTTACAACTATGGCAATAGGGGTAAAATACAGATCATAAATCAATGAAAAGCAGATGAAACAGATTGTATGGATCTTTTTGTAATGGAATACAGATCGGACGGATTGAGCAGATTAATGCGGATCTTAAAAATCAGTAACATTCGTTTGATCTGTCCGATCAGTGTTCTTTAAAAACAAGAGCTTTTGGTGTTCTATAAATTATCTCTGCCTATGTAGTTTGCGGTAGCCAAGAAAATGCGGTTGTAATGATGGTTTTCTGTTTGGTTTTTTTTGTCTTCCAACTGCCATATAGTCTTCCACCCAGCCTTACAGCCAGATAGTAAATGGTTGCATGCATGAATCCTGCTCTTTTCAGATTTATTTTGAACAAAACATCTGCTTCTTTCCTGCTTATATCTATTTCTCCTCTCATTTGGTACAACGCGTCGTGAAATAATGAAGCGTAGTAAGTAATCTGTTTTCTTGTTTCATAGTCGAAACGACCATCGGGTGTACCAAATATCAGATCCATAAAATTGAATTTTGGCGAACATCCGTCCCATGCATAGCCTTTGCTATGCGTTCCTTTTACGGTTATTTTTCCGTCGTCGGTTATGCGCACCCATTCTGTGTCGCAGGCTCGACCGGTTAAGTTGGTATCTATGGTTACATCTTCAGTATGTACGTATTTGTAAACTTTTTTTGGGGTTGAACTGGATCTTGCCATGGGATAAATTGTCTAAAGTGGTTACACGTTCAGGCAAACAAACAATAAGTTTGCCAAATATAGGAGCGAATCGTGATGGATGTTTTATGGGAGGGAACTTAGCTTTGTATCACAAATAAACAATATTTTTTTGAGAATTGCAATTCTGTTCCATGTTAAGCTGTATAATGTTGCCTGGACTAAATGCATACTTCTTGTTTTTCAGAAGCTATATGAATGGCATCAGGATTTTGGTAGTATCTCTTATTTAATTTGTGTGCATGAGTTAATGATTCCGCAAAAGCGATTAGTTTTGTGACATGTTTTGATGTAATCTAATTAATGATGTTTAATAGAATAAAAGTATTGCTTGAAGTTTTTTGGGTTAATATACAATCACCCGTTTAACAATAAGAATAAGCTCAATGCGGTAATGAGGTTTGTAAAATGGCAGCTCTTTAGCCGTGTGTATCCCTTTCCTCTGGTATATCTTTTTAAAGAGAATTCCAAACTTTTGGTTAAAAATGGATTGACGGTTGCCACCGGAAATTTATATTGCGGGCTTATGGAGTATGATGTAATGGGCTTTCTGTTGCATTTCTTGCGCCCCGTTGATGTGTTTGTGGGCGCCAATATTGGATCTTATTCTGTGTTGGCATCGGGTAAGATCAAAGCTTTGAGCATAGCCATTGAGCCTATTCCCAATACCTTTAAACAATTGTCGGAAAATATTTCTCTGAATGATATTCACGATAAAGTAATCATGATGAATATAGGCGTGGGTGGCAAAGAGGGGAAACTGATGTTTACAAACTCCTTGTATGCGGAAAATCGCATAGCACTTCCTACCGAAAGCAACACTATTGAGATTGAAGTGAGTACACTCGATTCGCTTGTAGGCATATTGAATGCCTTGCTTGTTGAAGATTGATGTAGAAGGGTTCGAAACTGAGGTTATACATGGTGCAGGCACCTTATTGCATAACCAATATCTTAAAGCCATTCTGATAGAAATGAACGGATTGGCACCCAGATATGGCTATGATGAGAATTTGGTGCACGAAAAGATTGTTCAATATGGTTTTACTCCACATACTTACGATTTCGATACCTGAAATTTAATTGAAACCAAAACATATACCAGCCCCAATACGATATACGTAAGGGATAAAGATTTTGTATTGAAAAGGCTAGCAAGCGCATGTAAAGTGAAAATAGGAAGCAACAAACAAGAAATCTGAGCAAATTGAGTGTTTATAGTATTATGAATGGTTTGTGACCATAAATTGTTGTAGGCCAAATATTTTCTATTAGGGCATCAGTGTATAATTTTTAGTTAGGGGTCGCACCTCAAACATTATAATTGTTGTACCACATACAATAATTGGCTCAACGGGTTCTGCTACTTCACATTCATTTTTTATCAACTGCTTAATATTAAACGTGGAGTATGGCGTTGTCTATTTTTATATATATTTGGGGCATTGGTAATACATAGATGTTATGAAATTTTATTCCACCAAAAATCTGACTTTACTTCTGACTTTTGCACTTACAGTATATATGCTCCTTGTTGGCATATTTGTATATTTTGTTTTTGGAGAAGAGTATGAGATATATGGATTTGTATTCGCTGCCATAGCATTTGCTGTCATGGCATTTTTCACCATTCAGTATTTCCTGAATAAGTTTATAGTAAAGCGCATAGAACCCATATACCAAACGGTGAATGCCATAAAAATACCCAAAAATATACTATTTGAGCGAATCGACGATGTCGACATCATCAGTGAGCTAAACCACGAAGTACTATTTTGGGCACGCGCCAAAACTGCCGAGATAAGCCAATTAAAAGCGAATGAACAATTTCGTAAAGAGTTTTTGGGCAATGTGGCACATGAACTCAAAACTCCGGTTTTCAATATACAAGGTTATGTGCTTACTCTGCTCGATGGTGGGCTTGAAGACGATGAAATAAACCGCAAATACCTGAAGCGTACAGCCAAAAACGTGAAACGTATGATTTCTATTTTGCGCGACCTCGATACCATCACCCGCTTAGAGTCGGGCTTGGTGCGGCTCAATCGCACTGATTTCAATATCATCCAGATGCTCGAAGAGGTAATAGACGCCAATGAAATGCGCTCTGCCAAGTATGGTGTAAAAATCAGTTTCAGTGGTGCTATTATGACATATGTGAATGTACACGCAGATAAAGATAAAATATTCGAGTTATTTAATAATCTGGTGGTAAACTCGCTGAAGTATGGTAAGCCGGGCGGTACTACTTCTTTGTCGGTTAGCCAGGCGGGCGACAAAGTGTTGGTTTCCGTAGAAGATAATGGCATTGGCATTTCTGAAGACGATTTGCCACACATCTTCGAACGTTTTTACAGGGCAGACAAGAGCCGTTCACGGGAGCGAGGCGGCAGTGGATTGGGCCTGGCCATTGTAAAACATATCATAGAGGCACACGAAGAGACTATAAAAGTAAAAAGTAAACTGGGTGTAGGTACGGTATTTACGGTGAGCCTTGCTAATAAGAGATAACAACGATATATTTTATTATACTTATGGATACCTTTCTGTGGTTTGTTGTAGGAATGGCTGTAGGAGCTGCCATTGTGTGGTTTGTTGCGCAGAATGCCATGCATACCAAAATTGCCGATGCCACCGGGCAAGCCAATCAAATGGCTACTGCTGAGCGCGAAGCCCGCATGATAACTGAGGCCCGGCTTGCCGCTCTGCAAACCTCTTTTGGAGAGAATGACAAGCGCCTGAAAGACAGTTTCGAGGCTTTGGCTGCCAATACTTTGCAAAACAACGCATCTATGTTTCTGAAACTGGCCGATGAGGTGATGCAAAAAAATATTGTGCAAACCAAATCTACCATAGAAGCGGGCAAAGAAGCCATTCAGCAAATGCTTACGCCTGTAAAATCTGCCTTAGAAAAACAAGAGAAGCTCATGCAACAAGTAGGCGAGCGTCACGAAAGCCTGTTTGCACATATGCGTTCAGGTATTGAGTTGCTCGACTCTAACCAGCGCAAACTCGAAAAAGAAACCCAATCTTTGGCTTCCGCCCTCAAAGCACCACAAGTGCGCGGCAAGTGGGGCGAAATTGGCCTACGCCGCATTGTAGAGTTTTCCGGCCTCAACAATTATGCTGATTTCAATGAGCAAGTAAGCAATACAAGCGACGATAAACTGGTGCGCCCCGATATGGTGATACATATGCCGGGAGGTAAAAAGATTCTTATCGACTCAAAAGTCCCACTAAATGCTTATCTGCAAGCTTTTGAAACGGAAGACCCCGAGCAGCGAATCCAATGGCTCGATAAGCATTCGCGTGCCATTCAGACTCATATTCAAAACCTGAGCAACAAAAAGTACTGGGCTCAATTCGACGATACGGTCGATTTTGTGGTATTGTACTTGGCTGTAGAGCCCGCACTGAGTGCAGCCATGATGGTGCAACCCTCCCTGTTGGTAGATGCTCTGGCCAAACGCATAGTCATAGCCACTCCGGCCACACTCATAGCCATGCTCCAAACCATTGCCTTTAGCTGGAAACAGCACGAAGCTACCGAAAATGCAATGGTCATTCTGAAAACTGCTCACGAGTTGTATGAGCGGGTTTCGGTTTTTGCTCAACACTATCAAAAAACAGCTTCCTCTATTACGCAACTCACCCGAACTTTCAACCAGTCTGTGGGTTCGTGGGAAAGCAGGGTTATGCCTTCGCTTCGCAAATTGGGCAATCTGGGTATTGGTGGCAGCACCATTATTCCCAATATAGACAAACTGGATAATAATACTGAAAGCGATGAATAACAGCCGCTTCAAAAATATTGTGCATGCTCACATTTTTTGTTAATTTCGCCCATTATTTTATTATATGTCATCTAACTACGCACCTATAGCTATTTTTGTATACAATCGCCCCGACCATACAAAAAGGCTAATCGAATCGCTTCTCAAAAATCCGGAAGCTGCCAACAGCGAATTGTTTATATTCTCCGATGGACCTAAGTCAGAGGCCGATGTTCCTGCCATAGCCTTGCTGCGCGAATACCTGAAAACCATAGGCGGTTTTGCACGCATAGAGATTCAGGAAAACAAACGCAACATTGGCCTAGCATATTCTATAATGGGGGGTGTTGATCTGGTATTCACCCTGTTTGAGCAAATCATAGTACTCGAAGACGATCTAGAGGTGAGCCCCTATTTCTTAGATTATATGAACCGTGCTCTTCAAATGTTTGCCGATAACGACAAGGTTTTCAGTATTTCCGGTTATAGTGCTCCCATTCATATTCCCGAAAATTATAAGCACAATATTTTTACTTTTCACCGCATCAATTCGTGGGGGTGGGCTACCTGGCGCGACCGCTGGAAATCTGTTGACTGGCTTGTAAAGGATTTTCCTTCCTTTATTCGCAACAAAAATTTCCGATCTCTGTTCAATCAGGTTGGAAAGGATGTAACGGTGATGCTCATGAAACAGCAGCGCGAAAAGATAGACTCATGGGCTATACGTTTCAACTTTGCTGCGTTCAAGCAGCAAAAGCTAACAGTGTACCCTGTAAAATCGCTGGTACAGAACAATGGCGCCGATGGTACAGGACAGAATGTAGAAGGTACCAACAAATACCTTGCATATATGACCGATGCGCCCATAGTCTTTACCAAACTTGTTCCCCCCGACCACCGTATAGTGCGCCGATACCGCAAGTTTTTTAACCCAAGCGTGGTGCGTCAGCTTATCAATTACTTCAAAATTCAAATTTATCTTCTTGCCAAATGAATCTTTCAGAGAACCGACTTGTAAATATCATGCTCAGGTTTCCGCGCATGATTCGCAAACGTGATTTCTATACGCCTTATCAGGTGCACTATCCGCTCAAAACACTGGGCAACAAAGACGCTGCCTGGACTGTGATACCTAAACTGATGCCTGCCAAACCTATCGTTTATTCAGTAGGAGTTGGGCTCGATATATCGTTTGATTTGGAAATGATCGAAGAGTTTGATGCGCAGGTTTTTGCTTTTGATCCTACTCCAAAGTCTATCAACTGGCTGGCTACACAGCCATTGCCCGATACTTTTACTTTTCATCCGCTTGCCCTGGCCCATTACAATGGCGAGGCTGAGTTCTTTCCGCCCGAAAACCCTGAACATGTTTCTGCTACGCTGCTCAACCGCATGGCTACTGCATCGCAGAGCTATACTGTGCAGGTGCGCACTTTGCAGTCTCTTATGCAAATGCTCGGACATAAGCATATAGATGTGCTCAAACTGGATATTGAAGGTGCGGAGTATTTGTGGCTCGATAATATAGGTGAATCATTGCCTGCTTCGTTCTTGCTCATTGAGTTTCACCATCGCTTTGCAGACATGGGGCTGCACAAAACCAAACAGGCCGTAAACAAAATTCAATCTTTGGGCTACAAACTGGCCTTCGTGTCGGCCATAGGCGAGGAATATACTTTTGTGAAGGTGTAGGAAATGAAAATTTTAATCGTAAACCAAAGCGATAATAGTGGGGGAGCAGCGGTGGCTGCCATGCGCATGGCTTTGGCCATGCAGGGGGCAGGAGCTGAGGTGCGTATGCTTGTACACATGCAAAACACATCGCATGATTTCGTTTCTACCCCATACAAGTCTGCGTTTTACAAGCATCATGCATTTTTCAATTTTGCGCTGGAGCGTTTCCACTTTTTATTTCATGAAAAAAATAAAGATGTGCGCTTTGCCTTTTCATCAGCCATTACAGGTCACGATATTACCTCGCACCCCTATTTTGTATGGGCCGATGTGGTGCATCTGCATTGGACCAACTTCGGGCTGCTATCTCTTGGCAATCTGAGTAAAGTATTTGAGAGTGGAAAAAAAGTAGTCTGGACCATGCACGATATTAGATACATGCGGCGATTGTCTGTACTTGAAGCGTCCTGCAAAACACGATTTGTCGGCACGCCTGCTGCAACGCAAAATCCGCATCATTGCTGGCAAAAAGGTCGCCTTTGTTACACCTAGCAACTGGCTCAGGCAAGTAGCTCTCTCTTCTTCAGTTCTTCGCAACGAGCAAGTGAACCATATTCACAATACACTCGATATGGAGTTTTTTACTCCGGGTGATAAATCTGTGGCACGCGCCAATCTTGGCATTCAATCGCAGAAAAAACTCATCCTCTTTGGAGCCATGTCGGTGAAGGATAAGCGCAAAGGCTTCGAATATCTGCACGAAGCGCTGTTGAAGCTTTCTACTCAATTTCCTGAATCGGTGGATGAATATGCATTGCTTGTTTTTGGTAAAAGCAATCCGGAGATGTTTGCTCAGATACCTTATGAAATCATAAACCTTACATACCTGAGTACTCCCGACAAAATACGCGATGCATACCGCAGTGCCGATGTTTTTGTAATCCCATCGGTAGAAGACAACTTGCCCAATACCATTGTGGAGGCGCATGCCTGCGGTATTCCGGTAGTGGGTTTCAGACTGGCAGGTGTAGAGGAAATGATAGTGCATCAATCTACCGGATTTCTGGCCGATGGCCTTAGAGCCAAAAGCCTGGCCGATGGCATACATTGGGTATTGTCTGAGGCCGATGGCCGTGCCTTGCAGCTAAATGCCCGCCAATATGCCGAGCAAACTTACCATCCATCGGTCGTAGTTCCACGCCTGTTGAATTTATACCAGTCTCTTCTATAATTTTTTTCAGACAATTATGCACCAACCTACTTTAAGCATTGTCACTATCTCCTTCAATGCAGCTTCATACATAAGGCCTACTATCGAAAGTGTGATTGGTCAGAGCTATCCGGCCGTTGAATACATCATAGTGGACGGAAAATCTACCGATGCTACCATGGACATTGTGCATGAATACACGCAGCAAATCAGCAAAATAGTAAGCGAAACAGACAAGGGCATATACGATGCCATGAACAAAGGTCTGGCATTGGCCACAGGGCAGTATATTTTGTACATGAATGCCGGCGACAGATTTGCACACAGTGGAGTATTGGAGCAGATTTTTATGCACCTGAAGCCTGCTGATGTGTATTATGGCGATACCGAAATCATAGATGAGCAATGGAACGTGACAGGCTTGCGGCGCTTACGTCCTCCTAAGGAACTCACCTGGCAAAGTTTTGGTATGGGAATGTTGGTGAGCCACCAGTCGTTCATAGCACGCCGTGAGCTTTGCCCGCATTTCGATGTGCAATACAGGTATTCTGCAGATTTCGATTGGTGCATACACATACTGCGCAATGTGAGGCATATAAGCAATACTGGAATGGTCATATCCCAGTTCATGCAAGGTGGCACTACCAGCAAAACTCGTCTGCGTGGCTTGCGCGAAAGGTGGCGAATCATGGTCAAACATTACGGATTGTCGGAAACTTTTATCAATCACCTCAAAATTGCGGCTCGCCTTATCTCGCATACCTTACAGAATAGGTCAGCCAAATAGTGCTTTTGTTAAGGCATAAAAAAAAACTTCCCGAAGTTGAACCTTACGGGAAGTGTATAGTAACAGAATTATATGGGGAATTGATTTACACGTTTATCACTGTATTCCAGTTGTATTTATCCTCTATTTCA
>JFJP01040912.1_pt1 | contig 10466 bp, 14 predicted proteins | sample 431651 | NCBI WGS metagenome assembly JFJP01 (sample SAMN02602958, study PRJNA72255) | Microbial mat metagenome, whole genome shotgun sequencing project. | biome: fresh water; feature: sink hole; material: water; isolation source: purple microbial (photo- and chemosynthetic) mats found in... | reverse complement strand
TATCTTTAATAATGTACAATTTGGCAAGCATGACCCATTAGTTGGAATATTAAAAGCTGCTAACTATAGAGTGTTTAATCATCCTACAGACGATACTGGTGTACTAGTAACTTTCCCTGTTAAGTATGATGGAGTACAATTTACTAAGGTTAATGGTATTGAAGTCAATCTAGATACTGCTATTGAACAGCTAGAAAAGTACAGGATGCTTAATACTAGTTGGAGTCAACAAAATACCTCGGTTTCTATCTCTTATGATCTTAGTGAAGTAGAGGATATTATTCAGTGGCTATTAACTTACTGGGATTCCTACGTAGGAGTAAGTTTTATTTACCGCAATGACCCTACTAAAACTGCTAAAGATTTAGGATTTCTATATCTGCCGCAAGAAGTTGTAAGTGAAAAGGAATATATTGAATACTCTAATACTTTATTAGATATTGATTTAGATAAAGCAAACAGCTTTGACGAGATTAGTGGCGAAGAATGTGCCACTGGAGCTTGTCCAATTAGGTAGAAAACAAAAAGCCCCCTTAACTTTTACGTTAAGGGGGCTTTTTTAATCTCGATAAGCCATTATAATAGCTTTACACATTTTACTTCTAACAATATCTTCATCTAAGAACTCTGTTATTCCAATACCATTGATCCCATCTAGTCTATTAACAGCATCTTCAAGGCCACTATACTCAATATCCGCTTGTTCGGTATCTCCCGATACAATAAACTTACAGTTCTTACCAATACGAGAAAGCAACATTTTCATTTCTTCTTTAGTACAGTTCTGAGCCTCATCTAAAAGCACAATACAGTCTTCGAAAGTAGTACCTCGTAGAAACCCTAAAGGAGTTGGCTCAATATCTTTATTCTTTAGAGCGTACTCGTAGAAGCCTTTACCTAGGAATTTAGTAAAGATAGCATCAAATGGTAGTAAATAGGGAGCGTATTTTTCTTCAAGTGTACCTGGTAAGAATCCTAAACCCCTACCGGTCTCCACATTAGGTCTAGTAAGATATATCTTACTTATTCTACGGTGGAAAAGCTCATTAGCTGCGTATCCTGCAGCTAGATACGTTTTGCCTGTTCCGGCGGATCCTATACCAAATATAATATCATTAGTTCTAAGAGACTCTAAGTATTCTCCCTGAATAAAGTTTAGTGGCTCTACATCCTTACATTGATGATTGTAATCATCTTTACGTCTTGCTACAGATTTTTCCTCTTGTGATGAAATACGAGCGACTTTTTTAGCCGGAAAACTACGTTGAACTTTACCTGATGAACGTGCCATGTATTACCCTTTAAGTTATTATAATGCTCTAGTACCTGTGCTGTCAATTACTAGGACTTGCCTTCTATTATTAGTAGTAAAGCTAATATGGACCCAACGTCCATATTCAAGGATCAATTGATCGTACGCTACTCTAGAGTACCTAATAGCTTCTACGATCTGAGCAGGTGTACCAAATTTAGGGCTAATAAAGTCCACTGCTTCACCTTTAACGTGCTGACTAGTTTTAGATCCCCCAATTGCCTCATTGAGTTCTGGACATCTGTACCCAGAGCTAATAAGAATTGGCTGACCTAAAATCTTTCTAACTATTTCCATATTATTAGCTGTCCTTACTAGAACAGGTATAATAGTATCTGGTGCTCTATTATCAATGTTTCGGCGTTCACCTTCTTGGCTAATAGTAAATTCAGCTAATGTAAAATTATTGCTTAGCTGCATCTTGCTTTACCAGGCGGCCTGTGATACCAAAGAATACTAACCCTAGGGTTAAGTACTGTACCAAATTCTCTGGTACAGTAGCTTTCATATCATTAGGTATAACTAACCAAGCTCCTTGAACCGCTCCAGCTAGGGTCATTGCTTGCATAGAAAACCATTTCCAGCTTTCCTTAGCGTTTTCTACTAGTGTCATAAATATTCCTTATAATTCGTTTAATCGCCCATACTCCACCAAGTACTAAAAGAAATACAGTTCCTATAAACATGCAGGCTAGGGTCATGGGTTCTCTATTAAGAACATCTTTATCACCTACATATACTTTGCCTTTGAATCCTTTTAGAGAGTACCAAGGCTGTTTAAGGTCGGAACTAGGGGCAAAGTGAGTTGTAACACCCTGCCTATCTTCGTGTAATACATGAGGAATACACCAATGAGTAGATCTACCAAACTTTATATATCCTGCTTTCGGGCTAGCCCAAGTATCTAAAGCGTAGAACAGACATTGTGAATAGTACTCCATTATTTATTAGAGAACTGTTTTAATAGCTTGATGCTATTGTTTTGCTTAGTAGCGCATTCGCCATATAACATACTTAAACCTCCATACGCATTTAAAACATCTTCAAAAGTTAAAAGCACAATATCTTCAGGTAACATCTTACAAGGTTCAAATACCTCTTTAGCTAAAGTAATTGTTGCATTAGGTGGTATAATAGGGTCGACGTTAAAAGTGCTGCATCCCTGCAGAGCAATAATGCCTGCTAAAAGTAGGTACTTCACTTTGTCTCTCCCTTGATTTTAGCATTAACTCGTTTATTAATATCATTAATACTAGTGCTAAAATCGGAGCTAGGAGTACACTTACCCTCTTTGATAATAGTAAGAGGTTTAGTATTTAGCTTCTTTATAATTTGAGCAATGTCTTCGTTTAGCAGCTGCTGAGACTCTCTACCTTCTAAAATTAGCACGTTTGAGTTATTTTCAATAGCAGTAATTTTATTCTCTATAAGCACACGTTGTTGCTCAATAATCACAGAGTATTTAGCAGTTGCTTCATTGTAACCTAGGCTTTTAATTTTAGAGAAACCGGCGTAGCCGGTTCCTAAAATTAAAGCCGTTACTGTTGCAGCTAAAATTCCCTTTAGCCAGATTAATGGGATCATTTGTATACCCTTAATGTAAATACTGCTACTCTAGAATTACCAAAGCTAGTATTTAGTTTAATAGGTATCGTAAAGTCTATATACGCTGCTGTACGAAGCGGGTCGTTTGCAATACTAATCTCAACATGCACACCCTTTCGGGTGCGGATGTTAGAGCAAGTCATACCAGTTTGTTCTACTATACTTGCTGAAGAAATTAACTCAAACTTATCCAATAGCCCTGTACAGTCTACCGTATAAGTGATTACCTCCTGGGCCAGTTTCTCCGTTTTAGGAGGAGTCTGCCCAGCTGGTTTAGCTACTAGAATCATACTTCCTCCACTAGAACAGTGAACTCGTCTTCATACACTAGGCCAGCAGTAGTTGTTGCTAGTGCTGTTACTTTATATGATACTGCTGTAGTACCTGCAGATACTTTGCCCTTGGCAATGTTACCTGTAAGTACTGCAGGACTTAGTGTAAGACCTACTGGTGCTACTTCTAATACTACTCCACTAATAGTATCGGTCCTGCCCTCTAGTACTGTAGAATAGTTAATATCAAAGTCTAAAACTTCTCGGGGTTGCTTAGTAAAAGCTCCTAATAAAGCCATATTTTATCTCTCTTTCGGACTAATAAATGATGTGAGCTTAGCAATAGTTGCAAATACCACATTACGTTGTTTTGAAGGCTCTAATAAACTATTTCTGTTATCAGGCGTTAAAGTATTGTCTTTACTATCTACCATAAGCATATTAGCCCTAGACTCAGGATTAGACACTTTAGTGTCTCTAGCCGCTGGAATTAAGTCATTATCTTTAGTATCTGGTACTAAGACATTGTTTCTTTCCTCTGAGTAGTAGTACTGTAAGCTAACAGTATATGGGAAGTTACCACTAGCTGTGATATCACCAACACTAATAATACTAGAAACACTAGGTAGTGTTACTCTGGACCCTGCAGTTACCTGTAGTGTTCCCACAGTAGTAGATACTGGTATACCGTTTAGACTAATAGTTACATTAGTATACGCAGTAATTGTACCTTTATTAGTACTAGCTGATACTCCAGATAGTACGGTACTAGCCGAGCGTGTACCATTAGCTAATAAAATACCTACTGAACCAGTAGCCTGACTACCTTGAGGAGTAGTAGAGACCGATATCTTAGCAGTTAGTATACCTGCTGATGAGTTTGCCAGTACACCACTTAGTGTTACGTTAGCACTACGAGTAGCACTAGTAGTTAGCTGTCCAACAGCGCTTGTAGCAGGTTGTCCTATTAGTACACCATTACCAGGTGTATTAGTTACTGCACCTACTGTACCTATACTCGTATTAGCCTGAACACCTACTAAAGCTTTACTAGCTCCACCTTTTGCTATAGGTGCAGAGACTGAGCTAACTGCTTGTCTACCAAGTAATGACGTAGTAGATGCGGCTTGTACATTTAGCTGACCTATGGTGGTAGTAACTTGTATACCTTGTATAGCTATGTTACCATTATCTAGGTTACTAGCACTAATAGAACCTACACTTGAACTACTTGCTAAGGATTGAAGTATTGTTGTTGCGGATGAACGTGCTGTAAGTGTTCCTAATACTGTAGACGCTTGGCTACCCGTAATAGGTGCTAACACACTGGTTAGTGTAGATAACTGACCTATGTTAGAATTAGCTTGCTGTCCAGTTAGGGTAGTACTAGCGTTTAATATAGCCCCTGCACTTTCAGCAGTTATAATACCTACACTAGATGCTAACTGTATACCTTCTAATACTGTGCCTATACTTACTTCATTTGCGGCAGCTTCTGCAACACCTACGAATATTGGCTTTTTAATTGGCTCAAATATTTGCCAGGGGTTGTCGCTGAGGGATTTGATTTCTATGGCGGATAGCGCACGGTTCCAAATTAGCGAAAGCCCTATATACCCATTCATCACAGAAGGGTAGCCGCTATATGTTCTCGCGCCAACCATCGTCGCTCCGGTGGTTGATGCTACTGACCCAGCACCAGTTGCAGAAGCAACTTGTCTACCATCTCTATATAAAGCTACTGTGCCAGAGTCTAGAGAATACGATGCTGTATGCGGTACGCCAATAGACGGTTGCGTACCCTCATAAATTGCTCCAGTGCCATTGATGAATGCCCTTAAGCCTACACTGCCCGCTCCATTGATGGATAGTACATATGCTCTACCCAGAGTAGCATCGTCCCGACTCAGTAGCATGTATTCTTCGCCAGGAGTTAACGCCGCATCAATCCGAAACTGTGAAAACAGCGTGAATTTTTGTGGATTCAATACGCTGGCGTTTCCATAGTTAATCCCCTGCACAGGTGTATTAACAAATCTATACGCACGACCAGCTTGATATGCAGACGACTGTGGCGAATCAACTAATGCTGGCTGCGTTGTATTACTTGCAACATTGCGTAAATCAACTGCGTGATTTGACGCAAATACCAACCCACGCGTAATCGGATTCGCCCAATCTATTCCAACAGCACCCTGCGGCTGACTAGTACGTACAATCTTAGAAGCCGTCATGTAGATACTCCTATGATTCGCTGGTCAGGTTTGAAGATTTGCCAGGGGTTTTCTGAAAGAGACTTATGCCATTCGGCGGATAGTGCTATATTAAATAATAGACCAAGACATACATCGTTACCTGTATCAGCAAATAAATTAGTACTTCTAGACATACCACCAATAGCAAAGCGATTAAATCCGGCATTAGTACCACTACTACTACTTATTGGGTTCCATCCATCAGATATTCCGTTCCAATAAATACGCATACCATCAGTTGCAGTAGAACCAACAAATGTTGCTCCTAGTACAATACCAGAAAGTTCTATAGTAGTACCAGAACTGGCGTTTATATTGTACCAAAGACTAGTAGCGGAACTATTAATAGTCTGTGCAAGCCCCCATTTAGTGGAGCCTACAGACGTAGCAGCTTGCAGATAACAGGCTGCTGTACTTGCACTATTACCTAGACCCAGTAGCAAGTTAGTATTGCCAGTCCGCCTAAACCTATTAATTACACCAACGATAGACATTTCATTAGGTAGCGTCTGAGATAGCGTGATATATCGTAATGATGAATTATTACCAGTAACCGCATTGCCGAGTACTCCTGGAGTAATAGAGCTGCTGCCAACAACCGTCATCTGCTTACCAGATACTAAGTCAAGACCACTAGAAGCATCCAACACTGCAACTAAATATGGGTAAAGCGGGTGCGACGGATCTAAGGTATAATTACCCTGAGGCTGCTTAGTTCTAATAGTCTTTCTAATAGTAGCAATTGCAGTCTGACTAACAGCTGGAGAGCTAGTCCCTAGCATCATAGATTTGCGCGTTGTAAAGTAATTCTTAGGTACGTATACCTTAGGTGCGATTAGGTCGAATTGAGGATTGACTGTGATTGGCTGGAAGATTTGCCAGGGATTTTTAGTAAAACTTCTTATAAGTGCTTCATCAACACCACGTGCTACTGCTACACCTACATAATACCCTATTCCAGTAGTTACTAGGTGCACATTAGAACTTGGGTAATTAGATATAGTAGGCTGAGGATAAATGTTACTTACAGGAGTAACAGATTCGCCTACCTTAATACCATCTATATACACCTTCATCGTATCATTTAATTTACCTGTTATAGCTAAACAGTGAAATCCCTCGCTAATACCAAATATTTCTACACTCCTACTACCATCAACGTAACCGTAAGATACAGTTAGTTTCTTTTCTCCTGCATCATTTCTCCACCAAGCAGTAGCTGTAAAGTTAGAAGTAGTATTAGTGTTTAATACCTGAATATTTTGTGTAGTAGCTATACTAGTATCTTTAAGCACAAACATACTAAAAAATGTTAGTGCTTCGTAAGAGTAGCTAGTATAAGGGTACCGCGGGCCTGTAAGCCGCGGTACAGGGACCGAGTAGTTTAGTTCTACATACCCCGTACTAGTAGGTAGAGGCCCCCATTTAGTAGGAGTACTTTTTATAGTATTCCCATAGTATCCGGAGTTACTAAAGTTAACTCCGTGTATATAGTCTCTAAAATAGTTATCAACATATACAGAGTATACTAAAAGTTTATCAACTATTGGGTTCCCGTAGTCTAAGGGAGTAGGTATAATTGGGCGACTAGTACGGGTGATTTTAAATAAACTCATTTACCACCCCAGATTAGTTGTTGATTAGATTTGAAGATTTGCCATGGGTTATCTGATAGGCTTTTGATTTCTGCGTCGCTAAGGGATCGGTTAAAAAACCCATTAAGGTACACCTCGGACGGCGAGTTGTTACCTTCTACTCCAAACCCGTCTGAGCTATTGAAGTTTGCCGTTTGTATTGCACTGCCTGCAAAAATACCATTGACGTAAAAAAACACTATACCACTTCTTCTTGTCGCAATTACAAGTTCCATTCGACCTATAATATGTGGATTAGAGCTTGTCTGTACCAAAGATCCGCCGTAGGCATTTAAATATATATTATTGTTAAGATAAGCAAGGCTCATTGAGGTTGCACCAATTCCTCCTGGTCTTCCAGATGCGATCCCCTGAACTGTATTGTTAGATCGATTTAAAGCGAGCCCAAAAATAGTAAAGTCATTTGTACCTGGAATTACCCTTACACTGGGGTCATAAACCTTTGTTGTAGTACTATTTCTTACCAAACAAAGCCCTCCAGATCCTATCGTATAGGTTGCGTTCGTTTTAATAAAATGTGGTGGTAAAACTGCTGCATTGATAGCCACAATTAGATTGCGAGTTATAGGGTTACCCCCATCAATTTCACTTGTATATTGCGGCTGCGAAGATCTAATAATTTTAGGGTTAGCGGCCACAGTACTAGGCGGTGTATACTCAATAGTTGTATCAGTCCCACGCATCTTCGTCTCACGCATAGACCACGGTGACTTAGGGATATAAGATACCAAAACTTTACGAGGTTCAAAAATTTGCCAGGGGTTTGCACTTAGAGATCTGACTTCAGCGTCAGAAAGATTACGATTCCACTGTATTACAAGCAGTACCTGCCCGTTATGATAATCACCAAAATCACCAGATGCAAGTCTTGACCCTATTAGGCTATACGATACTCCTGGGTCATTCCCAGCATATCCAGTATTTGCCATACCTAATACTCCATCAACATACACCCCGTGCCAATTAGTTGGGTATGGATAACTAACACCTATAACACAATGAGTATTGTAATCGGAGGTAAATGACGAAGTTGCTATAACTCTATTAGCTGAACCATACGCCTCATACTCAAAAGAGTTTGTAGTTGCAGCAGCCGTTATCCCTATCATTCTATCATATGGGGTACTTACACCAAATAAAGTTCTTTTACTACCTGTGATAGCCCCAGTTGATCCTAATACTAAAACGCTGTGTCCTGTTGTATAAAAGCCCGAGAATACTCCATATGACTGATATTTAGGATATTTAGATATAAATTGGTATAATACTTGTGAAGAGGAAGCTGTGAATATAGGACCAGTACCTGCTTCTGACACACCATTAGTAACAGCATTCCTATTAGTATAATTATAAAAGTCAATTTTAGGGCCTGTTGTAAAATAAAGCCCTTTAGTAAGAGGATTACTCCAATCAATCTCTACTGGGCCCTGCGGCTGCGTAGTCCAAGGCACATCTACAAACATTCCAATATCTGCCATAAGTATCCTTTCGAGAAGCTTGTAGAAGTTGTATTAATAGATGGATCTCGTTAGAAATCCATCGCAAATACAACTACTTAATTGTAATAAATTTCCGTAGCAGAAGCCCCATTACCCGAGGCTGATAAAGCTACACCAGTCTGATTCTGTACTAGAATACCCCACTTACGTGGTAGAACCCCTAAACAGCTAACTAGAGACATAGGCTCTGACTTGAACTGAATTGAAGCAGTATGGCAGTTGATGCTACCAAGGAATTTCAAGTTATTAGAAGTAGCAGACATTGTTACTGCTGCATCAGCACCTGTAATAACTTCTGCAGTAGCACCACCACCTGGATAGGTCGGTGAGCCAGTAGAGTCTTCTACACCGTAAGCATACACGTATACGTTTGTGCTAGAGCTAGGAGTGATAGCACCTACGGTAACTTTAACAGATACCATAATATCTGTAATGTTGTTAGTAGTTGAGGTATCGCGAGCTTGAGAAGCTGCATAGCTAGTAGTTGAGCTAGCAAGACTATTCAAGCTAGTCATTGTCAATGCGGTTGACGTTCCAAAATTAAGTGCCATTACTTATACTCCTTTTTCAATAGCGTCGCCGCATTGAAGATACGTTACTGGGTCAGGACGATCACCCATAGTCATAATAGCTACTTTATGCTCTTCTGTGATAATACCGGCAGCTACTAAACCACTTAGCATCGTACCAATAATTGGTAGGCTAAAATCAAGGTTATTATACCTTGCATTGGCTACATCCATAATTGCATCCGCGGCTGCGTAAGCTGGATGCCCAGTATCTTTAGCAGCAGCTTTGATAGCCCACCAAGTTCCATTACCTTGTAAGTAGGCTTGGACGTCCTCAATTGGAGTCTTTTCAGTCTTTACACGACCAACGTTAACCTTAGCAGCAATAACGTGGTGGTTTCCAGCAGCAATTTCTTCTGGCGTGCATTTAGCAACGATTTCTTCATATAGTGTCATTATGCAATCCTAATCATAGATGTACCAGAACCTACGGCTGGCATTGTTATAGTGAATGTACCATTAGTACTCGTAATAGGGGCACCTGCGAAAGCATATACAGCTACAGCCTTATTACCTTGAGAACTATTATAGATTAACAAACCATCAGCGCTAATAGTAGCTGATGTAAACGCTGCTGGTGCAGTGAAGTCTAGTACAGCTGTGGAGCCCTGTAATGTAGCGGAGAACCCTGTTAGAGTGGTTCCACCAGCTGTGTAAGTACCACTAGTAGCTACTTCATCAGTACCTACGTTAGCCGCTGTAGGGGATCCAGTACCTGGAGTTCCCGCGTTAGTGGTACTAGCACCGTATGTACCAGTGCCTGTGCTTTTAATCAATACAAACTTATAAACATCTGCGGCTTCATGAACTCCCTGCAGAATCTCCTGTTTATAACTATTGCATAATGCCGAAGTCATTGTTGCCATATTATTTCAATCCTAAAAATTTAGGTACAGTTAATACCAATTTTGTTAAAAAGCCACCTATTGTGGTTTTATCAGTCAGTGTGGAAACTTGTTTGGCCCATACAGCTTCAGCAATTTGCTCAGCCGTAGGACCCGAGGTCCCGGATGTACTAATACCCTGAGCCTGTACTGGTACAGTATACTTAACGTTAACCTGATAGGTTCCAAGAGTACTGACTACTGGAACGCTACCATCCTCAGTAAATATGTTACCTGTTAAGTTTAAGCTATGGTTAGCCTCCATGGGGCGAATTCGCCAGGCTCCCTGTAGGAAGAAGTAGGGAGGGATTGATAATCCGTCCCCTAAATCATCACTACCTACTTGACGAAACACAGCCCCATACTTAGCGTTATCGGAAGTAGCAAGCCAATCTACTGATCGGCTGTACAACTC
>JFJP01040911.1_pt1 | contig 10466 bp, 11 predicted proteins | sample 431651 | NCBI WGS metagenome assembly JFJP01 (sample SAMN02602958, study PRJNA72255) | Microbial mat metagenome, whole genome shotgun sequencing project. | biome: fresh water; feature: sink hole; material: water; isolation source: purple microbial (photo- and chemosynthetic) mats found in... | reverse complement strand
TATCTAGGGTTTTGGCGAATCAACACTACGGACGCCTTGCCATTGCTAGGGGTCGGCCTGAAATGTGCCTCGGAGGTGTCAAACTCAGGTTCAGGTCAAACTCCACTATCTGTGAGGAGCGTTGCATTGGTCGTCTGACTCTTCTGTGTCGCGAGTCCAAGTTCGCCAAATAGGGAAGCTGCCGTTCGACGGAGTTTTTCTCGAACGGCATTTGTCCGACACATTGCCGACCGACTTCAGGCGGGACACCAACGGTGGCTCAGGCCGACGAGCACTCAGTGGACTGCCCGAATGACTGCTGTACTTGGTTACCTGCCGGGAATCCGCCAAGGAGATGAATGTCCCTTGTGGGTCGCTATGGAGAGATTTGCATAGCAACCCAATTCTGCCGTTGAGTTCTTCGGGGTTTCAACGGCAGATAACCGAGTCGAGCAGTCGTCCCGTGTGGGACTGACTGAAGTCCCCATAGAGGTGCTGGAGTGGATATGCGCTATCAGAGCAGCCTCTCGGAGACCTTACCGGCTCAGGCTCTCTCGCCACAGGCGCGGCCACTGCTCTGCCCAGCAGCAGCGATGGTCAAAACCGGGCTCGACCCGAACGACCGGGCGCTGGCCGGTGGGAAAGCGCTCGGCGAAGCTCTGGACTAGGGCTGGTGTGATGTTGTCGTCCTTGGTCCCGACGAAGTGCCATTGCGGGATGGCGCGCAATGCGTTGATTTGGTCAGCAGGGTTCAAGGAGCCCGCCAGCGGTTGGACACGCTGGTAGGTCGTCCACGCCAGAGGGTCCAGGTTGCCAGCGACCGTCACCAGGCGTTCGACATCGGTGCGGCGAGCGGCAACAAGGGCGGCCACGGCGCCGCCGCCGGAGTAGCCGACCAGCGTCAGGCGTTGGGCGCCGAAATGTGCTTTCAGGACATCGATGGACCGGTCGGTGGCGGTAATCACTTCCGGCGCGAAGCGGTGGCTGGTCCAGTAACGGCTGGAGCAGTGGCTGACCTCCGCATCGCCATATTGGCATGGGCGTCCGAGGTAAGCGGCGGCGCCTGCTGGCTGCGCCAGGGCCAGGCGCAGGGCGAGCGGGTCGCGTGGCGTCGGATCGGATGATACCTGCGTGCCGGTGATCCAGGCCAAGCCGTCGCCCTCAAGATAGATCGTCAATCGCTGCGCCGGGGTGGGCACGTTGGGCAGGTAGGCGACCATATCGAAGGGCTCTGCCGGGATCGTCAGTGAGCTCCAGCCTTGCCGCTGGGCCAGCGAGTTCGCTACGCTACGGCGCTCGGCCGGCGAAGGCAATGTCATGCAGGCGGCGAGGAAGCAGCAGAGGAGCCAGGGGTTGATTCGTGGCATGAGTCGAAGCTCCGGTGGCCATGAAATAAAAAGGCCACAGGGTTGCCCCTGTGGCCTGTCTCGTCAAGAAGAACCTGCTTAGAACGACCAGCGCATGTTGGCGGAGGCGGTTTGGTTCAGGAAGCTCTCGCGGTACTCGACATCGTAGCGGGCGGTAATTTCAAAGCCGTTCTTCAGCTTGTAGACCGCACCGACACCGCCGCGACCGATCCACGGGCTCGGGTCGATGCCGTAGGTGACAAAGGAAGCGTTCGATGCGCCGGCAAAGGCGGCAGTGATCGAGTCTTGCTTGTTGATCGTGTCGTAGCCAACGCCCAGGTTGGCAACCAGGGTTGTCTGATCATTAAGTTGATGGGCCAGCTTACCGTCGATGCCGACGACGAAAGCCTCCGTATTGCGACTGGCGACGTTGAGGTTGAGCAGGCCGGCACCGGTTTCCTGATACGACTTATCCTTGATCCAGGTGTAATCCGCACGCAACGACGGGGTTAGGGTCGTGCTGCTGGTCAGCGGGTAAGCGCGGCCGATGCCGAGACCCATGTGAGCCGTCTCGCTGTCGTAATTGGACGAGGCAACGCTAGAGGTGAAGGCGATCTGACGACGGCCCTTGTTGGTGTTCTGGCCGATGTCCGCTTGGAAGTTGATGTCGGTGCGGTTATCAAGCGCGTAGCTACCGTAACCGATCAACTGGTAGATGTTGGCGTCGTTGTTCTGCGGCGCAATGGCCGACTTGCCACTGATGTCGCTGCTGGTGTAGGCGAAGGCGCCGCCGATACGCAAGGCTGATGACAGGGTACCATCGAAACCGGCGGCCAAGCCGTAAGTTTCGGCCTTGTAGCCGGCAACGCCGTCTCGATCGTTTTGATCCGCACGCGAGGCAAAGGGCTTCAACCAGAAATTCTTGTCGCCGAGGAAGCTGTCGCCAGAGGCGCGGCCACTGACGTGGTCGAGGCGGGACAGGATGATGTTGTTGACGGTGCTCATCGTGCCGCGCACGGCAGCGGTCGAGCCGCCGGTAAGCAGGGGCAGCGTCTGACTCACGGCATTCGAAATCTGTTGGTCGGTAGTGAATGCAGCATTAGAAAACAAGTTGAGAAGATTTGTGTTCGCGTCAATTACACGGGCAGCAGCGAGAGCTGGGGTATTACTAGCCAAGGTGGTTGATGAAACTGTACTGGTGCTTGGAGCTACGACGATTGCCCAATTGAATGCAGTGTTTAGTGAGGTTACTGCGGTAGATAAACAATCGGCAGAGCCTGTCCAATAACATGCTGACGTGTAAGGGTCGGGGGTGATCCCGTAAGCAAAGAATATCCCGAGACCGGTGTAAGTGCTTCCATCGTAATTGCCAAGTTGAGAATTCACCCCACCGGCTAATGTTTGGGCCAACGCTTGGCTACCCCACCATGCCTGGGTGCCTAGTTGGGCTTGTAAACTGGTATAGGAGCCATTTACTACACCAATAGTATAACCATTGGTAGTAACGGATGTGCCTGCTGCATGCAGGGCAGAGCTTGCTGTGATAATAAGAGAAGAAACGACAAGTTTACGGGCGCCGAGCAGGATATTGTGATTCATATTTTTCACATCATTTTTAGAGTTTTTACATTTTATGAACAATATTGTTCCCACGCAATGTAATCATGCTTGATAAGTGGCTGTGAGATTTGGGGGCCGTTGCTGTCTTTCTTTCGCAAGGTGGGCCACCAGATATTTATGCATGGAATCGGTATCCTGCAATCAGCCGGTGTCGTTTTGGATGGTATTCCGGCAGGAGCAGCATTATTTGCGGCGATCCGCTGTTCGGGCTGAACGGCCGAATGTCGCTGACTGTCGGCCCAATCCCGGTTTTTTGCCGGCAGATCGCGCCCAGATTCGTTGATCTGGGTTGAGCTCAATGTCATGGATGATGGTTTTAATAGTCCGCTAACCATCAGTCTTCAGCTAAATCCGGAGAGCTTTCTTTTTTAGGCTTTGTCCAAAGTGCTGGAGTAGGCATTTCGGCTGGTTTCAAAGCCAATCGGCCGTTCAGGTGACCGCTCTCAGGGAGAGTTGATCGGCCGCAGATGGCCGGGCTGAGACAGCGTAACCGTCATTTTGCTCGCCGAAAACCAGCCATTCGATTCCACCTGGCACGAGAAATGTAGATGTAACCGCCACGGGCAGCTGATGGCCGAGAGCACTCATCCAACAACCTCTCCGCATAGCGGACCGTGACGCCCCTTCGTCACTCTACCGAAAGTCCCCCGACAATTCACTTGCCTTAGCCAGCGCCCCCCTGGCAAAGCGTTCCTGCGGGAAGCTATCAAGAATCTGTTGAATCCGTGCTAGTGCCGACGCCGTACCGTGCGCCGTATCTGCCGCCTGGAGGGTCAGATCGTAGGCCCGCTGGACCTCACCGATCGTGGTTTCATACGCGCGACCCGCACAAATCCAATAGAGTGCCAGCAGCGCGCTATTGAGCGCGAATTGCGGCTCCGTGGTGACGGAATCCTGCGCACTACGAATCAACGTACGGTGGTCCACCGGCGACCGGTGGGCCAATTTCAGTGCCAGCTCATAGAGCTTCGCGTCTTTCGCCGCCGCAAACCACTTCCCCTCGTCCCCCGGAGTGCTCGCCACGAGATCATTCAAGACCTCTTCAGGTGGCTTGTGGGGATACTTCCGGCAAATGGCCCGGAATGTGGCGAGATAGGTCCCCGCGCGGTTGGCGACCAGCGCGTAGCGTTGATACGCCTCATCGGCCAAACCGGAGGATAACAAGATCGCTTCACAGGTTTCGGCAATTAGCTCCGATGGTTCATTTCGTCCCTGCGCGGCCTCGGCATAGCGCAGGGCGTCCGACGTCTTGCCCATGGCGACGAGTGCCTTAACGCCCCATTGACGATACGTCCAGGATGGATACGACGATTTGTCGATTAACGCCAGCAGTTGTTCATACCGTCCGGCGGATAGCAAGGCGGACAAGCACATCGAAGTTGCATGAAAGAAACCATATTCTCTTGGAGCACGGCCCCACAAACTTTCCACCGTTTCTGTCAGCCGCTCAGCCCATTCACCGGCAAGGTCTGCCGAGGCACACAGTTCTCCCCAGAACTCACCGAGGCTTTCAATGTAGGGAATCTGATCATCGGCATGCGCCTGATACAAGCGCTCCAGCCATTGACGTCGAGTAGGCTGATCGGCGGGGGCCTTGGTGATGATTGGCACGAGCGTCTCAATCGCCCGATTGACGGCCGTGCCGATCGCCCCTGAGGAACTGTCGATGTTCTCAAGTGCGGGAGACAGCTTGGTCAGAAACAGCACCGCGCCTTCGGCCGCGAGTATGGGTTCCTCACGGTTGACCGCTTTGATTTCCGTTAGTGCTTCCTTGATACCGGTATTAGCCGGGTTTGATCGCCAACCAAACGCTCCTCGGCGAAAGCGCGAGGCAAAGGTCCACGGGTGTTTGCTGGACGCTTTACTCATTGTCTGCTGACTCGGCGGTGTCGGGCAGGACATCGAGTTCCAGCACGTCGCCCGACGAGGCACTGCCGTCAACGACGCGGTGGAGCAACGCATAGGCGACGCGCCACTGCTGCTTGCCGCACAGCAAGGTGACGGTCTTGTCGTTGAGTCGCAGGATGCGCCCGCTGCGCTGTTGATGGTTGCGGTCCATGAAGCCGACCATATCGCCGATGGCGACTTCATTCCGCCCAAGGCCCTGCCGGGGCTTCTCGCGGATTTCAACATCCGCGCCATCCAGGTTGATGGCCGCGTACGAGATCAGCCAGCGTTTTTGTGTCGCAAGATCAAGAACGACCGCCTGCTTGCGTCGCAGTTCCAACACCTGACCTTGCTGGGAGCGGTTCGCGACCGGATCGAAATACTGAATGGGCTGGCCTACGCTTAGCCGGGCGCGAACGGCATCCATCCAGCCCGGTTGATCCAGGACGCGGTCAATGGCGGCTCGCAGACGGTACAACTCAAAGGCCGAGGCGCTATTGAGGGTGGCAATGGTTTCGGAGAAATTCATCGGTATTGGGAGGGAATACGCTGTTTTGGGGAGAACGAGCTGAAGTCAAATTTTACAGGGTTGCCTGAGTCAGAAAGGGTTTGAAAACATCTTCCGGCGCTTCTTGTCCGATCAGAAGACAGGATTTTAGGAAACCAAACGAATTCAGGGATGCTCAGGCACAACAGGACAACCAAGTCCGCGCGGCCCGGCAACTCGACGACCAACAAAAGCTGCGGCACTATAGCGGCGAGCCAGCGCTATCTGTGGCCCGAACCGTGAATTGCGAGCGGGGATAATTGAATGTCCAACCTGTCCGAAAAACAGCTTCCTGTGCAAAGCACTTATACCGCCAAGCAGGGGCAGTACCTTGCCTTTATCTACTACTACACAAAGATTCACCGCCAGCCACCGGCTGAGGCAGACATGCAGCGCTATTTCCACGTCTCGCCACCGGCAGTCCATCAGATGATACTGAGCCTGGAGACGTCAGGACTGATCGAACGAATCGCCGGGCAGGGTCGCTCGATCACTCTGCTTTTGCCCCGAGAGCAGCTGCCCGACTTGATGTGAGGAGGTGACCAGCGATGGGAATATCGTGCCGCATGTATCTGCTCGACCAGGACGACACGCTTTATCGGCTGCCGAACAGCAAGTTTGAGCAGATGCTCCAGGATCCGACACGTTGCCAGCTACTTCGTTTTGCCGGGCGTCGGGTACGCATGACCGACGTCGCGGTAGAGCTTATTGACCGAGAGCCGAGTTGCATCGTTTGGATAACGTTCGGGTTCCTTGCCTTTGACGAAAACGGATGCTTTGACCGTTCTTCGTTTGATCGCCATCAACGTGCTCGCGTGGAATTGGCTTTGGCACTCCCGACCTTGGAACCCAAAAACGAGGGCGTCATCGTCGATGCGGCCAACCGCTTTGTGGCCCAAGGCGGTTGCTGGACACCCTCAAGAGCGTTGCAACGGCGTATTGACGCGGTAGCGCTGGAGGAAGTGAAATGCCTAAGGCTTTAGTTCCGTTGTAATCTGCCTCGCTCCTGATCCGCACGCCACACAATCAAACTCCGATCAACCACGAAGGAGTTTGAAATGGAATCCAATCAATCTCGGGAACCCTGGAACAAAGGCAAATTGATAGGGCAGAAGCCACCGCTCAAGCCCAAGGACATCTGGGCGATCCGTATTCATCTTCAGAACGCCCATCATGTTCGCGACTTGGCGATGTTCAATCTCGCCATCGACAGCAAGCTGCGCGGCTGCGATCTTGTCAATCTGCGTGTTCGCGACATCACCCACGGCAATCAGGTCTTGACGCGCACGATGATTGTGCAGCGCAAGACACAACGGCCGGTTCAGTTCGAATTGACGGAGCCCACCCGAATGGCGGTTACCGCCTGGCTGGAGAAGGCGAAGCTGAAGCCTGAGCAGTACCTGTTTCCCAGCCGACTGACGAACTCGCCCCATGTTTCTACGCGGCAATACGCCAGAATCGTGCATCAGTGGATCTCCGCCATCGGCCTAGACTCCACGGTCTACGGTACGCATACGATGCGGCGAACCAAGGCAACATTGATCTACAAGCGGACCAAGAATCTGCGTGCCGTTCAGTTGCTCCTTGGCCATTCCAAACTGGACTATCTCCCGCGCCGGACTATGTCCCGTGCGGAACTGACGCCCTGATTTGCCGGGGGGCTGACGACGATTTCGCTGAACATTGTCATTCTCTTTGCCGGGCAATTTCGCCCGCAAGGAGATCATCATGGAGCATTCCTATGAGATAGCCGATGCGCGGGTCCGCGCGATCGGCGGCGCGTCTGCTGAGCACCTCGGCTCGTTCGTCACCTGGTTGGGCAGTCAGCAATATTCGGCGGGCTACGCCTGCATCGTGGCGAGACACGCATTGGCCTTTTGCCGATGGTGCGAGGGACGCGGCATTGACGTTGAAGCACTGACGGACAACGACATCGACCGATTTCAGCGCAGCCGGGCTCGGCGCCGCTCGCGTCGCCCTGAGACACGCCGCCAGGAGCGACAAGCGTTGACCCTGCTGCTGCTCTTTCTGCGTGAGCGAGAACTCTGCGCTGCCGCTGTTTCATGCACGACGGCTGTTGACCGCGTCGCCACCGATTTCGCGCAACACCTACAACGCAATCAAGGGCTGGCGGCGGCCACCGTTGATAACTACACCAGATTGGCCCGGCAGTTCCTGGTCTGGCGCTTCGGGCAAACAGAGGTTTACCTGCATGATCTTCGACCGAGCGACTCTATCGCGTTCATTCAACAAGAGTCGAAGCGCATGGCACCCCCGGCGGTGAAGGGTGTTGCCAAGGCGTTGCGGTCTTTCCTGCGCTTCTGCGAGTTCCGTGGCGAAGTCTCAGCCGGACTTGCCGCTGGTGTACCATCAGTCGCCACTTGGACGACCACGCCGCCGATCCCCAAGGCGATCGCTGCCGAGCACGCACAGCGCGCCATCGACAGCTGCAGCCGTTTAACAGCGGTCGGCCTACGTGATCGTTCTGTCCTGCTACTTCTGGCGCGTCTCGGGCTGCGCGCCTGCGAGATCATCAGACTGACTCTGGACGACATCGACTGGGATCAGGCGCAACTGCGCATTCACGGCAAGGGTGGACAGCAGGGCCTACTGCCGCTGCCCGTCGATGTTGGTACGGCCATTGCCGCGTATCTGCAGCACGGTCGTCCGACCTGTGGGGACCGGCACGTCTTCCTTCGTTCCATGGCGCCGGTCCGCGGTCTGATGGACGGATCTGACGGCGTGGGTTCGATCGTGCGCTACGCACTTGAGCGAGCCAAGGTCGACGCTCCGCATCAAGGCTCGCATCAGTTCCGACATGCCTTGGCTGCCCACATGCTGCGGCAAGGCGCGTCGCTGCCCGAGATCGGCCAAGTGCTGCGCCACCGCAGCCCGCAGACCACCAGCATCTACGCCAAGGTAGATCTGGATGCGCTGCGAACCGTGGCCATGGCCTGGCCCGGGAGCGCGCGATGAACACCTTGCGCGAAGCCCTACAGGAATACATCGATCTGCGCCGGAGACTCGGCTACAAAATGCACGACGAAGGGCTATTGTTACCCCGCTTCGTCAGCTTCACGGAAGATCACTACGCCGAGCACATCAGCGTCCGACTCGCGGTTGAGTGGGCTCAATGTGCATCGGTACAACCCGCCGAATGGGCCCGACGGCTTTGCTTCGTGCGCGGCTTCGCCCGCCATCGCAGCGCCACCGACAGCCGCACTGAGGTACCGCCGCTCGGCCTATTGCCACACCAATCCACGCGCGCCAGACCACACCTGTACACCGAGGATGAGATCAGGCGGCTGTTGAATGCGGCGTTGGAACTTCCTGTGACTTGGCCGTCGACGCCGCTGCGCCCGTGGGTGTTCCACGGTCTGATCGGCCTGCTCAGTGTGACGGGCGTGCGCCTGTCCGAAGCGCTGAATCTCAAGCTTGCCGACGTCGACCTCAAGCAGGCCGTCCTGACGATTCGTGGCGCCAAGTTCGGCCAGTGGCGCTTGGTGCCGATCCATCCGTCTACCTGTGCGATCTTGGCCGATTACATCGAGCGACGCGCGCAGTTCTTCCGTCATCCGGTCTCCAGCTATTTGTTCGTCTCGCGGCGCGGTACTCGCCTCGACGGCGGTCATGTTCATCGAACCTTCTACACGTTGTCGCGCAAAACGGGCTTGCGTGCGGTCGGTGCGCGCAAGGGACCGCGGCTGCATGACTTCAGGCATCGCTTCGCCGTTCAGACGCTGACGCGGTGGTACCAGGAGGGCAATGACCCTGGGCGCCAGATGCCGCTGCTGTCGACCTACCTCGGGCACGTCTGCGTCTCCGGCACCTACTGGTACCTGAGTGCCAACCCAGAGTTAATGGCCCAAGCGACGGCCCGGCTGGAACAGCGCTGGGGAGAGCCATCATGAGTGGCCAACCCAACTTCGGTGTTCTCCTGGAGCGGTTCTTCACCCAGCGCCTGATGCAGCAGCGCCAAGCCAGCGCGCACACAATTGCCTCGTACCGCGACACCTTCAAGATGCTGCTGCAATTCGTGCACAAGCGCTTGCGCAAGGCGCCCTCGGCACTGGCGCTGGACGACATTGACGCGCCACTGGTGATGGTCTTCCTTGACGAGATGGAGCGGGCTCGCGGCATCACAGCCCGTACGCGCAACCTGCGGCTGACGGCTGTGCACTCGTTCTTCCGCTTCGCGGCCTTCGAGGCACCGACGCACTCGGCGCAGATCCAGCGCGTTCTGGCGATTCCGGCCAAGCGGTTCACGCGTTCGCTGGTGCCTTTCCTCAGCCGAGAGGAAGTCGACGCGTTGTTGGCCGCGCCGGATCAGCGAAGCTGGTCGGGTCGTCGTGATCACGCCTTGCTGCTGTTGGCGGTACAGACCGGATTAAGGCTGTCGGAGCTGACCAGCCTGCAGCATGAGGATCTGCACGTCGGTGTTGGTGCTCACGTTCGGGTCATCGGTAAGGGACGCAAGGAGCGGTGCACGCCACTGAGCAAGAATACGCGCGCTGTACTGGCTGCGTGGGCACGAGAACCACCGCTGATCCAAGGCCAGCCTCTTTTCCCCAACGCACGCGGTGGCAATCTGAGTTCTCACGGCGTGCATTATCTGCTCAACAAGCACGTCAGAACGGCCGCTGTGAAGTGCTCATCACTGAACAGCAAACGTGTGAGCCCGCACGTGTTGCGTCACACGACGGCCATGGACTTGCTGCACGAGGGCGTTGAGCAATCGACGATCGCGATATGGCTCGGGCATGAGTCGATCGAGACGACGCAGATCTATTTGGATGCCGATTTGGCAATGAAGCAGGCGGTTCTCGACAAGACAACACCGCCAGAAGGCAGCCCTGGCCGGTACCGACCCGATGATCCGCTACTCGCGTTCCTCAAGGGCTTGTAGCGCAGACACCTATGTCCCGCGAAATGCATGTGCATGCCAGTCCACCGGCGTTTGCATGTGTTGCGGGACATAGTTCGGCGCGGGAGATAGTCCAGTCTATGTACTGGAGTACATAGACTGGAGAGCACCGTGAGGTACCTTGGTATTGAGGTTGATGATGCTTTGGAAATCTCGGAGCAGA
>JFJP01011485.1_pt1 | contig 10466 bp, 9 predicted proteins | sample 431651 | NCBI WGS metagenome assembly JFJP01 (sample SAMN02602958, study PRJNA72255) | Microbial mat metagenome, whole genome shotgun sequencing project. | biome: fresh water; feature: sink hole; material: water; isolation source: purple microbial (photo- and chemosynthetic) mats found in... | reverse complement strand
AAGAAACGGTCATAATGCGCCGTATACCACACCCGTTGTATTTCAATCACAATACGGTGTTCAGGGTCATCAACAAAAATGTCCATCTCTGTATCCACCCCGCCTATCGGTGGCACAAATTTCTTTTCCTGCTCAATCACAATCGTGTTCGGGTTCAGGTCAACCCCGATTAAATCCTTCACAAACGCCACCAAAATTTCAGGGTCGCGAAACAACTTCTTGAAAATAACTTCATTGTCTAACGGGGCTAACGCCATGATAAGCCTCCTGAGCCACTCACGGTGACGGGCGGCCCCGCCTGCACGCGGGTTACGGTGATAAGGGTTAAAACGGCGACAAGTATTACAATTTTCTGTTTCATAGAACTTGGCTCCTCGGTTCAATAATGATAATTAAAGATTAACATTTTACTACTGTTAAAAGTTCATGACAAACTTAACTATACTGATACTGCATTTCATTGGAAATTTACACTTTTTCAACCCAAAGAGTTGCGAGAGTTTTTTTGAGCCTCTATAATCAATTCGGCTTGGCAATGGGATTTCCGCGACCTACAGATAAACCCAAGGCTAAAGCCACCGACCTGAGAGGACAAAGCCTACTGAAGTAGGCTAAAAGCTGCGTCATCGGGCAATGGACATGGCAATGTAGCATTAGCTTCGTTTTTTTAGCACGGCGGCTTCAGTGCTGTAGCAGTGGCAACACTTTAGCTTTGCCCCATAGCGGTTAGGCAAAGCTAAAGTGTTGCCACTGCTGTATAAATATATATTATTGACATTTACCCCTCCCATTTTAGGATACATTAGACCTTAGGAATTAAAATCATTATGAAAACTTCTCATTTCTTACTTCTAATTTCTTATTTCTTACTCCTCATCTTCCTCCCCCGCCTCACCCATTTAGGCGGCTAACTCCTCATCTTCCTCCCCCGCCTCACCCATTTAGGCGGCTACGTCATTGTAGATGAGGCCGACCGTTGGCGATGGGCGGAGGATTTCACCAACGCCCTCTTACAACGCGACCTCGCCGCGACCCGCGTGGGTGATGGCTACCCTGGCATTGTCCCCGTGTGGGCGGAAACCGCCTGGATTTTCGCCGAGGCCACTCGCCGTTCATGGCACGCGGGGCAATGGATTGGCGAACCAGGCATGTATCAACTCATGCATCAATGGGAACGACAAGACTCGCTGCATTGGCAACGGCTGCCCATTGTCGTCCTCAATAGCCTGCTCACCTTAGCCATGATAGCCCTCATCTGGCGATTATGGGGCGGGCGTGTCGGCCTAATCGCGGGGACACTCATTGCCCTAGACCCCTTTTATCTGAGCGATTCCCGCGTCAATCGGGCGGAGGCGGTCATCACGGGGTTAATGATGCTGTCAATTTTGTGGCTCATGGTCTATGGCTACACGAAAAATCGCCGCGACCTCATTTTATCCGCCATCTTGGGTGGCCTCAGCCTGCTCACCAAAATTCAAGCCCTCGTTATGTTACCCGCCGTTGGCCTCATTCTGTGGCTCATCTTGAGTCAGCGTGAAACCGTCACCCACCCGCGCCAACTTTTTCATCCCGCGCTTATTGCCAAATCGTTACAAATATTTAGTTTATGGCTACTTATCGCCGCGTTAACCTGGTTCATTCTATGGCCTGCCATGTGGGTTACGCCCCTAGATACCTTAACTTTCGTTTACAATTACGCTACCCGCAAAGTCGGCACAGAGGGCGTTAACCTCTTTTTTTGGGGGCAAACCTACCAAAACAGCGACCCTGGCCTCCTTTTTTATCCATTTGTCATGCTCATGCGCCTCAGTCCCATCGCCTTAATTGGTTTGTTAGGCTTTATGGGGCGAATGAGCAGCAAAACCTCCCACCTGAATCAGGGGGGACAGAGGGGGGTTGCCAACCTTTATTTAATTGTCTACCTGGTCGTTTATGCTTTCGCCATGAGCATTGGCAGCCATAAACAAGACCGTTATATTTTGCCCATTTTCCCCGCCCTAGATATTTTGGGCGCGGTGGGGTTGCTTTATTTGGGGGAAAAATTAAGAACGTATGTCATTAAGTTGAGATCATGTCATTCTGAGCAAAGCGAAGAATCCCTGCAACATTCGCCTAGAAATCAGGTTATCGGGGCCGAAAATCGCTTGGGTTGGGCGAAGTTTGAGGGATTCTTCACTCCGCTACGCTACATTCAGAATGACATGCAATCTCCCAATATGAGGTCTGGCTTTGCCGCGTTCTTTTTACTCCTTATCATACAAATTATGACCATCTACCCCCATCATCCGTATTACTACTCCTACTTTAACCCTTTGTTAGGTGGCGGCGCGACGGCGGTTAAAACCTTGCGGGTCGGTTGGGGTGAGGGCATGGATCAAGTGGGGCAATATCTAGCCACGAAAGCGAATGGCGGTGACTTGGTGGTGAGCAGCCGCTTTACCCAAAACATGCCCGCCTTCAAAGGCAAGGCCATCTCGCTGCTGCCCGATGGTCGCTGGACACAGGCCGATTACATTGTATTATATATCCAACAAGTGCAACGCTATCAAGAGCCTAGCCCTGAATTTTTGGCTTATTTTCTGGCCCGTCAACCCGAAAAAATTATCACCATTGGCGGCATTGATTACGCCAAAATTTATCCCATGCCCTTTAGCATCACCGCCAACCCGCAAATCAGCCGCATCAATAAACAACTCGCCTTGCTCGGCTATCGGTGGGAGGCTGACGGGCTACCCTTACGGCTATGGTGGGAAAATCTCGGCCTGACGGCTGACCGCACCCTCATGGCGCGGCTAGTGGGCGCGGCTGGCACAACGGAGTGGACTCCCTGTGCGCCTGACCCTGATTTTCGTCAGCCAGCGCAACAATCTGGGGCATACGTCGAGTCATTATGTGACATCGAATTGACCACTTTACCTCCTGATACCTATACCGTTGAAATTGGTTTGAGCCACGAGACGCAACATATAGAAACAATTCCCTTCCCTAACGGTTGGCAAGCGGCCACTTTAGATGAACAGCACACCATGAGCGATACCAGCCTACTTGACCGTTTAGAGGCGATTATCGCCCAAAAGTTGCCCCCCAAAGCCACTCGCCAACAACGAGTATATAACACGCAATTACATTTGGTGGGTTATGAACTCAACCCACCGCAACCGCGCCCTGGTGAGACCGTAGAATTGGCTTTTTATTGGCAGCTAGTCGGCGAGATGTTAAAGCCCGTTACGCTTACCGTACAATTAGCGGATAGTCGGCTGCAACCGTTGGGGCGTGATGACGTAACCTTACAAGTCAATAGTTGGCTACAAAATGCTATCATGCCGACTCACCATACTTTTACCCTGTCAAAAGAGTTGGACAGCCCCTTAGCGGCCCAAGTAGAAATCACCCTTTATAATGAAGCGCAGGTTGCCCTCAAAGCCACTGATTTTCATAGGCAAGCCTTAGATAAAATCCTCACCCGATTCACCATTTCGCCACCGTCAACCCCTGAATCAACCTTTAAATCAACGTCAGCAATTTGGCAGGATGGGATAGAGTTGCGCGGCTATCAACTCCCTGCCCAATCTTTGCGCGGCAGGGGCGTTTTACCTATAAAACTCTTTTGGCAAACCCGCCAACCCCTCACCCAAAACCTCATGGTATTCATCCACTTGCTAGACTCACACGGCCAAATCATCAGCCAAAATGACAGTTTGCCCCGCAACGGTGCATATCCCACGCCCTGGTGGCAACCGCAACTCCTGATTGAGGATAGTCACACCCTCACCCTGCTCGCCGATGTACCGCCTGGCCCATATCATTTAGCCGTTGGCCTGTATGACGCGGAAAGTTTAACCCGCTTGCCATTGACTGACGGGGCTGACCATGTTGAATTAGGAATTAGGAATTAGGAATTACAAAACCAGAATCCGCGAAGGACGCGAAGAAAAACTAAGTTTTTGTTTTTTCTTCGCGTCCTTCGCGGATTCTAGCTATCCCTTAAACGCTTTAGTCCGCGCCCTGTATGTTTCGGAGGTGCGCCGATTAGCGGCAATTTCCTCGGCGGTTAAGGAGCGAATCACTTTGGCAGGGCTACCCAAAATAAGCGAATTGGCGGGAAACACTTTGCCTGGGGTCAACAATGCACCCGCACCCACCAAGCAATTTTCGCCCACGACCACTCCATTAAGCAATATTGCCCTGATACCAATTAAGGCATTATCCGCCACAATCGCCCCATGCACAATCGCCCCATGCCCCACCGTCACGCCCTGTCCCAAAATACAGGGGTAGCCAGGGTCAGCATGCAAAATACACCCTTCCTGAATATTACTCCCTGCGCCCACCACGATGGGGGTCGTATCGCCCCGCAAAGTGCTATTAAACCACACACTAGCCTCAGCCGCCAGTGTCACATCACCCACAATTATCACCCCCGCCGCGACAAACGCGGTGGGGTCAATCTGCTCAGGTCTAAATTCTGTGGCAAACATGTTGACGAACTCCTTATGATTGGTTTATACTGATGAGAATAGGACTTTGGCTTACGGAGTGCAAACCTTAAGGTTTGCGCCACAAATTCTCTGCAAACCTTAAGGTTTGCACTCCAGCCCACCCATGTCTATCCAACAATTTCCCTGCCCTCAATGTGGGGCAAATTTAGCGTTCAAACCCGACTCCACCCTTTTAGTCTGCGCCAATTGCGGCCATGAGGAAGAATTTACCCCCGCCAAAACTGCCATTGTCGAGTTGGATTATGCCCAACATTTGACCAAACTAGGGGCGGAGGCCGATACCCATGAAGTTTTAACGGTGAAATGTCAACGCTGTGGGGCGGAAACTACCTTAGAACCAAATGTTACGGCCAGTAATTGCCCTTTTTGTGGCACGCCCATGGTCATGACCAGCCATTCGCAACGCTTAATTAAGCCCCAATCACTGCTCCCTTTTAGCATTAATCATGATAAAGCGCAAGAGCTATTTCGCGACTGGCTCAAAAGTTTATGGTTTGCGCCTAACGGGTTATTAAAGCAAGCCTATAGCGATGAAACCGACATTAAGGGAATTTATCTGCCCCATTGGACGTATGATTGCGAAACGACCAGCCAATATACGGGTGAACGGGGCGAGCATTATTACGAAACAGAACATTATACCGAAACTGATGATAAGGGTAACACCGTTCACAAAACGCGGCAAGTGCGGAAAACTCATTGGTATCCCGCCAGTGGTGTAGTGCATGATAGTTTTGATGATATTTTAGTGGTTGCCACCGACTCGCTGCCACCGACATACATTGAAATGCTAGAACCATGGGATTTACCCCAGTTAGTGCCATATCAAGCGGAGTATTTAAGCGGTTTCCGTAGCGAAAGCTACCGTATTCCGTTGCCTGATGGTTTTGAGGTGGCGAAAACGAAAATGGCCTCAAAAATTACCGCCTCAATTAAGGCCGACATTGGCGGCGATGTGCAACGGATTCATAGCCAAACCAGTCACCATGATAACGTAACATTTAAGCATATCCTGCTTCCTACCTGGCTGAATGCCTATCGTTATCAAGAGGAAATTTACCGCTTTTTAGTCAATGCCCGCACAGGTGAGGTGCAAGGTGAACGCCCGCTTAGTTGGTGGAAAATCATCTTTGCCGTACTACTTGATTTGATTTTGGCGAGCATGACAGCATATGGTGGCTCATTAGTCACGGCTGAGGATTACATTGCCGTAACTTTAGGCGGCGTAGCAATTCTGGCACTTATCGGCCTCATGGCAATTTATATGCTCGCCTCAGAGGGACATCGTAAGGCAAAAAAATGATACCATGAGGGGCAAGATTAAAGGATTTTCAAGATAAAATTAGTCATCAGGTGACTTGAAGTCACCTGATGACTAGGCCATATAGCAATCCAGCTAAATTTTGACTAAACATCTCGTCGCGGCTTCTAACCCCGTTGATATTGCACCAACAAATAATCCCACTTCATAATCGGCGAATAAGGAACTGACCATTGAATGACCACATCATCTTTATCAATCCATAAATCCTGTTCCATGTGCTGCTCATAGCGACGAAAATGACGGCAAGCAAACTGCCCCGCGAGGGTTTCAATCTCTTCATCATTGCAATATTCGTAATCTACAGGGCGAATAGTGACCGATAAAGGCAAATTATCTTCAGGCTGCATCCGCAGACTAACTAAATTTAGCGTTTGCCGCCCCCCTGCTACCTGGTCATATTGGCGTAAAATAAAGCCTTGTAATGAAACAGGAGGCAGAAAAAGTGCGTAATTTATTGGAACTTCTAACACCGCTTCATGGGTTTCCCCCGCTACCGTAATGGTCTGTGTAATGAGGTCATCGGTAAAGTGTAAGGTGGTCTGCGCCTCATTTTCATTCAGTTGCTGCGTCATTTCCAAATATTGCGGGCGATACTCCGCCGTCATGCGGAGTTGGGTATTTTGCTTCAAGCGCACCAACCCCACCCGCCCCTTTACTTGCGCTTGATGCTCTAACAAACCATTTGCGCTACGTTGGAGCGTCCATGTCTCGGTCAGCCCACTATCATGCTGGGCTAATTGGTAATTATATTTCCCTTGTGCTACAGATTGTTGCGTTGATAATATCATCGTTTAGCAGGATTTACAGGAGTGCAACGGGTTATAACCCGTTGCACTCCTGTAAATCCTGTCCACATGTAAATAATTCGGGAATTTAGTCATCAGGTGACTTTAAGTCACCTGATGACTAGACCACACCAATCATGGTCACTTTGTTGGCACTAATTTCTGTTCTATCAACCAGTGGGCGAGAGCCTCGCCCACCAATTCATTGCCCTTCACATTCCAATGAATGGCCTGATTCGGCCAATAAACGCCCTCGCCGCCACCTTTCAGATAATTAACTAAGATGGGCTGCAAATCGAACACCGATACACCTTTCGCGGCCATCAGGTCACTCAGCACCCGATGCGGCAGGTACGAGTCGGCCTGCGCCAAAATCGGTTCAGCCGCAATCATGGCCGCCCGACTCGCAGGGTTCACCTCCACATCCACCGACCGATTGATGGGCGCAATCGCCACCACCGTTTTCGCCCCTGCCGCCGAAGCCTCTGCTGCCAATTGCCCATAAATGCCCGCCGTCAATTGATACGCCTCATTCAGGCGCGCATCTTGACGGTCAACATCTAGCCATGGCGCGTACAAATTCGTAGAAAATGTTTCCTTTTCATACACTTTTAGGAACAGCGCGGTCAGCCGTTGATAGAGCCGCGAATGGGTGTAAATTGTATTTAAACCACTCGTCAACCACCGCCGCGCCTGCGTACAACGTTGCCAAGTTGAAGTTAGACCTGGGGCCGCCCACCATGGGTCACTATCAAATTGCCCATTGCAAACTTCAAAATAGGGCGCAAAACAATGCACCCCGCCCGTCGGCCCAGCCGTCATAATGTGGTTTGGCAACACATCTAACAAATCATTGCCAGGATACCACATTGCCAACAGCAAATCAGGCTGATATAGTTTACCCTCCGTGCGGAAATACATCAATTCTTGCGGCGGGCTGATATAGTTTACCCTCCGTGCGGAAATACATCAATTCTTGCGGCGGACCCCAGGCAAAAATCCCCCCATTGATGACCTCAAATTTAAGATTAGGCGAGGCTTGTTCATTCAAAGTGCGTTCCAAAATTTTGGCACTCGTTTCCGCCTCCGCCATCTCCACCGCCTCCATCATGGAGTCGCCTAAAATAAGAATCCGAAATATGCCCGATTCTTTTTTAACTGGATAATCTGGCCCGCGCATGCCCGTGCTGTTCCAAACCATTGGATAAGTGCGGTCATACATTGTAATGGTAGTCGTGTGATTGGGAATCCCGCGCCAACCAACCACAGGGTCGCATTGATGATTACGGTGAACTTGGTCGCCAATTTCGTAAGGCGGCCCCAGCCACCGCGCGCCCAACTCGGCCATGATGAAGGCCAACAAAATGCCCAGCCCCATGAGGATTAATTTACCGCTAAATTCTATGAAATGTTGTCGCAATATGATGACCTCTACGGAGTCCAAATCTTTAGATTTGACCCCTCAATCTAACAAATCTAAAGATTTGGACTCCGTCAGTATGACGATATTAACCCTACTTTATGCCTTATGGTTTCTTTTGGCAAATAACTCTTTTTTCAAAATAAGAATTTCATAATCGAAAGGGCTGACTTGCAAAAATAGGCCAGCTATGATAAACTTGCCGCAAATTAAGCCCTTTGTGGTGGGCACCAAGGGTGAACCAATCAGCTGGATTAATCAGGTTGGTTTTCCGCGCCGTGCCGCATAAAGGTAGAATTGATTAGGCTAACGCGCTGCTCTATCTCAGAGGGCGCGTTTTTTGGAAATATTCACATTAATCTTAATTTTGTTAGAGGTTTCATTTTAATACAGCTTTATACCTAAAAATGAACATTTACCCCCCCCACCATAATATTTTGCAATATACGTTATTGTTGGCATTGAAATCAACAAGCTAAGTGTGACTATTGAATTTATAGTCATACTTAGCTTGTTTTTGTTTGGCTTCAAACTTATACGGCGGGTGGTCAAATCTAACGATTTGGATACCGTTAGGGAAAGCCCAAGGTTTAATAGAGTGGAGGAATGCAAATGAAATAAATATTAAAAAGAGTATTAATGTTGTGAAACTATATTTTACAAATTCTAAGGAGATAGAAAATGAAAAGAAAAATTATCAGTGTGTTATTTGTTACCGTTTTAGCTTTAGTTTTGACCAATTGTGGTGCTACCCAGGTTGCGCCATTAACAAACCCTACAGCGGCAGCAGTACCCACCGCAACACCCGTACCACCTCCACCCACCGCGACCCCTACACCTGTACCGCCCACTCCTACACCTACTATCCCTGATTTTATGAAGCAACAGGGGTTTCAAGAAAATAGTCAATTGGCTCTGGCTTCAGGCACAACTATTTTCCCACCTTTTGTGGTAGATAAAAGTCAAGCATACTCCAAAGGTTCAGATGAGTTTGTATTGGCCTATACCATGGCACTGCCTGATGACCCCGCGGCGCAAGCCTTTCAAGCCGAATTAAAAGACCCTAACAAATTTGTTTTATGGGGCATAGGCATGTTAGGTGGTGGTAATATTAATGTTGAGAAACAATTATCTAGTTTAGAAGGTATTGGCGATAGCGCGAGTGGGGCAACATTTAGCACCACTTTGTTCAATGTGGCCGTCAAAGCGGATGCCGTGGTGTTCCAACATGGCAAAATGGGGGCTTTAGTCATCGTAATACATGGCGCAGATAAAGAACCCACGACTTCAGCACCTGACTTTGCCCGTCGTTTTGATAGTACAATAGTCGGTAATTAGTAGCCTTTAGTCATCGGATGACTACCCTCCAAATCTTGATATACTGATACTACCTAGATAAATAGGTGAACTATTTTTATAAAAATAGTTCACCTATTATCAGAACAAAATTATGGGAAATATTATTAGTTGTTTGGTTAAGTTGTTGCTCGTAGCAGCGGTGATGATTTGTGTATTATTAGTTGGATTTATTTACATATCAGGTCCGACTATAAACAACCCCACCACTTACCTTAAGACCCCTGACCCTGCCCACCCGTTAAACATCAAACCGACTGAACTTATTAGCACGCCTACGGGTTTTCAACGGCCCGCCGACCAGGGTAATTATACCGCGCCGATTGGGACTAAAGTAGAAGGGATTGGGGTCATTACCAATAGTTTCGCGCTATTAGGTACAGAGAAACTTGAATTTGTTACGGGTTATACCGTTCAATTTCCTGATGATGTTAACCTATCAAGTTATAATTTGACTCATCACCCTGAACTTATTTTAAGCATGTTGGTCACAGGGATGAAGGCCGCGGGCATTGATAACCAAGAAAATCTACCCAATTTGGAGGGTATTGGTGATGAATCTGTGGGATTAACTTTAACCACGACCCGTGAAGGCATGAAATTACGGATAGATGCGGTCATTTTCCGTCGTGGTAAAATGGGGGCGTTAGCAGCCGTTATCTATAGCGATGGGCAAAAACCATCGGCATATGTGGGCGATATTGCCCGCCAAATGGATACCCATATCCAAAATAGTAAATAATAACTTTCGCTGATTAGTCATCAGGTGACTGGCAGTCACCTGATGACTACGCCATTCCATTAATTCATGCTTGACAGAACATTAATTTAGTTTTAGTGATGAAACATTAATAATAGAGTTACTCTTTCCTAAGAAACTTTCACGCATTATTTCTTGAGAAAGAGTAACTTCAAGGTAAATTAGCTTATGTTTGGAAACACCTCACTGCCGATTGACTTCAATGTAAAAACGATGCAATTAGGAAACAATAACTCCAAAAAAATACTCATTGTTTCATATGATGGTAAAGAAAAAACAGTTCCACTAGGACAATTTGAAGCAGGTAACGTTTCTGAGATAA
>JFJP01059104.1_pt1 | contig 10467 bp, 4 predicted proteins | sample 431651 | NCBI WGS metagenome assembly JFJP01 (sample SAMN02602958, study PRJNA72255) | Microbial mat metagenome, whole genome shotgun sequencing project. | biome: fresh water; feature: sink hole; material: water; isolation source: purple microbial (photo- and chemosynthetic) mats found in... | reverse complement strand
GCTGCTGCCCGTCTTGTGGTCGAAGTAGGCGAGGGCGATGGCGCGGGTGATGCGGGAGGCGTCCCAAGGAACGAGACGACCATCACGCTTGACAACGAGGCGCTCGCGGGGAGCGGCGGGGGGGGCGAAACGACGCAGCCGCGCCGAAGCGGGGGAAGCAATCATGGACCTGGATGTGTGGAAAGGTTGCGAACGAGGACCAGAACGAGAGACGCGTGCTGGGCAAAGACAAGAAATAATGGTGGAATTTTTTGAGATGACCACAATTAGTTGTGGTCGGAAAACTACGTAACCCCAATTAGTAGGGTAGCTGCTCTTTATACAAAAAGTTTTCGAGAATTTTATATCCTGTTAGCGGAAAGGCCCGGAGAAGGTGTTAGACGTGCTTATTCAAGGATGAAAAAGGGAGAACAGAGGGCCACAAGCAGGGGGCCGGAGCAAGGGGGAGTTTGTCACAAATTATTCCCTTCGGATTGGGAATAAGTGCCGGTGGGTGCTCGTGAAAGGTGGCAACAATAAAGTGGCGGGAGCGGTGGCTTTTGTTTCGACTAGCGAAGGTTTTTTGCACATAAGTCCTTCACCGGCGGGTAAAAAAGAAAAGAGAGGATCTCATGCGCCTTGCGACGATTCTGCCTCGCGCCAGTTTGGAACCCGTGCCCGTGGCCTCGTGCCCCGACGGCACCTGGGTGGAGCTTGCGGCCTTGGTGGGGCGCCCTGTGGATCATCTGGAGCAGGCTTTGGGCTGGGTGGCGGGACACCAGGCACATCTGTGCGAGCGCGCAGCGTCCTGGAGGGGGCCTCGGTATCGGGAAAGTGAATTCTTTTTCCTCCCACCGGTGCCCCGGCCTGCGGCGTTTCGTGATTTTGAGGCCTTTGAACGCCATGTGGGGGCTTTCAGGGCGAGTCTTGGCGGGGGGATTCCTCCTGCCTGGTACGAGGCTCCGGTCTTCCATTTTGCGAACAGGCTCTCCCTTGTGGGGCATCGTGCGGCCGTGTGCGCACCCTTTGGCTCCGATGAGTTGGACTTCGGACTGGCGCTGGGGGTGGTGATGGCAAGGCACGGCAGCGAGATCCCGGCATCACGAGCCTGGGACTATATCGCCGGCTTCACCATTGTGAACGCCCTGTGCGCGCGTGATCTTGAACGCAGGGCGCTGCTCCTGGGCATGGGGCAATCAAAGGGCAAGGATTTCGCCACGGCGGTCGGTCCCTGGCTGGTGCCTCTGGCTGAGTTTGCCGATCGCCTCGAGGGTGACACCCTGCGGTTGGCCATGACGGTGCGCCTCAACGGGAACGAACTGGCCCGGGGCGACGCCTCCAGCATGTACCACGGGATTCCAAGCCTGGTGGCGGAGGCCTCGCGCGACGACGAGCTCTTCCCCGGGGACCTGCTCAGCACCGGCACCGTGGGAGGCGGCAGCCTGCTGGAGGCCGGGAGCGGCGCCTGGCTGCGGCCGGGGGACAGCGTGGAGCTGGAGATAGAGCGTATCGGTATTTTGGAGACGCGTGTGGCGCAGCGCCGGGAGAATGGACGGGGCTCACACAAAGAGCGCAAAGGGCACGAAGGGATACGGAGGACGGGGGAGGGGAAGGGGATTCAGGAGCCTGAATGGGCGAAGGGCTGAACACTGAACACTGAAGGCTGAAGGCGGAAGGCTGAAGGCTGAAGGCGGAAGGCTGAAGGCGGAAGGCGGAAGAAGCGAGGAGCGGGGAGTGAGAAGCGGGGAGGGGGTGTTTTCTTCTGGATTCCTCGGATTCTGAATTCTGGATTCCTTTATTCGTGGATTCTTTTAGTTCCTTATATCTTGGTGATTAGCTATTTAAGTTATTCTCTATTTTCCTTCTAAAAATTTTGAGCGTTTTGCCTGTGAACGCGTCTGACTTCGTGTGGCCAGTCCTAGGATAGATTGGTCACAAGAAAATAGTTCTTACGGTTTGCTTGGTGTTAGGTCACACGAGCCGCTCCTTTGGGGGGCGGCTCTTGTGTTTTACGGATCCGGGCTTGCCTGATTTGGCTTTGCTTTTGTCCCGTGTCTTGCAGCTTAGGCGGGATGGACGCCTCCCAGCAGGAAATTCTCTCCATCTTCAAGCGCACCAAGGCCCTCCTTGAGGGGCATTTCGTGCTGCGCTCCGGTCTGCACAGCGGGCACTTCTTTCAGTGTGCGCAGGTGTGCCAGCACATGGACGCGGTCGAGCGGCTCGGCGAACTGCTCGTCGCCAGGCTGGGCGCGGCAGGCTTGGGCTTTGACACCGTGCTGGCTCCGGCCATGGGCGGGCTGGTGATCGGGCAGGAGGTGGCGCGCCGTGCGAAGGTGCGCTTCATCTTCGCCGAGAAGGAAAACAATGTCCTGGTGCTGCGCAGGGGTTTCACTTTCGCGCCCGGCGAGCGGGTCCTCGTGGTGGAGGATGTCGTGACGCGCGGGGGTCGTGTGCTCGAGTGCATCGAAATCATCCGAAAGGGTGGCGGCACGGTGGCCGGCGTGGGCATGCTGGTGGACCGCAGCGCGGGCACTTCGCGCTTCGATATCCCTGCGGTCTCGCTGCTGGAATTGAGTTTTCCCACGTATGCCGCCGACCAGCTGCCCGCGCCTCTGGCGGCGCTTCCCGCAAGCAAGCCGGGAAGCTGATCAGAGTATCCAGGCTCCCATGACGTGCTCGAGGTGATGGTGGCGGCTGGCCTCTGGGATGGGCGCCAGGCGCCAGGTCCAGCTTGAGAAGGGAGCGGGCAGGCCTTCCAGCCCAGGGGTGGTCTCGACGCCGACGAGATCTCCATCCACGGAGAGGCGACGGCGCTCCGATTCGGTGATCAGGAGGCACCTGCCGCTGCGCGCACGAAGCCAGGCGAGATGAGCGCGTGTGGCGCAGGCCTGGAGTTGCCGGGCTTCGGCCTCGGGGATTTCGCGCGTCTTTCCGATCCACTCGAGCGGGAGGAGGAGCAGTTGCGAGGCGAGGTTTGCGGACACGACCAGATCGGGTTCGGCGCCGAGAGACTTCGGGAGACCGGGGAGCGAATCGCTGAGCAGGCTGCCGAGCGCCTCGCAGGAAAGGGAAGGTCCGCGGGCATGGAGGGTTTCGAGGATGCCCGTGACATCGAAGGGGTGAAAACTTGCGCGGTCCGCGCACAGGGCGGAAGCGCGGCGGCGATGGCGGCGGCGGTGGATGAGATCGGCGAGATGGAGGTGTTCGAAGCGTCCGGCCAAGTCTGCGAGCGGGAGGTCGTGGTGGAGGCCGGCTCCGAGCAGAAGAATCGAAGCGCCTCCCGGCCCGGCGGCTTCAAGGACGGCCTTGTGGGAGGCCTCGTGGTGCGGAGCCCAGGCATGGCGGTTGCGGGCGAGGCGCGCATCGATCGCGATTTGTTCTCCGAGAAAGCCCAGTGCCCTGAGGTGTCGGGGGCAGGGGGTGAGAAGGTATTCGAGTGCCTCTCGCAGCATGGTCAGCCGACCCACCTGGCCACGACTGCGTCGAGTTTCTCCGGGTCTATGGGCTTGGGGATGTAGTCGTTCATGCCGACTTCGAGGCATTTCTGTTCGTCGCCCTGAATGGCGTTGGCCGTGAGGGCGATGATCGGCAGGGAATGGGAAGTCACATCTGTAAGTGGATCCCGGATACGGCGTGTGGCCTCGAAACCGTCCATGCCGGGCATCTGGACATCCATCAGGACGAGCGTGTACCTGCGGCTTGCCAGGGCCTCCAGGGCGGCCAGGCCATTGTCCACGCAGTCCACATTCGGGTAGCCGAGATTGTGCAGCAGGCCGGCGGCGACCATCTGGTTGACGGGATTGTCCTCCGCAAGGAGGATGCGGACGTGGTCCTGCGACGGGCGCTGAGGCTTTTTGGAGCCCTCCTCCGCCGTTTCGCGCGCAGGTCTTGTCTCCTTGTCGAGGGCGGAGTTGAGGACGGTGGCCAGAGCGCGACGGCTCACCGGTTTGGTGAGGTGGAAAAAGGAGGCCTCCGGCTGTGAGGCCTCGGGCGGGGCCTGTTCAAGTCCGCGCAATTGGAGGATGGCGAGGTCGGGTGAGCGCGCCGCAGTGGCGAGCAGGTTGGCAAACGCTTCCTTCCCGGTTTCTTTTTGGTCTGAATCGAGGACAAGCAAATCGTAGGGAGTACTCAGATCCTTGCTTTTGCTCAGGAGGCGGCAGGCATCCGAAGTGTCGGACGCGCTCCCTACAGAGGCTCCCCAATGGGCTAGCTGCGAGCGAAGCGACTCGCGGCTGGTCTGCTGAGGGAGGAGCAGGAGGATGCGTTTGCCGAGGATCTGTGCGGGAGGATTTTCCGGTTCGTGCAGCCTGGTAGGCTTGAGCAGGCGGATGGTGAACCAGAACTCCGAACCCTTCCCCTCATGGCTGTTCAGGCCGATGGAGCCTCCCATGAGGGTGGCGAGCTGTTTTGAAATCGCCAGGCCCAGGCCCGTGCCGCCGAAGCGGCGCGTGGTCGAGGCGTCCACCTGCGTGAAACTTTGGAAAAGCTGTCCCTGTTTCTGCGTTGGGATGCCCACTCCGGTGTCGCGGACTGAGAAGCGCAGCAGCGAGGAGTCTTTGTCTTCGGAAACAAGCCCGACATGGATGGAGACCTCTCCCAGGCTCGTGAATTTGAGCGCATTCTCGGTGAGGTTGGTGAGGACCTGGACCAAGCGCACAGGGTCGCCCCGATGGTGCAGGGGGATGGTGGGCTCGATCACACAGGAGAATTCGAGGCCTTTTTTGCGCGCCTTCAGCGCTGGGGGAGTCACGTAGCTGTCGATCAGGTCCAGAAGGTTGAAATCGATGCACTCCAGGTCGAGTTTTCCTGCCTCGATTTTGGAGAAGTCGAGGATGTCGTTGATGACGGTGAGAAGCGACTGGCCCGAGGCGCGGACGGTCTGTGCGTAGTGCTGCTGGGTCTGGTCGAGTTTGGTGTTGAGCAGGAGCGCCGTCATGCCAATGACGCCATTCATGGGCGTACGGATTTCGTGGCTCATGTTGGCGAGAAATTCGGACTTCAGGCGGGAGGCGCTGATGGCCTGGTCGCGGGCCTTGGCCAGGTCCTCCTCGAGCCTGTGGCGGGCTGTGATATCGGTGCGGATGGAAATGAATTGGACGGGCTTGCCCTGGGCGTCGGGGATGGGGACGATGGTGGTTTCGACCCAGTAGAGATATCCCTGTTTGTTGCGGTTGCAGACCTCGCCATGCCAGACACGGCCACTCAAAATAGTCCTCCACATGGTGTCAAAAAACTCCCGGGTGTGCAGGCCCGAGTTGATGATGCGATGGTCCTTCCCGAGCGCCTCCTGGCGGGCATAGCCAGTGATCGAACAGAAGCGCTCATTGACGTAGGTGATGGCTCCATCCAAGTCCGTGATGGCGACGATGGCGTGCTCGTCGAGGGCTGTGCGCAGGTTGATGACCTCCTGCATGGAGGCCCGAAGCTGTTCCTCCTTGAGTTTGCGTTCGGTGATATCCACGAAGGAGCAGACCACACTGCGGATGGCACCGGCCTCGTCGTGGAGCGCCTGGCTGGAAATTGAGATCCAGGTGAGGGAGTTGTCGGGTTTGTGCACCCCCATGATGACATTGTGCTCCGCTTTGCCCGTCCTGAGGGTGACCATCGCCGGGTGGTTTTCACCGCGGAAGGGCGATCCATCCTCATGGACGCTGCGCCAGCGCGGGTCCATGGAGTCACGGCCGGTCATCTGAGCGTGGCTCAGCCCCAGGATGCGCTCGGAGGCCTCGTTGCATTCGAGAATGAGGCCCGTGGTATCCTGCAGGACGATGCCGTCGTTGACGGTTTCGAAGATCGAGGTGAAGCGTGCCTCGGATTCACGTGCCTTGGCTTCGATTTCCTTTTGTTTGGTGAGATCGTGTGCGATCCCCATGAACCCGGTGGTATGGCCTTCGTTGTCCAGCAGGGCGGTGATGCTCAGGAGAACGGGGAGACGTGTGCCGTCCTTTCGTACATAGGTCCATTCACGCTCATCCACCAGGCCGACCCGTGTGAGTGCGACGATGGATTCGAAGCCTGGTTTGAGGTCTTTCTGGAGGGTTTCCCCCACTTCAGCGGCGCGTGCGGCGACCTCCTCGTAGAGATGAAGGATGGCGGGGCTTTGTTTATTGACCATCTCCTCGCGTGAGTAGCCAAGCATGCGCTCGGCTCCGGCGTTGAAAATTTCAATCAGACCCCGCTGGTCGGTGGCGATGATGCTGTAGGGTGTGCCGTCGAGCACAGCTCCCTGCATGCGGCTCAGGGAGCTGAGTTTTTCCTGGGTGAGATGGAGCTGCCGTGTGCGGTCTTCGGCGATGCGTCGCGCCTGGAGCCCCACGGTCTGCAAGGTGAAAATGAGTCCTGTGGCCAGGAGTGTGATGAGGGCCATGCCGGCTGCGGTAAGCCCCAGGGAGCGGTCGCTTGAGTTGGAGTATTGAGGCCCCCGGCTCCAGTGGGCCTTGTAGCGCTGGCCGAGCAGTTCGATCCAAGTGTCGGCTTCATGAGACGGGGCTGCTGAAGTCGAGTGGAGAGAGCGGTAGAGCAGCTGAGAGGGGCGTTCCGTGTCGCTCTGGTAGAGGTCCAGTTCGAGTTCATTGCCCATGGGTTTGATCACGGCATCAAGAACTTTATCGACGATGAAAGGAGCGGAGACGAAGGCCCAGAGGGACTTCCGACGTTGCTCGATGGAGGCAGGTGGTGGGGTGGTTTTGTAGAGGGGGATGTAGAGAATCATCCCGGGCCCCTGCCTGTCGTCCTGGACCAGGGCGATGCGACCGGTGGTATGGGCCAGGCCGGTATCGCGCACCAAGTTGGTTGCCTTGCGACGCACGGGTTCGGAGGCAAGATCCAGACCCAGAGCCTGGTTGTTGAGCTCGAAGGGCTCCTTATAGGTGACCACGAAGAGGTCGTGGCCTGTCGGAGTGGTATGTCCGGGGACGGGTTTTATGAGGAAATCAGGCGCACCCGACTGTCGTTGCTCCTCTATGAAAGCCTGGGCTTGGTCGGGTCGCACGACCCGCACTATTCCGAGCCCCTGGATGCCCGGATAGCGATGGGTGAGCTCGAGGGCCGCCACATAATCGGCCCATTCCCTGCGGCTGGTGTCGGGATGCGTCCTGAGCAGGGCAGCGCAGCCATTGAGCACATTTTCATAGCTTTCCATGCGCTGTTCGATTTCCAGCTGGGCCTTGGTGATGAGATTTTGAAAGCGTGCCAGGTCCCTGGACTCGGCGTTTCGATTCATCGTGGTGAGAAGGCCTGAGCTGAGAAGCCAGCCAATCAGCAGCACCAGGGAGGGCAGGCGCAAGTCTCCCAGAGAGCGCATGAGTGGGAGGAGAAGGCCGGCGACGCCGATGCTGAAGAGGAAGGCCTGCAGGAGAAGCAGGTCCTCGTTGAGGACCCCACCGCTGAAGGGGCCGAGGCCCCTGCTGGTGGCGAGTACTCCGATGGAGGCGATCAGGAAGGAGGCGAGACGGGCGCCGGTGGTGCCGAACCATCCCGTGCAGATGATCAGCAGTGGGAAGAGCGAGAGAAGGAAGGCGCCGCTGTGCGTCTGCAGAAAGGCCAGCCAGCATATCAGCAGGCCAAGAAGACATAGAATAGAGATTTGAAGCAGGGTTTTCCCCGGCTTTTCCGGCCGTTTATAATCCAGCGGGACAAGATGAAGGATAAGTGGAGCACAGAGCAGGGCTCCGAGGCAGTCTCCACTCCACCAGGTCAGCGAAAGAACGGGGGCCTTTTCAAGGGGGACCTGTCTGCTCAGCAAGAGGGGGCCCACTCCAAAAAGAACGCTGCTAAGAGGTGCGAACAAGGCCGTAGCGGTGTAGCCAAGAGCGTCCTTGTAAAGGCTTGTCTCTGCGAATTTTCGCCTTGCAAGGGAGATGATCCAGGCACCGAGGCCTGCTTCTAAACTGTTACCCAGGGCAATGGACAAGGATACCCAAGAGGGAAGGCTGTCATTGAGATTGGCGACCAGGGCACCTAGAAAGATGCCGGGAAGGAGGCGGTAGCCTCCGAGTACGCAACTTGCGATGGCCAGTCCGCTGGCGGGCCAAACCGGTGAAACGCTGCCGTGGACGGTGGCGAGTGCAAGGCCTCCTTTTGCTGTAAGCCAATACAGAGCAAAAACTGACAAATTATAGCCAAGGAGGCCCCATGGCTTTTTGGGTGGCTGGAATAGGGATGAGAGCGGCATGGTGAGACTGGATGCCGTGCCAAGGGCCTAGTAGGTATCGGTACAGGAGGCTCTCAAGTTTATCGTGATGGGCCTCACGATTCGTCTAATTTTTGTCGAGAGAGGCCCGCTTCCACCGCTGCGAGCAACTCCGCGCCTGAAAAAGGTTTGGTGAGGAAACGGTAGTCGCCGAGTTTCCGCAGGTGCTCACGGTTCGCTTCGGTCGAAAGGCCCGTCATCACGAGGATGGGCAGCAGGGAGTGCTCCTTGGCCAAGGCTTCGACGAGGCTCAACCCATCCATGCGCGGCATCATCAGATCCGTGATCACGAGGCGAAGGGTCTGATGCTGTTCCTTGTAGTATCGGAGGGCGACTTCGCCATCGGTGGCGAGCAGCACACGGTAGCCTTTGTGCGTGAGGGTCCTGTGGATCATGTCGCGCATGGAGCTTTCGTCGTCCACCACGAGGATCCTTTCTCCATTACCCAAGGTGGTGTTCAGTGGGGGAGAGGGTACTTCCTGAGTGGGGTTTTTGCCTGCCGGAAAGAACAGTTCCACGCGAGTCCCCCTGCCTTCCTTGGAGTGGACGCATGCGAAGCCGCCATGGCCGCGCGTAACCCCCAGCACCAGAGGGAGCCCGAGACCGGTGCCTTTATCCTGGGCTTTGGTGGTGAAGAAGGGTTCGAAGATGCGGTCGAGGTGTTTGTTTGGGATGCCCATGCCGGTGTCGGCCACCAGGAGTCGCACATAGGGGCCTGGTCTGGCGCCCTCGTGGAGGGCGGCCGTGGATTCGTCCACGAGGAGCTTGTCGGCTGCAAGGGTGAGCACGCCGCCTGCGGGCATGGCATCGCGGGCGTTGATGCACAGGTTGAGGAGGGCCTGATGGATTTGCGTGCTGTCTCCCTGGATACACAGCAGGTCGCCGGAGAAGGCTGTGTCGATGCGGATGTTTCTGGGGAAGGTCTCCTGGATGAGTTTGACAAGTTCCCTGAGAAGCGCCGAAGGCTCGATGCTGGTCTGGGTGCCGGGGCGGCCGCGGGCGAAGGTGAGCAACTGCTTCATGACGGCGGCTGCGCGGCGGGTGCAGGACTGGATGTTGTCCAGCATCATTGAGGATTCGGGATCGTGGAAAGCCTCGCGCAGGTTCTCCGAGGCCATGAGGATGGGGGTGAGCAGATTGTTGATGTCATGGGCGACTCCGCTGGCCAGAGCCCCCACGCTCTCGAGTCGTTGTGCCCGCTGAAGATCCAGCTGCATCTGGTGCTGGCGGGTGAAGTCGGAATGGATGGCAAGGATCCTGGAGGGGGCGCCTTCCTGGTCTTTTACGAGGGTCCAGCGGCAGAAGACCATGAGTTCCCGCCCGGAGGGGAGCACCTGCTTCATCTCGCCCGACCAGTTGCCGTCTTTGAGGAGTTGTTCCTGTGCGGTGGCGAGCAGGGCCGGGTCCATGGCGGCCAGATCGATGTCTCGCTGGCTCAGGGCCTTTTCGCGTTGGACCTCGTAGAGGCGCTCCGTGCCGCGATTGAGGTAGCTGAGCTTGCGGTCCAGCGCACACACGAAAATGGCCTCGTGGGTGGTGTCGAGCAGTTCAGCCTGTTCGCGGAGCCGCTCCAGATGCTGGTGGCGTTCGGTGACGTCCTCCTTGACAGCGATGAAGTGGGTGATTTTTCCGGAGGCGTCGAGCAGTGGGGTGATCGACATGTACTCTATGTAGGTGCTGCCATCCTTGCGACGGTTGACGACCTGGCCCCGCCAGACCTTTCCGTCCAGAATGGTCTCCCATAGTTTTTGGTAGTGTTCGGGGTCGTGTATTCCCGATTTGAGGACGCGCGGGTTTTTGCCCAGGACTTCGGCGGCCTCGTAGCCGGTGCGCTGGGTGAAGGCGGGATTGAGCCACTGGATGTTACCGGTCGCATCGGTGATGACGACGACGCTGGCGCAGGCATTGAGGGCTGTTGAGAGCAGGCGCAGGGCGGCCTCGGATTTGTGCTGTTCGGTGAGGTCGAGGCAGGCTCCGATGTAGCCGCAGAAATCGCCATTCGAGAGGTATCTGGGTCTGCCATTGTTGACCAGATGGCGATATTCTCCGTCGTGGCGAAGGTAGCGATATTCGAAGCTGAAGGGTTTGCGCTGCGCAAAGGCGATCTGGTAGATTTCGGAGATGGTTTTCAGGTCATCAGGGTGAATTAACTCTGCCCAGCCAGAGCCCTCCAGTTGTTCCTGGCTGCGCCCTGTGAACTCGCTGGAGGCCTTGTTGGTGAAGACATTTCTGCATTCGGTGTCGGAGACCCAGATCATGGCCGGGACCGTATCGGCGACTTGGTGGAAATGACTTTC
>JFJP01044561.1_pt1 | contig 10467 bp, 9 predicted proteins | sample 431651 | NCBI WGS metagenome assembly JFJP01 (sample SAMN02602958, study PRJNA72255) | Microbial mat metagenome, whole genome shotgun sequencing project. | biome: fresh water; feature: sink hole; material: water; isolation source: purple microbial (photo- and chemosynthetic) mats found in... | reverse complement strand
TTATGGCATTATTACTGCCTGAATCAGGTCTTTTGTTCTGGATGTTACTTTCATTCGGAATAGTCGTTTTTATACTTGTAAAATACGGTTTCCCAGTTATTATTAACATGGTTGAAAGTCGTAAATCGTATATTGACGAATCGCTTCTTGTTGCCAAAAAAGCACACGAAGAATTGGCTTCGGTTAAAATTGAAGGTCAAGCCATAGTGGATAATGCACGTCGCGAACAGGTAAATATCTTGAACGAAGCTACCAAAACGCGCGACTTGCTGATTAATGATGCCAAAGCCAAAGCCAATGTGGAAGCTGTAAAGTTGATTGACGAAGCCAGAAAGCAAATCACTATTGAAAAGGAAGATGCCATACGTGACATTCGTCGCCAGGTAGCCGAATTGTCAGTGGATATTGCCGAAAATGTGCTTCGTGCCAAGTTGGAAAAGAAAGGGGAACAGATGGATATGATTAACCGTTTGTTGGATGAAATCAACATTTCTAAATCCTAATCTGAGATGAACAACGGACTCATAGCCGCTAGATACGCTACCGCTTTAATGGAATTTGTTCCAGAAAAGGCATCGCGTACCAAGTTGTACACCGAAGCCAAATCAGTATCTAAAAGTTTCCTCCAATTCAACGAATTGCGCTCGGTACTTGAAAATCCTGTTATGGCCAAAGCCGACAAGCGCAAAGTGATAGATTTGGCAGCCGGTGGAAATTCAAGCAAGTCATTTGTGCGATTTGTGGATGTATTGCTTGACAACAACCGCGAGATTCACCTTCAATCCATCATGCTGAAATTTGTTGATTTATATCGTAAGTCAAACAATATTCATTCAGGGAAATTGACAACTGCCTCTCCAGTAGAAGCTATAGTTGAAAAGCGGCTATTGGACATGATACAAAAGAAAACAGGTGGAACAGTGGAAATTGAAAAGCTGATTGACCCATCCATTTTGGGCGGATTCCAATTTGAAGTAGATTTTGTACGTTGGGATGCTAGTCTTTCTGGACAATTGCAACGCATCAGAAGCGAATATATAGAACAAAACAAAAAAGTCTTATAAATCAATGCATAATGCATAATGCACAATTATTAATTAAGAATTATTGTTGTCCAATATCTTAATAAATACTGTATTCCAAGTGAATATATTAATTGTGAATTGAAGATGTCTGATAATATTAAGGTGAGCGAAGTATCCGAAATCCTACGGATGCAACTTGAAGGAATGGATACCAGCGTTCAGTTTGACGAAGTAGGTACTGTTTTGCAGGTAAGCGACGGTGTGGTTCGTATCTATGGTTTGAATAATGCCGAAGCCAATGAATTGTTGGTGTTTGAAAACGGTACCAAAGCCATCGTTATGAACTTGGAAGAAGACAATGTAGGAGCAGTTCTACTTGGTTCAACCAGTCAGGTGAAAGAAGGTTTTACCGTTAAACGTACCAAACGTGTAGCTTCCATTATGGTGGGCGAAGGTATGCTCGGTCGCGTTATCAATCCATTGGGCGAACCATTGGACGGAAAAGGCAAGGTGAGCGGTGAAATGCTCGAAATGCCATTGGAACGCAAAGCGCCGGGTGTTATTTTCAGACAACCGGTAAATCAACCTTTGCAAACTGGTTTGAAAGCCGTGGATGCCATGATTCCTATCGGTCGCGGACAACGTGAGCTGATTATTGGTGACCGTCAAACCGGAAAAACCAGCATTGCCATCGATGCTATTATCAATCAAAGAGCTAATTTTGAAGCAGGCGACCCTGTATATTGTATTTATGTTGCCATTGGACAAAAAGGTTCTACGGTAGCTTCTATCGTGAACACTTTGCAAGAAGCGGGCGCTATGGATTATACAGTAATTGTTGCTGCTAATGCTTCTGAACCAGCTGCATTACAATACTTTGCCCCATTTGCTGGTGCTGCCATTGGTGAGTATTTCAGAGACACCGGTCGTCATGCTTTAGTTGTTTATGATGATTTGTCGAAACAGGCAGTGGCTTACCGTGAGGTTTCGTTGATTCTTCGTCGTCCTTCTGGCCGCGAAGCATATCCGGGTGATATTTTCTACTTGCACTCTCGTTTGTTGGAGCGTTCGGCACGGGTTATTTCTCAACAAGAGGTAGCTGCGCAAATGAACGATTTACCAGAATGCTTGAAAGGTAAAGTAAAAGGTGGTGGTTCATTGACCGCTTTGCCAATTATCGAAACACAAGCAGGTGACGTTTCCGCTTATATTCCTACCAACGTAATTTCAATTACCGATGGACAGATATTCTTGGATACAGACTTGTTTAACCAAGGAAATCGTCCTGCTATCAACGTAGGTATTTCGGTTTCGCGTGTGGGTGGTAACGCACAAATTAAAGCCATGAAGAAAGTGGCTGGTACGCTTAAAATGGACCAGGCTCAATTCCGCGAATTGGAAGCTTTCAGTAAATTTGGTGGCGATATGGATCCTGTAACCGCCATGACCATTGATAAAGGACAGAAAAATACCCGCTTATTGGTACAACCGCTTCACCAGCCAATGCCAGTTGAAAATCAGGTAGCTGTGTTGTATTGTGGTACTAACGGATTGTTATCGAATGTTCCTCTCAATAAAGTACAAGATTTTGAAAAAGAATTCCTTATGGTGTTGGAATTATCACACCGTACAGATGTACTTGATGTACTTAAAAAGGGAATTGTTAACGATGAGGTAACTGCTATTATCGAAAAGATTGCTGCTGAAGTAGCGAAACGAGTTTCTTTGTAGTAAGTAGCTACTAGTTGGTAGTAAGTAGTTTGAAGTAGGTAGTAGAAAAAAATAGTAAATAGTAAATTGATAAATAGTCAATTGACATTATGGCTTCATTAAAGGAAATAAAAACACGCATACACTCGGTAAAGTCCACACAGAAGATAACATCTGCAATGAAGATGGTATCTTCGGCTAAGCTGCGTAAGGCGCAAAAGACCATTGAAAATCTTTTGCCTTATGAAGCACGTCTGAATCTTTTGCTTAATAATTTTTTAAGTTCGGACGAAGATGCAGCCTCATCCTATGCCGAGCAGCGTGACGTGAAACGGGTGGCCATTGTTGTTTTTTCGTCAAACTCAAGTTTGTGTGGTGGTTTTAATACCAATGTTGCCAAACGATTAACACTTAAAATTGCTAATTATCAAGCACTGGGCTACCAAAATATATTGGTGTTTCCAGTAGGTAAAAAGGTGACCAAAGTTTGTCGCAAGATAGGTATTGAGCCACAAGGTGATTTTGAAATGATGGCCGATAAACCAAGCTATTCATTGTCGCAAGAGTTAGCAGAACAAATAATCAATTTGTTCATTAGCAAAGAAGTGGACAAAGTGGAGTTAATATATCACCATTTCAAAAGTAAGAGTTCGCAAGTATTGACCGATGAAATTCTGTTACCGATTCCAGTAACTCCATCCGAAAAGGGGGCAATTGTACTCAACTATATCGTTGAACCAGATCAGTTTTCTATTTTAGATAGACTAATTCCTACCGTTTTACGACTTAAAATTTATACTGCGCTGTTAGATTCCAATGCCTCAGAACATGCTGCACGGACCATGGCTATGCAAATAGCCACTGATAATGCAGATGATATTTTGCAGGAATTGTCATTGTTATACAACAAATCACGCCAGCAAGCCATTACCAATGAACTGCTTGATATACTTGGAGGTTCATTTAAATAGAGCTTTTGCTTTTCTATAAGAAACAATAATTCCCAGTCGATGCATGTCGGTTGGGAATTTTTGTTTACTAGTCACTGATTCTGCAATTTGGAAAATAATGTTCGAAAAGGCCATAATATGTATAATGCCTTTGTAAAGATGGTTTTCTTTTATTGAAATCTCCTGCGCTAAACCATTCCTAACTTGTACAAGCCAGAACGAATAAAGAAATTGAACACTTACGGAGTATCTCGATTTACCGACTAGATGACGGTATAGCATAAATATTCGTAAACGAAATATTCCGATGGAGTATTTCGACATTCCGAGAATTGGAACCTGCCGAATTATAGGTTTAAAGAAAGATATTTATTTTGGGATTTATACTCCTCCTTATATAGCTGATATTATGAAAGATAGTAGAATGATGTGTGAAAAAAGAGCTAATTTGAAAGTTAATACGCTAATTGATATGTTATTTTAGTTTTTGCGCATACACCAATTCATATTTAGGTAAAATCTCAGGATGTAAAATGGCAATCACATCTGCCAGTAAAAAATCGGGGCGAGCAACGGCACTTTCCCAAAAATCGTTTGCGGTGGAGGCTAACAAACGTTTATTGAAATTATAAACCAGGTGTCGCTTTACTGGATTGAAAAAAGCATGTTTGCTATCAGCCTTTAGTAATTCGTCAATAGAATTGAAGCTACAATTGAGCCAAACATCTGATGTTGAGAAATTCTTCAATACCATTTCCACATTCAGCGGCAAACTTCCACTTGTAGTGTCGTTGGAAAAATAATACTGAGTGCCCGCGTCGGTAAATAGTTGTCCCATAAAACTCTTTCCAGCAGGCATATACCATGTACCACGAAAATTGGAGCCCGCCATCACTTTCGGCTTGGTGGTAACTGCTTTTGCTTTGTCGCGAATATCATTGTAGCGGTTTTCTATCAAATTGAAAAGACTGTCGGCTGTTTTCTCCTTGTTGTAGAATGTTGCCACAAATTTTATCCATTCTGCACGTGCCAAAAGCGATGTCTCCATCCATTCGTTATTAAAAAGGACGGGTATTCCAGCCTGTGTAATACGTTCAGCATAAGGGTCATTCTGATTGTAACCGCTCATCATCACAGCATTGGGTTTTAGTTGTAGTGTTTGCTCAACATTTATATTAAAAGCATCGCCCAGGTCGGTCATCTTTTTATCTGCAACTAATTTTTGAACTTCTTTGTTGTAAATTAGATGTGGAGAACACACTCCACGCAGGGTTTCAAGCTCACCCAACATGCTCAAAAATTCCAAATGAGTAACCGATGTGGATGCCAAGGTCTGCAATGGAATTTTTACTTTTTTGCCATCGATAGGTGTTTCAATTTCCATATCCGAAACCAAATAATAGCGTGCATACTTTGTGCCTTTAATCCATGGGCTATATACAATAACAGTCTTATAATTAGCATGATATTCTACCGAGAAACCTTCAGCATATTTCAACTCGAGCGAATCTATTTTTTGTGATGTAGCTTGTTCTGTTTTTTTATTGGTACAAGAAAAAAAAAAGGCTAAAGTGAGCAAATAGAGAATTGGAAAATGTTTCATGTTTTTTTAGTTTAATGAAAAAAACTGCAGGATTATTAATTCCCGCAGTTTCAGTTTTTTATTGCGGTATTTTTTATTTCCGCAAAGATACTAGTAAATAGTAAATGATAAAATAGTAACTGTTTTTTAATGTCCTCCCGAAGGCATATTTTGTTTAGTTCCTAATGATTCCGGCTCTTTCACAAACATCCAAAAAATGACAGAACAAGTCACCAATGCACCACAAAAAATATACAGCAGCTGATGATTTCCTGTATCTTTAATAATGTAAGCTACTCCATTGCTCATCATTTGGGGCAATACCACCGCCAAATTAAATACGCCCATAAACAACCCCATTTTTGACGGATTTACACGTTCGCTCATGATGGCAAATACGATGGAAATTACTGCCGACCAGCCAATTCCGATTAAAAACATGCCAATATAAAAATCAATTTCTACTCTGCTGAAAAAGGCAATATAGAAATATCCTATAGCTGAAAAGGACAAAGCGGCAATGTAAGTTTTTACCCGTCCAATATTTTTAGCAATAGATTGAAGAATAAGTGGAAAAATAGCCCCAATTAAATTAAGAATAAAAAAGCCCAACGATACGATATTGCCAATGGACGAAGCGGTGGTTTGTGCATTGCCAGTGAGTTTTTCGGCAAACCAGTTGGCTGTTACATCTGAGATGTTGATGTTCGGAAGTATTTGATTTTCAATAAAAAAGCCCGACATGATAAACATACTCTGAAAAGCTACCCAGGTAAAGGAGTGTGCCAACATAATTTTTTGAAACTCGTTTTTATTCGACGGATTTTTCAGCCCATTAATAATAATATAAATGCCAATAACAATGGAGTAGATCAGGGCGCCAATCAATACTGGATTGTGCCAAGCGGCCAGTTCCTCGGTAAAAAAATGGAAAATCAAACTAAAAATACCAAAAATTAGAAAGCCGTAAAGAGGAAATATTTCTTTCACAATTTGCCAAACTCCAAACTTCTCTTGGTTTTCGATGGCTTGTTCTGTTTCCTTTTTCTCTTGAATAAATAAAATGGGGAAAACAGCCGTTAAAAATACGATAACAGCAGCAATATAAAGCAGTGTTTCGTTGCCAAAAACCATCGAAAGGAAATAAGCAAATACCCCAAAGAAACCAGAAATAATTTGCATCCAAACAAATCCGGAAGTACGTACTTTTCCTTCGGGAGTTAAATCGGCAATGATAGAACGTGCAGGGTTGAAAGTTACATTTACCGATAAATCTAAAAATAATGCTATTACAGAGGCAATTAAAATAATATCAGTAATGCCAGTAATGTTGGAAATAGCACTTATATTGGGCAAAGCCAAAAAAGAAATGGTGCTAACTATCCCTCCAATAATTATAAATGGTCGTCGGCGTCCACCCATGTACCAAACGTTATCGCTCAACATACCAACTATTACCTGTCCAAAAATACCAGCAATAGGGCCAGCCAACCACACAAAAGCTACGTCGTGAATATCCAAACCGTATTTGTTGGATAAAATCCAGCTCAGTGCTGCAATTTGTGTAGATAATGCAAATCCTACAGCGGTGGCAGGCAGTCCTAGCAAAGCCAGAAAAGCATTGTTCATTTTCTTTTGAATGTTCAGCATGGTATTATTTTCTTTAATTATTGACTAAAAGTGATAGTTGTGATAAAAACGTACAATTTTATTAATTTAATTCCAATTGAATAAATTATTGAAAGCAAAAGTGCAATAATAACGGTGCAAACGTTTGTTGAAAATGAATTTAGAAGCTCATTAACTTCCAACTTTTCCAAAGTTCAAAACTTTGGAAAAGTTGGAAAATAAAATAGAATTGATGATTTTAAAACTTTACTTTGAGGATTAGATTTCTAAAATCTTACTTCAATAACTAGGCAATAAACATGATTGACAATGCTATCATAGTTCCCTTTCAGATTCCGATAGCTATCGGGATTGGGGTTCTCTCATTTCGCCTTTAGGGTCTAGGGGGCAGGTTAGGTATTTACAAACCCTTATTAATCAATTCAATATATCCAAGCACCTCTTCTTTTCCAAGATATTTTTCGGAAGAAGTAAGGAATATTGGTGGAAACTCCTCCCATTGTTCAGCCAGTTTTTCTTTGTAAGCACGAATTGCTTCAATGCCTTTTACGTGCGAAAGTTTGTCGAGTTTGGTAAATACAATCGAGAAGGGCACATCGCTTTCACCCAACCATTCCATAAACTCAAGGTCGATTTTTTGCGGTTCATGTCTGCAATCTATCAATACAAATAAGCAGGTAAGTTGCTCCCTGTTAAGTATGTAGTCTTCAATAATTATTTGCAAGTTCTCACGCATTTTTTTACCTGTGGTGGCGTAACCATACCCAGGTAAATCTACCAAATGCCAGTTGTTATTAATCAGAAAATGATTGATTAACAGTGTTTTTCCTGGCTTTGAGGAGGTCATTGCCAAATCTTTGCGGTTGCAAAGCATATTGATGAGCGACGATTTTCCTACGTTGGAGCGACCGATAAATGCATATTCCGGCAATTTACTGTCGGGGCATTTTAAGTAATCGGTGTTACTAATGATAAATTCTGCTGATTTGATATCCATATTTCTTTATGTTATTTTTCCTTCGTATTATTTTCTTCGTTTTATTTACAAATCTTTATTTTCTCTTGTGTGTTAAATTTAAATTGGTAATTCTACTTTACCAAAATAAAGAGTTAACCATCCCAGCTTGTCCCGATATTTCGGGAATTGTTATCCAAAGCAATAGTTTCACAATCAAATACTATTATCTGCATTTTAAACATTATATATTTTAAAATACCTATCGAAGATTGTGTTCTAAAATTTGTCTTCTCTTTGTTTTCTGTTGTGACTATCGTGGTTGTTTTTTTAAGTTTTGTTTTAGTAAAGTAGAACTTCTAACAACAAATAACACCCTAGGCAAATAACATTCTATTCACTCTTTCTCGTCATCCACATTCCGCCAAAGGTTAACAATCCATTGATCATAAGCAATTCATAACCAAATGAAAAGCCCCAGTAGTTTGTGCCTAAATAATTCAGCAATCCGCAAATAACGGGTGAAGCTATTGCAATGTAAGGCACTGCTTTATCGTTCGCTTTTAGTTTGGTAAATAGCCCAAAAATGTACATTCCGAGCAACGGGCCGTACGTATAAGATGCAATAATGTATATGGCATCAATTACGCTTTTGTTATTTATAACCTTAAAAGCCAGTATTATAAATATCATTAAAATTGAAATGCAAATATGAATTATCCGCCTGTTGCGAATTGCCCTTTTGTCTTCTTGATGTTGTACTCCCAAAATATCTACCGAAAATGAAGTCGTTAACGCTGTCAAAGCGGAATCGGCACTCGAAAAAGCGGCAGCAATAATTCCTATCACAAACAGCACCAATACCGTTTGCCCCAAATAAGTGGAAGCAAAAAGGGGCAAAATATTATCGGCTAGCGCGGGTAATGGTATATTGTTTTGTGTTGCCAGCATCAATAACATGGCTCCCAGTATTAAAAAGAGCAAATTTATTGGCACAAAAGAAATTCCATACCAATACATGTTTTTCTTGGCTTCACGCAGATTTTTGCAGCTCAGATTCTTTTGCATCATGTCTTGGTCCAGACCTGTCATTACTATGGCGATGAATATTCCACTGAAAAATTGCTTGAAAAAATTTTGTTTGCTTTGCCAATCATCAAAAACAAAAATGCGTGTTTTCTCGCTGTGAATTAAAGCGTTACTGAGTTCGGCCGCGCTAAAGTTCAATTGTTTGGAAACTTGCACAACCAACAGTATCAAGGCTGTGACCAGAATTATGGCTTGTAAAGAATCCGTCCAAACAATGGTTTTTATACCACTCTGATAAGTATATAACCATATCAAAAATATCGTGGCAATAACCGTTACTTCAAAAGGTATATTCCACTGATTGAAAACAATATTTTGGAGTAATAATGCCACTATGTACAAACGAGCCGCCGCGCCAATGGTTTTTGAAATAAGGAAAAATGAAGCACCGGTTTTGTAGGTTCGTTTCCCAAATCGTTGTTCCAAATAACTGTAAATACTTGTCAAGTTGAGCTTGTAATAGAGTGGGAGCAGCACGTTTGCAATTACCACGTAGCCAAAAAAGAACCCCAAAACAGTTTGCATATAAGTGAAATCGATGCCCCGCACCATTCCTGGCACCGACACAAAACTTACTCCCGAAATTGACGAGCCCACCATACCAATGGCCACCACCCACCAAGGAGATTTTTTATTTCCCAAAAAGAAAGCGGCATTATCGGTGTTTTTTCGGCTTACTACAAAAGATATGAGTAGTAGAATAGAAAAATAAACAGCTATAATAAGTAGAATTGAAATTCCTGACATAAGTTGACAAAAGATTTGCATTAAAAAACTTACAAAAATAGTCATAAATGGCCAAAATGAAATGGATTACAGAAAAATAGTTTTGAACCAGTTTTTTTTGTAATTTTGCAACCCAATAGAAAACGGAACATGAGCACCCAACAATTTTCATCTTCGCTACTAGAAAACGCTGTAAATGAGTTTTCTAAATTGCCGGGCATCGGGCGTAAAACTGCGCTCAGATTGGTGTTGCACCTGTTAAAGCAGACGGAGCACGATGTGGAAGTTTTTGGAAATGCATTTATTCAGTTGCGAAAGGAAATTATTTATTGCAAAGAATGCCATAATATTTCCGACACTGAAGTCTGCCGAATATGCAGCAATCCGTCTCGTGATCATCATACATTGTGCGTTGTGGAGAATATAAAGGACGTAATGTCTATAGAAAACACACAGCAGTTCAAGGGTTTATATCATGTGTTGGGCGGAATAATTTCACCCATGGACGGTATCGGGCCAAACGATTTGGAAATTGAAAGCTTAATTCAGCGTGTAAGTTCCGAAAACGTTAAAGAAGTTATTTTGGCTTTGAGTACCACCATGGAAGGCGATACCACCAACTTTTTTATTTTCAGAAAGTTGGCACCACTAAACATTAAAACAACTACCATAGCACGTGGAATTGCCATTGGCGACGAACTTGAATATGCCGACGAAGTAACGCTTGGAAGGTCTATTTTGAACCGCGTAGAATTTACCAATTCCTTTAAATAAAATGGAAGTTGCTTATTGCAAATGATG